>VTLG01003899.1_pt1 | contig 10157 bp, 10 predicted proteins | sample 4694571 | NCBI WGS metagenome assembly VTLG01 (sample SAMN12604809, study PRJNA352737) | marine metagenome | biome: ENVO:00000447; feature: ENVO:00000209|ENVO:00000569|ENVO:01000036; material: ENVO:00002151; isolation source: viral sequences binned using virsorter ... | reverse complement strand
TCCTGAGCAATATACTCAAGATATGCATCAGTTCTATCTTCTAGAACTTCTTTCATGGCAGAAACTTCTTCAGCGAGTGATTTCTCATACTCACCTTTTAATTCTTCCTTGATCTCTCCGATCTTGGTTTTGATAGCAGCTTCGAAAATGGTTGTTGCTTTTGCTTTGAAATCTTCTGAAAGTTCTTCGCCTTCTAGAAGTGCATTAACGTCTGCTTCGACATTAAATGACTCTTCTTCAACGACTTCTTCTTCAGTAGTCTCTTCTTCTGCAACTACTTCTTCTTCAGTAGTTTCTTCTGATTCAGCAACTACTTCTTCTTCAGTTGTAGGTTCTTCAGATACAACCTGATCTTCAGGCTTTTCCTCTTCCTCTTTCTTCATAGAAGGCATTGCGTCTGCTTTACCAGCGTTTTTGTTGACTACATCCTTAACTTGCTTAAGGGTTTTACCAGGTGTATTTAACTTAGCTGAATTATCATCAACCTTATAATTTTCTGGTGTAGGCCCACCTAGATCTTCTACCGCAGCTTGGCCAGGGGTTGTTCCCTGAAGCTTAGGCATTGGATCACCAGGCGAAGCATTTTTAGTTACTACGTTTTCCATTTCTTGTAAATTGCTACCAATAGGCATGTTTTTATCAGAATATTAAATATTCTTTATTTATTTATAGAACTTAAAGATTTGATAAGAAATCGGTAAAGAGACCGAGCTTATGTTCCTCAAGTGTTTTTTGGTCAACTAGAGTGTTAATTCTCTTCTTAGTTTGATCTACAAACTGTTCACGAAGGATTCCTCCTTCCCAGACCCACTCCTTTCCTTCCATGATTCCATTAACGAAAGCATCGGGAGCTGATGGGTCAGCAACGATATCAGCAGCTGTTGCTAACTGAAAATCTTCACCAACAACTTTTAGACCGTCACGATCTTCTTTTAATGTTCCTATACCACGAGAAGAAACTCCTAAAGTTACACCTTCAGCGAGTAAAGATTTTGCAATCTTACCCATAGGTGTTTCAAGAAGTTGTGCCTTACCTACAAAATTATTTCCTTCTTGATGAAGATCAACAATTTTATGTGATACTCTATCGAGGTTCACTGTAGGGCCATCAGGGTGACCAAGTTCCCCAACAGCACGACCTTTTGCAACGAAAGATTCGTTGTATCTGCTAACCTCTTTTGCAAGAGTGTCTACAGGATACATTCTTCCATTACGATTTTTAAGGTTTCCTTGTAAGAAAACACCCTCTATATACATCTTCTTTTTACTACCTTTTCCTTCGGTAATAAATTTAACGTCTGAAATTTCTTCTGTAATAAGTTTCATTTTCCTAGTTTGTAAATCCTACTTTAGATCCCTTGACTGCAGCATTAGAAGCAAAAATACATTGAGTATATTCTTTTCTTAGATACTCAACAGTACCTGCTGGCATTGTAAATGATCCAATACCAGTTCCACTTTGTGTTTCTACAACACTCACTACGTGTGCATTAGTATCAGTATTAACAAGACGAACTACAGGTGCTTGAGTAAAACTCGTTGCAGCTCCTGTTGTTGTAGGTAATGCAGATTCTGCTCCTAATACTTGAGTCATGTTGGCCATTATTCTTCCTCTGTTGATTCAGGTGATTCAGTATTGTCAAACATTGATGCACCTACAGTATTACGAGAAGCATCTATTTTGTCTGCTGCTTTAGCATACAAAACATCTTTGATCTTATCGCTAATATCATTAGCAGCAGCATCAGTCGCTATCAAATTAACAAGTTCTTCCATAAAAAATAAATATAAAATCCTAGTTTTATTTATATCTCTGCCTTTTTAGTATCTTTTTGTACCTGTGCATTGGTAAGTCCAGCATCAATTTCTGGATCCATTGGGATTTCTCCCATCTCACCTTCTGCTGGTAATGGTTCACCAGTTATTGGATCAACTGCACTAGGATCTGGTATTATACCATCCTTAATTTCCTGTTCAATTTGCTCATCCAATTCTTCCATTTCTCCATCAGTCTGACGTAAGATATTTTTACGAACCCATTCTTGTGAATAGAATCTTCCAATATAAGGTTCTATTTGTGCAAGAGTTCCTAATCTCTCATTCATCATTTCAGTTTCTTTCAATTCTGCAAACTGATTATCATAGATGAAATCGTATTGTATATGCTCACTAAGAACTTCCCAATCTTCAGGAGTAACAATGTTCTTCAGGATTAATTGAGTCTTAAGCATATCTGTGAACATATTTGCAAAACGTTTTCTTAAACGTCCTACAAATTTAGAGAACTTAAGTTCATCTCTTAGTATCTCAGATGAACGTCCTAAATTAAATCCACCTTCTGCAGCAATTCTTGATTCTGGTACACCTAATGCTCTATAAAGTTTCTTTTGGAAATATTCAATATCAGAAAGTTCTCCTAAGTTTTGTCCACCAGGTAAAGTTGTGATTTCAGTTCCTCTACCACCTTCTCTTCTTGGTAACCAGAAATCTTCCATCATAGACATGAACTTACGATCATCTCTAACTTCACCAGTATTTGCATCATAGACAAGTTTATTTCTATAACGACCCATAACTTCACGAAGATATTGCTCTGCTTTTATCTTAGGAAGATTACCAACATCAATATAAAATATTCTTCTTTCTGGTGCTCTTGATAATCTGTAGATAACCAAACTATCTTCAATCATTCTTAATTGATTAAGAGCCTTGATTGCCTTATGCAGATATGAAAGAACTAAACCTTTATTTCTATCTACTAATCCAGAGGTAACATAAGTGATTGAATCTTTTGCAATTTTAACTCCCTTTGTTCCACCACCACCAGTCATTGCTTGTGATGGATAGTGTGGTTGTGGAGTATATACAAAATACTCTTCAATCTCAGGTGCTACTACTTTTGTTTCGTTCTGATTATTGTTTAATGCGTTAAGTCTTTCTGATTTACTTTTCTTCTTTTCTTGACGAACATATCGCATCTTCATAGGATCAATATATCTTAAATCCTTTATTCCCTCTTCTGGTTTTTTCTGGTCAATTACCTTCATATAGTACAATCTACCATCAATATACCAGTTTCTGAGTATTTCATGCGATTTTTTATCAAAATCCATTATATCTTTAATGGTTTTGAATTCTTCCCTTATTGCCTTCTTTAACTTATCACTTGCGTTTAAATTTGATAATTCAATTTGAATAGGTGTATCATAGAGGTCACTAACTATTGCTTCATTAATAACATCTTCAATTGCTCCATCACATTCTGGATGTAAAGCCATTTCTCTATATCTTTTTATTAAATCAAATTCACTTCTATAGACACCTTCGATATCTACGTATGAACCATAAAAAGAACTAGCAATAAAATTATCATTCCCGTCCTCATTATTTTGAGGAACGGGAGAGATAACCGAAGGAGAATCTTTCTTCTTCGGGTCAATAGAGAAACCAAATAATCTGGCCATAATATTAGTTGCGTTAACGTGTTTTTATTATTTATCTGATATCTTCACCGCCAGCCGCAGAGGAGGTGCCTTTATAAGCTTCCCACCAGTGGACTTGCATTTCGACTGTAAATTCTTCTAAAGTATCAGTTGTTTCGTAACTTAGATCAATTGAAGATAAGTTAGTAGGCCAAATATCCCAGAATTTGTAAGATCTTAAGATACCGCCATCACGATCTAACTGATGAACCATTGCATCTTTTTGATAATCTTCTGGATTTTGTGCACCTGTTGCATCTTCCATACTGTTAATAACATTCATCCACTTTTCAAAAGCAGAACGAATAACGAAATCTGTATCGTTAAGAACAGTGATTGTCCATGTTTCGAATGTTCTATCTCCTGCAATTTTAAGTATCCTTCCTCGGAATGGAACTTCAACTGGAGTAACAGTTGATGCAGGTAGTGCTGCAGCCTTAACTAAAAATCTGGACTTTTGGAGAACATCATTTTCTATTGCGACTGCTGTGGGAAATGCTAGTTCAACCTCAAAGAGATTCGGCCTAGCTCCACCACCAGTTAACTTACTTTTAAAGTCACTGATTTTCCTTAGTGGAATATTATTGACTTGAACGCGGCTTGGCATTGTTCGTTGACCTCTTAATTAATTAAACTTTACCGATGACTTCATCAAAACTAACACCAGTTCTAGTAGCAACAAAGGTTAGACCGATGAAGTTGATAGAACGTGCTGGCTTAATGTATATATCTGCAACGAATTCGTTTGCATCAATAATAGCAGCAGTATTATTAGTTTCGTCACAAATGACGACATAATCTTGGATTCCTCTCTTCGCTTGAACATCACGTAAGAAAGGTTCAACAATGTTTACAAAGTTAGTCCTTGTAATTTCATCGTTGAATTCAAAGAGTTGATCCTTAGCAGCAGCAGAAATTGCATCTTCTAAGAAGATAAACAAACGACGAACATTAATTCTATCGAATGCTGATGCTTTAGCATATCCAGTCTTATCACCAAATAATAGGATTCCAGATCCAGGTGAGAAGATTACTGGGTTGATTCTTGCAGAATAAAGACGATCTCTCTGATCTTTATTTGGGTTATATGCTAACTTAACTGCATTAAGTATAGCACCTCTTGCTGTTCCTGCAGGTGAGAACCAAGGGAATTGATTGATATCAGTTCTTGCACAAAGTCCACCAATGTCTCCATTAAGAGGAACATATCTAAATCCATTTGAAAATCTATCAAACATATACTTATATCCACTATCGAATACAGCATATGAAGTTGAAGTTATTGGATCAAAGAAATCAATTACGTTATCTGTAATATCAGCATCACTTAAAACAGTTGCTGCTTCATCATCAGTAGTATCAGTTATCATTGATGCTCTATAAGGAGAGATAAATGCAATCGCATCTTTTCTTGCCTCAGCAACTTGAATCAATTTAGTAGCAAGTGCTCTTGTTTGCTCTGCACCACCTTGTGCAGATCCTTGAAGTAAGAAGTCTACAGAAACAGCAGTATCATTTTCAAAAAGTCCGTAACCAGAAATTATATCATCTAATCCTGAATTAAGAGCTCCAGTTGCATTTAAGTCTGTGCTATTACCGTAACTCTTACCACCAGACATTACTGCATTTAATGTTCCGATTGTATCGAAGATGATTCCTTCACCATCTTGATCCCAACCAGTATCACTAGCAAGTGTAAAGTTATTACTAAATCCTGTAGTTACAACTCCTACTGGTGCACTACCTCCAAAGAGATATTCTGAATTAGTTTCTAAGTACTTTCTCCAGTATTGTGGTGATCCAACAGAAAATTCTGCATCCTTTGCTTTTGATAAGTTAAGATGTTTTTCAAGAATTGTTCCTGCATTTCCTGTTACAGTTCCTTTTGCGTCAATGACTACAATGTGAACTTCATCAAATCTTCCACCTCTGTTAGCTACATATTCAGATGTAGTTGGTCTTTCAGTAACAGTATTCCACTTTGTTGTAGTTACTGTTTCAGTTCCACCAACAGTTGCAGTTGTTAATGCAAGTTCTTGCTGATCAAACCAATCAGCAGTAAGACTTACAGTAGGTGTTGCTTGTGAAACTCCTGAGTTATTCAAGATAGTAACACCACCGTTACCAAACTTGTAAATGTTATTGTAATCCCAAGCAGTTTCTGTTCCAGCACTTGATACATGTGATATGAATTTAACATCAACTGTTAATCCAGAAATACCAGTAACAATTCCCTTGAACATTCCGTCAAGTACTTCAGTTGTTCCTGCACCGACTCCAGTTTTTGAAATAACAGTGTTTGCAGGTACAGTCTGAGTAATACCGTAACCAACATTAATACTTCCTACACTGTTAAGTGTAAGATTCTGATCTGCTCTACCATCAATTATTCCAATTCTAATACCGTTTGACCATAGGCCAGGGTTTTTAGCAGCAACAGTAACGTTTGTAATTGTATTTACATCGTATCCCAATTCTTCATAGTGATCAAGACTCTTGATCTTTGTACTTGTAGCAGCACCAACAAATCCATTATACAAACCTGCATCGTCAGCTCTGACTACATTCAGTATTCCACCGTAAGCCAAGTATGATGATGCGGTTAACCATGTTTCATACTGTTTGTCAGTACTATATGGTTTACCAAAATTGTTAAGTAAATCGTTCTCCGTATTAACAAGAGTTGGAGTTCCGACAGGGCCTTGTGCAAAAGGCCCTACAATTCCACCTATCTTATCTGTTGTGGGGTCGATTCTTCCTAGTGTTAAATCAACTTCCCTTACTAAAATACCAGGAGATGCTAGATTCAGTGGCATCTTTAATTCCTCTCTCAGTCCAAATTATTCTAGAAATATTTATAGATTTATCTTTTTACATGTAGTCCCACATGTATGAACGGTCTCCATATTCGTCAGTATGCCATCTATCACCTTCCTTATCAACGAAACTATCCATGTCTTCAAGACCATCAGACACGAACCCAAATGGAGCCATATCTTGTTCTATTTGATTCTTTTGTTCCTCATAAATTCTCTTACGAACATCCTGATCGGACATTTCTTTAAAGTAATCTTGACATACTAACCATGAGAATATTACTAAACACATTGCTAAATCATCATTAGATCCTTCCTCTGCTTCAAATGAATTTCCTTTCTGAGAAAATGTAGTTAGTTCTGATATAATTTCATAATCACAAGTTAAAAGTTTATCATCCTCTAATAAGGTTTTAAGATTTGAACAACCTAATTTTTTAACAGCTGCCGTCATTCTTACCCCAAGTTGTGTCTTTTTGCCTGAAAATCCTTGACCTACAATTTGACCATTTCTTCCTCTCATTGTAGCCATTAAGAGATTATCATACTCCAAATCATATTGCATAATACTTGCAACTTGATCCCCTATATCATTTACTTCTATTAAAACAAATGCCTGATTATACCCTATTGCAACATCATGAATAATATTAGGAAATAGCATAGGTTTAATTTCATTATTCCTATATTTTGCAACTACCTTATACGGGAACTCTGTAGTATCAAAAACTAAAAATGCAGAATAATCATTACCAAGTCCTCTAGCTACATCAACTGTGACTATGTAATTATGATCTTTAACTGGTTCCTCATAGATATCCAGACCAGCATTTCTCTTAATAGGATCTTCAAATACAAGATTTTTTAACTTTGCTGCACTAATGAGAGTATTAACAGACCCTAAGAATTCACATTCAAACTCAATTTTAAATTGTTGTTCTGACGTGTTTGCAATAGTTTGTTCTTTCCATTCAGCATCTCTACCAGGAACTTCAGACCAATGCACTTCGGTAGGAACATACTCACTTTGACCTTTTTCTGAATTATGCCACATACGGTAAAAGTGATTCATACCTCTTGGGGTAGAAACAATAATTACTTTAGTACTTTGTCCAGACGTAATAGTAGGATAAACAGAGGCAAAGAAGTCGTCAGCAATGTGATTCGGGATGAAAGCGAACTCGTCAAGAAAGATGACATTATAGGATCCACCTCGGACAGCAGATGAAGAAGTAGAGTTTGACGATATTTTTGATCCATTTTCTAATTCTAAGGAACCTTTGTTCCAACTAATTATACCTTGCTGCATCCATGAAGGTAAATTTTCATATGCAAGTTGTAATCTACCGAGTAAATCTCTAGCAGTTGATGCTTTGTTTGCAAGTATTGCAATGTTTACATTATCATTAAAAACTGCATAATGCAATAGGTAAGAAACACATGTTGTAGATTTACCTGTCTGTCTAGGCATTTTACATATGTTGAATCTTTCGTTATGAAAGTTTCTAATTAGTTTCTCTTGAAAAGGGTACATATTAAAAGGAACTAATCCTTCATCAAGAGATACAATTTGAATATAATTTCTTGCAAAGTAAACGGGATCTTCTTTACATTTTAAAAATTCTATTACCTGCTCTTCCGTAAATTCATGAGCAGTATTGGCCCGTTTTAGATTCGGGTTACCAAGATATACATCACTAGTAGGCATAATTTAATTCTGTTGGTTGTTATCTAATGATCTTATATTTCTCTCTTTCATCTGTTGTTGTACCTGAACTGGGCCAACGATGTCTATAAATTCCATGAAAGATTTGCCATCTTTATCTTCGATGGTAATTTTTTCTTGATAATTTTTCCAGTCCATTTACTTGGTTTCTTTATTATTATTTAGAAACTGTTGTTTCAACATCTTTGAAAGGTCTGATGTAGAACCTACAAAAACAGCATTATTAGTAACATTAGTTGTATTTTTAACAACCTCTTCATCAACTTCTTTGACCTTTTTCTGTAAATCTAATAATTTATCAGTGGTATCCGCAACTGATTTGATAATTTGTCCTGCAACCTCATATGCTCTTGCACTACCTTGTTCTTCAGCAACTTCCATAATACCATTAAGTGCTTCTTGACCTTTTTCAATTAATGAATAAAGATTTCCTCTAGTATATTCATAATCTTTACGTACCTCAGTTTTACCATCATTTTTGGTTAATTTATTTTCAGATACGGTGCTAACCTCAATCTCACTACTGGTATTGAGTGCGTCATCTATAGGATCAAAATTGTTATTCATTAGATGTCCTCTTTCCTAACTGGACTGTAAGTTCTACCATCACCTAAGAATTCCCAATTCTCATCAAATCCAAAGTCATCAGCAGGGCCTGCATCTGCAGGATTAGGTGTTACTGTGTACCTCATTTCACGTTTTACTTTTTGAACATCAGTATCTGCATAAAGATCTGTTTGAACTTTTTTGATAAGTCCTTCTGAAGTCTCTGCGATTGGGCCAAAGAGGTAAGTTTTTGCGGTAAAATTTAATGTATATATTAAAGCTCTTCTTGTACTAAAGTCTCCTTCATAATCATCTTGAAAAGAAACGTTATCTAAAACTAAAGGAATATCTCTTTTTTCTCCTATAGATTTTACTAAATCAACTGTTAGTGTAAATGCTGGTTGGAAGTATGGAAGTATTTGTTCGACAATTTGTAAAGCATCATCATTTAGTTTTGTCCATATACTTAATTCAAATCCAATATTATAAGGAACAGGCATATAAACCTTTTTCAAATTAGTTCCATCAGAAGTTTTGAATGACTGTGTAACACCTGCTTTTCTAGTAGGATCATAAGAAATGGTATTCATTTCAAATGACATTCTTGGTAATGTTGTAGCGACTGGTTTGTTTAAATCTGCCTGTTGTTCTAACCTAGCAAGAAATTTTTGAGCAGGGCCATATGATAATGGTACTTTAAAGTCACTATAATCTGCACCATCTTGAGTTTGGTGCTTAATAACAAGGTTATTAAATACTGTACCAAAAGATATTATGGTTTTTCTAATTATTTCGTGATAATAATAAGTTCCTAACATTATACTTGTCCAAATGGGTTTGTTTCACTAAAGTCAATAATAGCATCTGCTTCTGCTTCAATATTATCGCTCTGATCATATTGATCAGCAAATTCTGCGGATTTAATATAATCTACATTATATCTAGCACCAGAAGTAGTTCCAAGAGCAATTTCACCAGCTTGGAATGTTCCTGATGTAGTTCCTAATTTAAGAACAACATCATCTCTATCCCAACTCTTAACTCTACCTATAGCACCACTAATTGTTCCTTGAACAGCCTCATTGAATTGATAAGTTCCAATACCACTTATAGTTGCTGGTTGTGAAACAGATGCAATACCTGTGTGAGAAGTATATCCAACACCTGCATCAGAGATAAGAATTTGAGTAACCATATTAGCAGATTTATCTACAACTGCTCTAGCAACAGCAATAGTATTTCCAACACCTACAGGTGGTGCATCTATGAATACAGTTGCTGAATCAGCATAACCACTACCACTTTGTCCAACACCAGTAGTTATTACTTGAATACCAGCAGTACCAGCAGGGCCTAAGTTTGCAGTTGCGGCCGCACCAACACCGTTATATGTGGTAATACCATTAGTTGCTGTTGTTGCTGTACTTACTATAGTAACTGTAGGTGGTGTAGTATATCCAGCACCAGCATTTGTTAATAAAATTTCTTTAACAGAATGTACACCATAAACAGATGTTGTTATAGCTACCGCAGTTGCAGTAATACCTCCACCGACTGGCCCAGGCCCATCAATTACAACATTAGGTG
>VTLG01012104.1_pt1 | contig 10158 bp, 14 predicted proteins | sample 4694571 | NCBI WGS metagenome assembly VTLG01 (sample SAMN12604809, study PRJNA352737) | marine metagenome | biome: ENVO:00000447; feature: ENVO:00000209|ENVO:00000569|ENVO:01000036; material: ENVO:00002151; isolation source: viral sequences binned using virsorter ... | reverse complement strand
TAGGTAAAACTTCAATATCAGGAGTAGATGATGTAGGACTACTAATACTATTAAGTTTACTCATATTCTTATTTCTACTTGCTTCTCTTGAAGGAGGAACTATATTGCCCATAGGAACACTTGTCTTTTGACCTTCCATGTTGGCATGAGATGGACCATCACCTGATGCTTTTTCATTTAATTGTTTATTCATCTTCTTAATATCAGCATCCAACTCCTCATCTGAGAACTCACCTTCTGCAAGCATAGCCTTATGTCTTTCTAATGCCATATCATCCTGCTCTTCATCACTCTTCTTCATAAAGACATCTTCTGGGAAGTCAGCACCAGCACTGGTATTTGGATCACCATCAAAGAATTCGGGGAATGTCTTTTGTAGTTTATTATTATATTCAACCCTAATCTCCAAATGTCTCTTCTTCCACTTCTTATCTTGCTTAGCCCACCATCTACCAGCAGAACTATCCATCCACTGTAATGGATCAGTCCAACCCTTAGTAGTATTCCATCCACCTATTTCACCTTTATCTCGGAGTGCCTTTTCTTCTTTGCGTCTTTCAGCATAGAATAATTTCTTCTCCTTCTTCAACATTGAGTGCATTTCATCTTTAATATCATCTTTCTTCTGCATCATAGTCTTATAATCAGCAAATGCTTTATCCATTGTTGCCAATTTATCTGCACCCATATGCTTTTCAATCCAAGCACGATGCTTTTCATCTTGAAGATTTAATTTTACTCTATGATCCTCATTATACCCCAATTTCTCTTTCTCTTCCTCTGTTGCTTCTCTACCCATCAAACCATGCTCACCCCAATAATCAATACGCTTATGAGACTTTCCATCTTCCTCTAATATATGTGCTCCTTTTTGATTTTGGTACATATCAATACCAGCAGATTTTGTCTGTGCTCTCAACTGCTTATCAAACTCAGAGAATTTATTACCACCAGTAACTCTTTTATGAATTGCTTTCACACCAAAGTATAAACCAGTACCTACACCCAGTACAACCCAAGTCCACGGATTTGCAAGAAGTCCAAGAACTGCTGGTACACCTACCTTAAGTCCACCAATGATAAGTTTCATTGCACCAATAATTGCACCAATATTAGCTGCAGCAAAAATTACACCCACTACTCCCAATGCAGTCAATATTGCATTCTTCATTTCATTAAAGGTTTCCATATCACCTTCATTCCATGCTGTTAGCATCTTTCCACCTTTATCCAATAACCATCCACCAAAGATAGCAGTAAGAGAATCAAATAACTTTTGGAATACAGATTTAGCTGACTTAGTTGCTTTCTCTACTGGTTTAACAGCTTGCTCTGTTTGTTTTGTCTCTAAGAATTTTTCGGCCTTGATATTTTTATCCTTGTCTAATTTTCTTGCATCATCCTTTTTCTTATCATCTGCTGCATCCTGATCTGCCTTTAGATCAGCATCTATGAAATCCTTGATTGCTATTAAATTATTATTAATACCTTGAATTGAATTATTGATATCACTAAATTTATCAATATCAATACCACCAACACCACTCTCTATCTTGTCTACTCTCTTCTCTAATCCTATAACTCTTGCTAATGTTTTTCTCTGCAGTCCAAAAGACTTTGACATCGTGCCATGAGAAGCACCCCCAGATGATGATTTTTCTCCTGGTGGTGTAGGTAATTTGTCTTTAATGTCAGCCATTTCGCTGCTGTTGCTTTAAGTTTTCCTCTTCGATATGCTGTTTTAATAAACTAATGTATATTTCCCGTTCCCACGGGATCATATCTTCAATGTCACTTAAGCTATATTTATGATGCTGCATGAGAGCGAAGTTGATCTTGTAGTATGATACAAGATCTTCATGCAACATCGCTAGTTGAAAAAAGCTGCTAACCCTTCCAACTTAATTTGATTATCTTGTCCAGTAGCAGGATTTTTTACTACAAACTCATGCTTAAGTTTAGGCATAGTAGTAAAGAATTTCTCCAACTCTTTAAACTGTTTAGAACCCAATCCTTCTAAGAAAGCAATCATTTCTTTCTTAGTGAAATCACTTCCAGTCCAAGTTTCTTCTTCACTGAATACCATATCTACACAATCAGCAATCATATCAATTGATTGCTCAAATCCAACACCATCACCTACACTAAAGTTTTCTTTAATAAACTGATCCAATGAAGGATATTTCATCCTCATAGTCAATTTTTCATCCAATTTAATATCTTTACTATGATTAGGATCCTCAATAACTTTAATCTCATCCAATGCAACAGTCACTGGAACTTTGGTCTCTTGATCATCAGGACAAGTTACTTGTATTTCAACAGTTTCTCCAACAGATTTACCTCTAACATTAAGGAATAGATATTCGATATCAAATGTAGATAACTTATCAACCTTAATACCTCTAGTAAGTATACAATTTCCTAGAACTTGTTTAACAGCACGAGCAATATCTTTAATATCCTCACTTTCCATTGCAATAACAAGAATTTTCTCTTCTTTGACTAGGAAAGGTCTATATTTAATCTTCTTCTTAGAAGAAGGAATCACCATCTCATAAGTTGGTGCATTAATCTTTGGTAGTGGCATCAGTTTTTCCTTTTATTATACCACAAATGTAAGCTATTGTGGATTTAAATGCATTGCCATCTAACTCTTCAAACATAAACATATTCAAACGAAATGCATAGTTTGCCTCTGATATGATAGCAGATACTTGTGATTCTGTCACAGGCAGTGTATTTAGTGTAGCACGGTAGTTATTTTTATACTCTTTCTTATTTTCTATATCAAACTTATAGAAATCTAAACCACCATCAGTTAACTTAAGAGACTTCTCAGCGATATTCCTAAGAATCTGACCGCCAGAGAGATCACCCAAATATCTAGTATAATGATGACCCACAAGAAGTTCAGTGTCGTCATGTGCTACTTCACGAATACGATTTACATACTGTTGACATGCTTCAGTAGGATAGATAATATTTCTCCAATCTTCACCAAAGAAATACTCACAGTCTTTTGATAGACCACGCTGTCTATAAAGTTCCTTCATGTTCAATGGTCCTACAACAGGATCATCTTGCAATCTTAGAACTTCCGTTTCTAAAGCATTGTATATGAAATAGTAATTAGCAACAAGTTGCCGATAATTTTCTTTACTTACTACTCCACGGAGGAATGATGAAACAAACTTTGTATTCTCTGCAGCAGAGTGAGACTGTTTGGTTCCTTCCTTTAATTGCTGTGCTAAGCCCATACTAAATCTCCATTATGTATATTATACCATAATTTATACTAGTTGCTTACAGCCTTTTTCATCACCTCAGAATCAGACTCACTTCCATCTAAAACTATATCATTATCTCCACTAGTGTTAGAAACATCATTATTTGTTTCATCTTGCTTATAAACCTTTCTCATCACCGCAGAATCAGACTCAGTTCCATCTAAAGTTATATCAGTCTTTCCTAATTTAACTGGATTATTACCAGGTGTAGGAGGTGTTGGTGCTGGATTATATGAAGAATTAAATACTCTACGATCTAAAGAATTAATTGGACCAAAGTAATACCTATCATAATTAAATGTTACTTGGCATTCAAGAATACTATTCCCATCATAAGAAACAGGCATCGAAGATACAGATACTGGCCAAGCATTAAGAAAAGTATATTCAACACTTCTAAAATGATCTTTATTAAATTTTTGAATTTTTATAGAATCAACCTTATACTCCTCAGGATACTGCATTCTATGATAATAAGCAATATGAGTTCTATCAACACCATCATTCTTTGCACCATAATGAGATCCAGATGCTATAAATTCATGCCAATATTCAAAAAATTCTAACACTCTATAATCACTATCAACATAAAAAGTAAAAGAACTATCAGTAAATATCCTTGAATGAGCCATCTTCTCAGTGATTCCCATTCTCTGACCTTCAACCTGAGCAGTTGCCATAGTGGTTGCTGGTAGTTCAGCACTGTTGCACAGTAAACCAAGATCTCTACTGATAAAGAAGTTACTTACTCTAGGTGACATAGAGGTAATATAACCTCTAAGTTGTTGCATAGATCCAAAACCATTGAAAAATACCTCATAATGGTTTGTGGTAGCAACTTTCTGAAACAAACTTCTTATTCTTTCAGTCTTTTTTACTCTTGGATAAACTGGCACAATAAATACCTAACGGGATCGTATACGATGCATGGCTCGTTCAGGAAGATTTAGACCTTCTAATATTACAAAGTATCGAGGGGATTATCGTAACATTATTTATCGTAGTTCCTGGGAAAAAGTTTTTATGTCATATTGTGATAAGAATGATAACATCATTGAGTGGGGTAGTGAAGAAGTTATAATACCCTACAGATCACCACTTGACAACAGATTACATAGATATTTTCCTGACTTTTATGTTAAAGTAAAAGATAAATCAGGAGTACCTAAGAAATATATTATTGAAATTAAACCCAAAAGACAATGCACTGAACCAAAAATTCAGAAGACTAAAAATAGAAAGTATGTAAGAGAAGTGATGGAGTATGCTAAGAACCAAGCAAAATGGGGTGCAGCAAAAGAATTCTGTAAAGACAGAATGATGGAGTTCAAAATACTAACGGAGGATAACTTAGGTGTCTAGACTACAGCCAATTGTAGATGAATTTATTGGGACAGAAGATCCTGAAGATACAATGCTGGAAGTTTTAGATGCTCTACAAGATACTAAAGTTATATTACCAGAAGAAGGTGGATTCTATACATTTGTATATCTAGCAAAGACTCCTATGATTGAATATGATGAATTTCCTCTGATAGCATGTATGGAATTAAAATTATGGGGTATTAGAGGATTCAATTATCATTGGGGTAAAATGAGGAATTATACATGGGCAGAAGTGATCGGAGAATTTCATGAATTATCAGTTGCTGAGTTAGAAGATGCAAGATCACTGTCATATGCAAAATTCAAGCTAAATACATAAAAAGATAGTGTATAATGGCCACAATCAGCCCAACTAGTCTTCTTACCGACACACCCCAATACGAATGGGATGAAAATGCTAGTGTCGATGGAAGTGAAGGTGCTTATAAAACTGGAGATCATGTTAATAAAATAATGAGATATCCTCAGGATATCATTAGTGAAAAAACAGATTATATTAAAATAGAATCTCTTAAACATACTGCACAAGCAATGGGTTTAAGTGGATTTGGAAGAGATATTACTGATAATGAAGGTAGAGTTCAAGAAATAAGTAGAACATTACATAAAGGACAAGTAGATACAACAACTATATTACCAATACCACAAAATATTCAAGATAACCAAGCAGTTGGATGGGGTAGAGGAGAAATAAATGATTGGGTAGCAAGAGCAGTAAATGGAGCAAATAAGGCAATTGAGGATGACACATTAACTGGATTTTTTAGAACCGTTCGTAATGAAGCAGCTGATGCTTTTAATGCAACAACTTCAACAGCAGGTAGTAGTTCTATTGACTTTCTAAAAACGAAATTAATAGCAAATGCTGCTAATCTGTTTGGTGGTAATGTTACTGCACAAGGATTACTTACAAGGTCTACTGGTCAAATCATTAACACCAATGTAGAACTACTATTCAATTCTGTTACATTAAGATCATTTACTTTTGGTTGGGATTTAGTACCTAGAGATGGAACAGAAGCTGGAATCATTGCTCAAATTATCAGAAATTTGAAAAAAAGAAGTTCTGCTAAAAAGAGTGGAGAAGAAACTTATGGATTCTTAAATTCACCTGATCTATGGAGATTATCTTATATGAAAGGTGGTGGAAAACACCCATTTCTCAATTCATTTAAGCATTGTGCTTTAGCTAGTGTAAACACTAATTATACTGGAAGTGGTACTTATGCAACATATGATGATGGAACCCCAGTTCATATGAAATTAAACCTAACCTTCCAAGAATTAAACCCAATATACAATGAAGATTATGAAGATTCAAATGCAGGAGATGGAGTTGGATACTAATGCCACATTACTTCACACAATTACCAAATATAAGGTATAAAAATCCCCTCAAATCTAGTAATCAAGATAGAAACTATGTCACAACAAAGAATCTATTCTTGAGAGCAAAGGTTAGAGATCAAGCACTTAGAGACTTAACATTCCTAACTTATTATACTATTAAAGAAGGTGAAAGACCTCAAGATGTTGCTGCAAAATTATACGGTAATCCAGAATATGACTGGGTAGTATTAATAGCTGCTAATATTATTAATGTTAGAGATGAATGGCCTATGACAGGTAAAGTATTATATGATTATTGTGCTCAAAAATATGGTAATGAAATGAATAGTACAGCATACTATGAAACTAAACAAGTAAAAGATGCTCAAGGTAGATTAGTATTACCAGCAGGTAAAAAAGTAGATGCAGATTTTACAATTCCAGATCCTGATAATCCAAGTATTAGACTAGGATTAAATGTTCCTATTGATGAACCAATTCTTCTTGGAATATCTAATTTTGGAGCAGAAACCAAGAAAAATGAAATGAAAAGAAATATTAGAGTAATTAAAAATGGATATCTAACATCATTCTTAGCAGAGACTAGAAAACTAGTAAAGTATACAAAATCTTCTCAATACGAAGATCGTAATACTAAAGCTACCTAAGTTTAGGTCCACTAGCCCATCCAACTAAAACTAACCTCTCACCTTTGGTGACAGGTTCTGCTTTGTGTGGACATCTAGAATCAAAGACAACACATGCTCCCTTTGCCTTTGGTATCTGACAGTGCTGATTATAATAATCCACAATAATTAACTCCCCACCCTTGTAATCCTCAGGGGCAGAGAGCTGTATACTAAGACTTAATTTTCTCCATACATCTTTATTAGGTGCAACTCCATAATCACAATGCCATTCAAAATTTCCACCCACTCCATACTTAAGAATCTGAAACTCAAATAAATGCACATCAAATTGATAGTGCTTATTATTCATTATTTCAAATATACTACCACCTAAAGTTGCTACAATAGATTCAGAAGTAGGACAATGAATATCACATAGTCTAAAATCTTTTCTAGTCTCACCCCATACAGGATCATCAAAATCTACTTGATGGGTTGACCAATCATCTTCTGAAATATTTCTACAATACTCATTTAAATTATCTATAGCATCATCACCTAATGAGAACACATAGAATGGATCCTCATGTGAATAATTAAAATCATCAGACATTACATCAATGCTTCAAGTTGTGGTATAGTAGTTGCGTTATTAATACTTGTATATGGTACTGCAGGATTTGATTTAAGGGATGCAGATTCTCCCTTCATATCAGCTATTGCTTGTATATCTGTATTCTCTTTATTAATAGCAAGATACCTAGCTTCTAATGTCTCAGTAGTAAGTGTCTTTGCTTTGGCAAGATTTGCTGTAACAGTCTTACTTCCATGATTATATGTCCATGCAGATCTAAATTCCTTAGATGGAAGATCAGCAGGATCAATCACAGAATAATCTGAGGTTGGTACATCTTTTGCGATGACAGCAGCATCAGATAGAGCACAATCCATTGTGGGGATTACTACTCTACAGTTACCGTTAGCATCGGCATATGCGATAACTTTATTGCGTGACATCAGGAATTAGCACCAGCTGTTGCAACTAGATTCTGAGCATTAGGGTAAGCAATTTTAATCTTTGCCTTAGCATCAGTATCATCTTTTGCATAAACATCTAACTTCTTGGTATTGGCATTATTGCCATCATCCCAAGTACAAACATAATGATCGCCTTTGTATGCAGCCATTTTTCTCTAATTAAGGGAACAAAAAAGAGGGAGTAAACTCCCTCTGGTTATTTATATTACTCTTCAGCTAACTTCTGAAAGTAAGATAGTGCATCATCCGTATCTTCAGATGAAGAAACTGGTTCAACTTCTTCATTAACAACTTCCTCTGCCACCTGACGAGCAGGTGTAGCAGTAAGTTTAAGAACTTGCTCTAAACGCTTTTTAAGATCATCATATGATTTGAACTTATCTTCAGAAATAATTTCCTGTAAGGAATATTCTTTCTTCCAAATAGCTTCTAGAGCATCATCATCACCTTTTAAGAATGGTGCTGCTTTAGCAAATTCAGAACTATCATAGTTCCAAAAACCTGCTACCTTCTTGATTTTAATTTTAAAATCAGCACCTTTCCAAAGATCAAATGCATCTACTGATTGCTCATCCTCAAATTCTGGTTGCATTGCACTCATGATCTTATCAAAGATCTTCTTACCATACTTATAAAGGAATACCTTCCCCTCATTTTCAGGGTTTGCAGGATCTTTTACAACATAAATGTTACTATAATAAGAAAGCTTACGCTTTTGATTACGAGCAATTTGCTTATCAGATTCTACTCCACTGTTCCAAAGACCAGTGTTAAATTCTGAGCAAGGATCTTTACCGCCAATTGTGGTACGAGAATTCTCAATATACCAACCACCTGGTCCCTGAAAAGCATGATTATAAAGCTTTACAAATGGAACCTCTTCTTTGTCAGGTGCTGGTAAAAACCTGATAACTGCATAACCGTTACCTGCTTTATCGACTTCAGGTTTCCATAAACGGTCATCTGCCTGATTAGGCGAATTAGACTTCTCAACCTCTTTAATAAGTTTGGCAGTAAGATTGCCAAGAGAAGACTGTTTTTTAAGTGATGCGAAAGACATAGATTTGGCCTGTGTTAATTGGATTTGGCTTTTGTATGAGTCTATTATAAGGCACTCATGCTCCTCTGTCAATTCCCTTGCGAACCTTGTCGAGGGTAACCCTCATATTCTCAAATAAGACATTACAATCAATATCCTTAGGGAATCCCATTACTACAGCAGATTGCCGAACATTGTCAGCTATCTCCTTAGCACGAGGGTCATCAGACAGTTTCATCCGAGTATAAAGGATCTGCTGTTTCTCAAGCAAATCATCTAACATCTCTAAATGATCTAATTGATCTTCTAAAGGAAGTTCTGGAAATTTAAACACTTTGGAATAAATCTCTTCTTGCATTTCATTGATTGTCTCCATCTCGTCTTGAACGATATCGGAATCAAAAAAATCAGACATAAAACCTCCTAGACACTAGTATTTATAAGGGTAGTTTAGCACGAGTAGTCTTTTTCATAAAGTTCAACTGCTGTGCATCACACTTAAGTTTTTCCTTCAAAGGTTTGGAAATTAACTTAGTAATTGAATCAATTTCAATATTATTCTCTTCACAATAAAGAACTATAGCGTCAATATAATTGATACCTTCTTGCTTAACAAGTTTCTCTATTTCCAACGCAAATTTCGCTGGATTCATAAACTTTTTTCCTAATGCTTGTGTAAATTCATTTTCCATGTAAATGATATTCCAAAAATGTTTTAATGTAAGTAACGAGTAATCTCATATATTTCAACTTATCTCGCTCTTCATACACAACACACTCACCATCTTCACATGCCATAATAATGACTAGTTTTTTAACAGGAGTGCCTGTTAGTTCATAATACATACACGCATATGCTGCTGCTTGTACAAAGTACCCATCAATCCACTCCCGTGGTTTAGGTTGTTTAGAAGTCTTAAAGTCAATGACTGCTAATTCCCCTTCATACTCTGCGATACAATCTACAGTACCAGCAACACCCAACTCTTTACTATAAAGAGATCCCTCTAACGCATGTATATTGTCAATTTTGTTAAGCGTAGGTTTCGCAATTTTATAGAGATAGTCTGATAATGGTTGAACCGTAGGAAGATCTTCATTTAACAAATAGTGCTCCACTAGCGTGTGCATGTCAGTTCCACGAGAAGTTGCCTTACGAGTAATCTCGTTAGCTTTCTTCTCACCAATCTTCTTACGCCACTTAGCAAATTTTTCTCTATTGAAGTGACTAGTTACTGAAGTAATTGATACTAATTTTAAAAATTCATCCTCATCGGGAACTTTATAGTATCTTACACCATCAATTGTTTCTCTATCCAATACAGGTAGAGAAACGGGTACATGATTAAACATTACATAGACATTGCGTGTTTGGTAGTTAGATACTCTTTGCACAATCCAGAACGGACTATATCTTCAAGACCGAATTCGATACATGAAAATGATT
>VTLG01009173.1_pt1 | contig 10158 bp, 12 predicted proteins | sample 4694571 | NCBI WGS metagenome assembly VTLG01 (sample SAMN12604809, study PRJNA352737) | marine metagenome | biome: ENVO:00000447; feature: ENVO:00000209|ENVO:00000569|ENVO:01000036; material: ENVO:00002151; isolation source: viral sequences binned using virsorter ... | reverse complement strand
TATTTATCATTAAACTTAGACCAGTTTTTAATTGTCTGCTCTGGAGGAGCTGTGGATATTCTAAAAAGTTTAATTTTAGGTTGACCTTTCTTTGTATTTTTATTTAATTTTGTTTCCCACTCATCCACAAATTTATTATAATCATTTTTTGCTTTTTCAATAAGGTTAGGATTTTTAGTCTTTAAAGCATTGTGAAACATTTTTTCTTTAGTAGATCTTAAACCATCATACTTAAGTTTATCTGCTTTATTAATATCTTTATCAATTACCTGAGCAAAAATAGAATATGGGGCTGTTTTTCGTTTAACTCCTGATTTAACAGAGTGGGGTTCATCAATATGATAAGTGTCGCTAAAAATATATTTTGAATCTGTTGTAATATCTGCTTTTAAAGTCTTTAAACTTTTTTCATTAAAGATTGATCCAATTTTAGCTTCATCAAGAGGTCTAGATAAATGAGCATACTTAGTATTAAGATTAGAATCATTTACCAGGATAGATGCATTCTTTTTAAACAGTTTATTTAATTTCCAATCTTTAGGCATGTCTCTTTCACCTGTATAAGCAGTAGCTAATTGAAAAATTCTTCTCTCTGCTATGGAAGGTACTACACCTAAAATTTTAGCAACTGCTTTTAAATCAGTTGTAGTTAATTTAAAATCAGGTCTTGATAACATTTTCTTAACATAATTATTTTTTGATAGTTTTTTTAAATCTTTATTAACATCTTCAGCTTTATCAACAGTTTCAAAAGGAAGTTTAGCAGGATTCTTTTTAACTTTAAGATCTCTAATTTCTTTAGCTTCATTTAAATCGTCGGTATATTCAGCTGCTTCAGTAACCCATTCCCCATCTTTCATTCTTTGAACACTTACTTGATAAGTTTTTCCATTGAACTTAATATGGGGTTCCCCTTTAACAGATACATATTTTCCCGTTGTTTTCTTTCGTAACTGACCTTCTTCAATTCCAAATTTTTTAAGGTACTTGTCTCTAAATTTTTCTACTTCCTCTAATTTAGTTCCTGTAGGAAAAGTTTTTGAAAATGGTTTTGGCCCTACTTGAGTTGAAAATCTATATCTTCCCTCTGGGGTTAATCTTACATTTTTAGGAAGAACTTCTGTTCCATTACTAAACCCAACTCTATCTCCAAGTCCCCAGCTTCTTCTGTAATAATCTCTTATGTCTGTACTATATTTCATTATTTCTTTCTAAAGTGGTTTGCGATCCCACCGGTTGCAAATAATGGTTGTACTTTTGCCCAGGCTTCCTCGGGATTGGAAGTAGTATAAGTTTTTTGTTTTTTCTTTCTTTCTGGCTCGCCCCATTTCCAATTTGCGGTAATTCCAGCATGCCAGTTGCCGTCTGCATCATACCAACCACCTACATTAATGTTATCAGTTCCAATACCAGCTTCTATTTTATAATCTTTATCCTGATCAATATTTCCAGTTACATTATAATCCCAATTTCCTAATTCACCGGATTTATTTAAATTAATTCCATACTCTGATGTATTGCCCCAATCTCCTGTTGTTTTTCCATAATAAGGAGTAATACCCAAAGGCAAAGGGACATCCGCTCTAATTGTTGTCTCTTTATCATCTGTATCTAAATCTTGATAATGGCCACCACTTATTTCAATTGGTTCTGAATCTTTTAAAAGATAATTTGGAATAGTTCCTGTAATTTGTGTTTCAGCTAAATTAAAATCAGGAGAAGATTCTACTGCTCCCCAACCACTGACATTTTCTGTACGAAAAGTTCCTTTTGCGCCTGTGTAATCAGACTCAGGTTTTGAAACTAAATCTATTCCAAAATATTCGTTATTTTTATTTGCTGCCCACGCATCGTAAGCCATTTGATAATGTTCTGGATTTTGAAAGTTTTCTGGGTTTGGTGGAAAATCTCCGTGACCAATAAACAAACTTTTTGTAATTTCATCATTCATATTATCTTTTTCAAACATCGGTTTGATAAGTGTAGGTTTTAAAGTTTCTGAATCTAGTTCTATATTATAATACCCTTCAATTTTTTGATTATCGCTGTTGTATTCAATTCCAAGAGCATTGCCTTCTAAAAGAGCATTCCAGCTTTCATCTTTTGCTAAATTTGTTGAAGCATTAATTTCAGCTTTAAGATCATTCGGTAACAAGTCATAAGTTTGAAGTGCAATATCAAAAATTGTGTTTTCATCTATTCTAGATGGAACCCCTTCGTTTATATCAAAGACTCCTGTCGCTAACTTATTAGCAATATCTGTTTCAACGCCTGTTGCTTGATTCTTGATATTAAAATCAAGAACACCATTAAAAGCGCTATAGAGAGTATTAACCTTTTCTTTCTTAGAGTTTTTGGCAACATACAGCATGCTTTTAAAAATATTATTAGCTTTTTCTTGAACATTACCTTTTGTCAAACTTTGAATTCCTCGAGCTCGCCCCATTGTCGTCATTGGTCCGCCAGTAAAACCTTCAATTCCCCAATCTATTCTATTTTCTTTTGGGCCAACTACTTTTGCAACAATCTCGTCTAAAGATATTTTACCGTCATCAGGTAATTGTGGGCCTATTTTGCTATAGGAAAACCAGTCTTCATCAGTGCCATCTTGAAATCCTACTCGGCCACCTGTTGCTAGTTTATCTTTACCACCTTTGATGACTGTAGGCTTCCAACCTTTGAAAGCGTCGGCAGTTACTTGTTCCTTGACGCTTGTTACTGGTTTCTGGACACTAGTGACTGGCGTCTTTGGTGTTTTTGCGTTTAAAAGGTCTTTTATATTGGCTTGAAACAGGTTTTTTTGGCTTTCAGTCGCATTTTTTAGCGTTCTTGCGTGAATTTTGATTTCTTCGATGATTTTTGTCGGAATTTTTTGGTTTTTTTCAACAAATTGGAGTAATTTTGGGTTTATTCGCGTATTAAACAGACTTTTTCCCATTTTTACGACATCTCCACCCAAACCAATGACATCTTTAGGTTTAATTCCTAATCTTCCTAGTATTTTGAAAACTTCGAACAGTCCTTTGACGTACATATCTAATAGTACTCCTTAACATCTATTGGTTTTGGAGACTCTTTGTAATCTTCCGGGTGACCTAAGAGTCCTCCTTGTCTAAATCTCATAACGGCTTGTGTTGTACTGTCCACAAGGTCGTCATGTTCGCCATAGGGAAATGCTGCACATTCCTCCATGACTTCTTGTGCAAATTGCAGATGGGTTGGAGCCCAAATCTGTCCAGCTTCAAACATCGGCGAAACTGCATTAACTCTACTATGTTTATCATTTCCTCGGCTCGGCGTAAAGTTAATTACTGGAATTCCCATATTTCTCAATTCGTATGTGAGAGGAAGTCCAGCAGCTTTTGCTTCAATTAAAACTATCTCCGGCTCCCAATATTTATAAAGCTTCAGTGCCTCTCTTCTTAAATCTGGAAATTCAAATCTGTCTTTAATAGCATCGAGCAAAATTAAATTAGGTTTGGTATCTTCGTTTTCGCGGAAGACACCCCAGGTCGTAATAGCACTAAAGTCAGCAGTCTCTTTTTTTAAATAAGCGGTATCGTAAGATTGTATTATATAATCACAATGGGGAATGCCTCTATCTTCTGGCCACTTCTTCCACCATTCTCTTTTAATTAAAGCTCCTTCTTCAGAAGTTGGGTTCTGCATATACTGGGCATTCCATTTAGGAAGTGCAACAGAAGCCTTGACCGCTAGTAACTGTTCAATATCCCAATACTCAGGCCACACAGGTTTACCTGATGGCATGATCGCCGGGAACTCTACTACTTCCCATTGATCGGCTTTAGGTTCTGTTTGTGCATTTTGTAATAGTCCAGTTAAATCTCCTTTATTCCATCTTGTCATAACAAGAACAATTCTTCCTCCTGGTTGAAGTCTTTGTCTTGGTCCTGCTGTGTACCATTCATAAGCTCGATCTAATGCTTTCTTGGACATAGCATCTTGCTCAGAGTGAGGGTCATCAATAATTAATAAATCAGCACCCCGTCCAGTTACAGCACCTTCAACACCAACTGCGAAGTACTCGCCACCTTGTTCTGTTTCCCAGCGACCAGCGGCTTTGCTATCTTCCATAAGTCTAGTTGGAAAAACTTCTTTATACTCTTCAGTATCCATTAAGTGTTTAGCCTTACGACCAAACCTTACAGCAAGTTCAGCTGTGTGGGTTGCTTGAATAATTTTTAATTTAGGATCACTTCCAATCATCCATGCAGGAAGTAGAAAAGATGCAAACTCAGATTTAGTATGCCTAGGTGGCATATTCACAATGAGTCTCTTAATCTCTCCAGATTTTAATTTATTAAATTTTTCTGCAATAATTTTATGATGGTACCCTTCTATAAATTCAGGCCACATATGTTTTACAAAAGTCAGGAAATCATTACTAATTTTTTTATGTCGCTGTTTTCTGTCCAATTGGACCAGGTATCGCTTTAACTGGCGTCTGGTATCAGGGGGAAGGTTATCTAGATTTTTTTTTAAAATTTTTTTAATATCAATATCTTGCATAAGTACTCTTATGGGTGTCAAAATGATTTTTAACCTGGATAACTATCTAAATCAAGGCATAAAGCAAAAAGTAGTGGGACCCCTTTTAAACGTGCGCGATACAACCTATGATTGATTTACTTTTTCCGGATCGGACCTGGTACCTCTATTAATCCCCAAAAAAATTCCCGCTGTAGTTGATCCCGGCGTGTGACATATTTGTCACATGTGTATGTATCTATGCAACACACTAAATATTGCGCCGACCCAAAATGGACATAGTGTTTAATATTTATATTGACACTATATTTTGCGAGGTGTGGCGCGTTAGCGCCACAACCTATGATTGATGGTTAGTCTAATAATACCATATATGCTTTCGCATTATGTTTCATAAACCATGATAATTTCTCTCTCATCTTTTCCCAATGCTTACTCCCACCTGTGCCAAGTTTGTAGTCTTCTAGTGTTGCCTCAACTTCATGAATAAATATCTCATCATGAATCTTAGCCTCTTTTGGTGTTAGCATAACAGACTCGCCATTGAATCTGTTTCTTCTTTCTTCTGTTCTATTGTCTGTGTTTGCTTTCATATTCCTCGCTTTGTTATAGTCCTATTATATCCCATAATAAAATAAAAGTCAACAACTATTTTTAATTAAAATCCAATCCAATCTGTTAAGTCGTGTTTTACTTCAGTTTTATTAACTAATCTTATTTGATAAAAGTAACACCAATTATCGCCAAATATAACTGAGCCACAATAATTCAAATCTGTATCATATTCTTCTGCTTTTAATCCTAGTTCACCTGCAGGATCAGATTTAGTTGTGCCAATTCCAATTTGAGAAATTGTGCCAGTTCTTCCGTTTTCATCTGTTATTATATCGCCTATTTTTATAATCATAGTTTCCTCGCTTTCTAAATCCTATTATATCCTATAATCAAATTAAAGTCAAGAACTATTTTAAATTAATTGTAGTTCTTGTTGCTTGATATGGTACGCGTTTTTCAGCGCCAAAGTCATATCTATAATTCTCGTATTTTTCTTTCTCAACTTTAATTGGAGTTTCAAGAGCCTCGCGCCTTGGTGCAAGTGCAACTATTCTATCTTTATGCTCATTCATAAAATCCATTAAACAACGTTGATTACAAAAATAAGCATATATACTTTGCCTAATATATTCAGTACCAAGTTTTATTTTCATAGTTCTTAATACTTTATTATCGCCTGAGCCTCGCACTCTTGATTGTGTTTGTTGAGTATGGCAATCAGGACCATGGCACCAATTATAGTTGCTCATTTTTTTTCGCTTTCTCAAAAGACTTATTTAATTGCTCTTGTCTGTATTGTTCATTTTTGAAATTAATAATATCATTAACTCCAGTTATTCCAAAGTATGCGATTGTTATAAAACCAATCGCATACCCTATAAATAATAAAATCCAGATTGTATCTGTTTCCATTATGCCACCTCTACAATGTTTTGAATTGCTTTAATAGTCCATTGTCCAGTAGCATGTCGCCAGTCACCAAATCCACCTGATTTATTTTCTGCGTCAAAATCCCAATAAATAAATCTGTCAGTTCCATTTTTATCTGTGAAGATTTTGCCAAGTACTCCATTTGGTTTTTCTGCACTTGCAGTTCTTGTTATTATTTTTTTATGTTTTTTTGCAAAGTAAGTTATGTAAAACTTCTTTGGCATTTGTGTTATGTCTTTCATTTTTCCTCGCTTTCGTTTTTATTAATGGGATTATATAACATAATCCCATTAATGTCAATAGTTAATTTATAGCTTGATTTTTCTCATATAATAACCTTTCTGCTATTTTTTCTGCTTTGGTTTTAACTCTCTTGTTCTTCATTCCTTTTATTCTATCTGCTAGATTTTTAGGATTGTAGATAGTTAAGCCAGTTGAGTTTGTTCTGATTATTTCTGCGTCAGTAATATTTAAACCAAGTTCAGTTGAAAGTTCAATCGCCTCGTCTAAATATTTATAACCTTTTAAACCAACTTTAATTTCTTTCATCTGTTCTAAAATAGATGAAATCCATTTTTGATGTGCCATAACAAATTGTGATTTTTGTTTTTTCCAATCTATTAAAAACATATACTCTTTTTCAGTACAAGCAATAGAACGATCTCTACAATATTCTCTACCAATTAAATCTAATTGATATTTTTCATTCCACTCTTTGCCATAACCTTGGTCGTCGTTGCCAAGATATTTATTATTGTTGTCAACATATTTTGTTCTATGTGGGTTGTGATCTTTTCCCTCTTGTTCAATCAAAATATCTGGGTTGCAATTATCTTGGGCTTTAAGTTCATCACGGAATAAAGCATAACCATATTCATTATCACTTCTTGAATATGAAGAATTGTTGTCAACATCAATACTACCATTTAATCTAAAATCAAAATGACTTTCAATGGTATCTTCTTTCATTATTGGGTTGTTGTCATAATCCCTATCTTCTTTCATTCCAAGATAATGAAAATGAAAACAACTATCTTTTGCAATAGTAGAAACATTCTCAAATTTATTTTGTAGATGATATGCCATTTTAACATCTTCATCTGTATAATGTCGTCTAACTATTTTTTCTGCCATGTTCCATGCTTTATCATTTATGTCAATCTGATCTGCTTTTAGATTGTCATAGTTTTGTTTTTCAATCGTGTCCTCTTGTTCCAAGTGTACTCGCATACGATTTGCGATTTTATTTCTGTACTCTTGGTTTAATCGTATTCTACTCATGCAACCTCTTTCTGTTTTTTCCATTTTTCAAACTCCTCTTTCTCTTTATCTTCATTCGCCAATTCACGACTAATTGCGTCGAGAACATTGACCTCTACTTTTTGTAGTTCTTCTTCTGTATCTAACATCAAAACTCTTTTGATGATTGATAATTTTAGTCTATTCATTTTATTCTCCTTTATTAGTTTAATGTAATCTTACAATATCCTACAATAAATGTCAACAACTATTTTAAAAAAGTTTCAACCTATAGTTGAACACACCTCTCTATATATCCCGACCACCCACCCCTAGTATATAGGATAATATGGGAGTTGTCAAGAACTATTTTGTCGCAGGGTGCGACAATCTGTCTATTGACTTCTCTTATAAAATCTTATATAGTAGTAATCAAGGCTCCTGAGGTATGAGCCTTAATAATAACTGCCTCGGGACAACTTCTGGTTGTGGTTTGGGATTATCTCTCCCACGTTTCTACAACTAGAACTGATCCCTGGTCCAATGGATCTGCTAAACCTGAATGGCAAGGGTTGTATTGAAAGAGATATAAACGGCTAATAAAATTTCAGGATTAAAAATTTCCGGAGGCGTTACGTTGGACCAAGGATCAGAACTAGATGACGCCCCACATAACCAAAAAGGGCTAGATCATAGGTCGCGAAACGACGCCGTTTGGTCCGGTAAGGTTGCAAACTGAAAGGCCCGCCTACGAGTCACTAGTACTGATCCCTGGTCCATTGCAGGTTGGATGGTTAACCTTTAATCTGGATGGACCTGGGATCAGTTGTTATTACAGGCATCCTCGATATGTAGAAGCTGTAATTGAGAAGAGGGTGTTGCACGACAATTGGTAAGGCCTTTCTATTAGTGCTCATCAACCAATGAGTGTGAAGAGAAAGGCCGCAAGCTTCAAGCTACAAGCCTGAAAATAAAGCTTGACATTAGATCTGGGATATTATAAGATATCCCAAACAACAGAAAGAGGAAACATGAGTACACGAAGCAATATAGCAATAGAAGATCCGAAGACTAAGAAGGTGAAAGTAATATACGTTCACTCTGATGGGTATCCATACGGCGTTGGAAAATGCCTGGTGGATAATTATAACAATAGACAGCTGGCAGCTAAGCTCTTTGAGCATGGAGATGCCAGTTACCTGGGCGACACTCTAGATGAGTGTAGCTTTTATGGAAGAGACTGGGACAGGAAAGAAGAGCCAGCTAGAGAATACAGAGATGAGTGGATGTACATGCGAGATATGGACGGAGACGGCTTTATGATTGAATATATTTATATATTCAAAGATAATAGATGGCATGTATCGACTGGTAAACACATTAAAACTAAAGACGGTTATAATGATACTCAATTTTATTTTGGTAAATTTGAGCCAGTGATCCTGAATAAGGAATATATCAAATACAAAGACAAGCACGAAAAGCACGCTGAGGTTAAGATGATCTCTAAAATTGGAGACATGTTGAAGGGTGCAGGGTTTGGAGATGACAACGTTATAGTCCAAGGTGGAAGTGCCAAAAAAGCAAACTAACAAACAGGACTTGGCGGCAGAGATGCCGCCGGTCCAATACGTTTACCACCCGGCGTGCCATTGCAGCCGGTGCCTGGATAAGCGACAAGCAACAAGCATATGGGGCCAGTTTAGAATGATTCTAAAGAAGCTACAAGCAACAAGCCACAAGCTTGACAATTCAGGATTATAAGATTATATAGGAGACAGAAATATGAATTTAAAAGAAGCTAAAGAAATAACCGGGGGCCTAAGCTCTCCCAGCAAGATGCCGGGATATGCTTATAATCTGCCGGCCTGGCGCTGTATCACAGGTGTGAAGCTGCAAGCCGTGGCGGGCTCGGTATGCGCAGGCTGTTACGCCATGAAGGGCCGGTACCGGTTCAGGAACGTTAAGGAAGCCCTGGACAGGAGACTGACGTCATTAACGGACCCGCGATGGGTTCAGGCCATGACGGTCCTGGTCACCCACTACAGCCGTAACGTGCCCTTCTTCAGGTGGCACGACTCAGGCGACCTGCAGGGGGCTCAGCATCTCAAGAACATATTTGAAGTATGTATACGTACACCACAGGTCCAGCACTGGATGCCAACACGTGAAGTGAAGCTGTTGACGCTCCTGGATCCTGAAGTAGTTCCAAAAAATTTAATCATTCGTGTGTCCTCGCATATGATAGACCAGGGGCCAGTTAAGTTCTGGCCTCATACGTCGACAGTTGTTCAGGCAGGCAAAACCTGCCCGGCAGCTGAACAGGGGAATGCATGCGGTGACTGTAGACAATGCTGGGATAAGACTGTAAGTAATGTTGCATATCCTAAACATTAATGACCCATATCTGGAGGCATCCGAAATATTATGCAGAGTTAAGAGCTGCTAGGAAAAAGCTACAAGCAGAAGAGTCTTCAAGCATCAAGCGACAAGCGACAAGCACGGAAGGCTACAAGCGTCAAGCACCAAGCGACTCGAAAAAAGATTCCAAGTCTTCAAGCGACAAGCAACAAGCGTCTTGATTTTTAAATCCTTCTTTAACAAGTGCCAAGATACAGGTACCTGGAAACAATTTGCAGGAGCCCTGACTGGGCTTCTTGGCAAGTATAAATGTGTTCTTAGGATGTTGTAAATGGAATGAAATTTGGTGTGGCGAAAATCGTATTTTGTTATTGGAAGTTATCTTGAGCTCTACGGTAAAAAAGTGGCCAGAAGTATTGTAGCCCAATAGATCAGGAGTACCAAGTAAGCTAGTATTTTCAACTCTTGTCCATGTAATTTTTGTTGTAACTCTCTTAAGCTCATGCCATAATTTTGTTTCGGGTTTCATCAAAATAATGACGATAACAGACGCTTACACAATTA
>VTLG01006853.1_pt1 | contig 10159 bp, 19 predicted proteins | sample 4694571 | NCBI WGS metagenome assembly VTLG01 (sample SAMN12604809, study PRJNA352737) | marine metagenome | biome: ENVO:00000447; feature: ENVO:00000209|ENVO:00000569|ENVO:01000036; material: ENVO:00002151; isolation source: viral sequences binned using virsorter ... | reverse complement strand
CTCTTCTTTCGCCTCGTCCCTGATGTCGCGCAGATTAAACCCATACTGCGCGGCCCAATGATAAATCGAGCCAGCGCCAATATGCTTCACATTCTTGATGCTATCCCACGCCCGGTCGGTCTCTGCCTCATCGTATTTATCCGACCGCTGCGACCATCGATGCGCCAGTTCACGCCCATCGTCACCCAACGCCCCTTTGATGGCGTGAAGCGTTCCGATCCAGTCGTCATAGTGTTCGTCATCATTCGGTAAGAAGGCGAGCGCGGCATCAATCTCCCGCATCTCGCCATCCAATTCTTTCAGCATCAGCGACGTGCCGTTAACCGCTGGCTTGCGTTCGCTGACGCGCCCCTTCAGCGTCCCGACCCGCCCCAGGATATTGCGGCAGCCATCAAGAAAAGCGTGAAGCTGTTCAGGCGTGACTTGTGTAAGATCGCCCGGCGTCAGATCAATGAGGCTATCGTCGGGCCACTTGTACGGCTTGAGCGTGTCGGGATGTATACCGCTGGCGACGAACTGCTGCCCCTCACCAAGCACCTCGACGGCGGAATCATCGCCATCGATGTCATAGACGCCGGTCCTTGTTTTTAAAAACGGCTCCGTACAGCGGAACAGGAACAACGACTTCGGCGCATTGCCAATCCGACGCGGAGCTTCGCCAAGCTCGTCGCTGATAAGCGTCTCAATCTGTCCTTCGATAAACGGATCAAGGACATCGATATCGACGGCGACAAGGTTATGCGCTCCCCCTGTTAAGACGCCGATGCTAGCATCTGCGTGCGCTTTGTAGTCCAACGCTTCCGGCGGTCTGGCTGTCCAGCCGCTCAGATAGGCGCGCTTTCCTTTAACCGGCGTAATGTCGTAACCGGCTTCGACAAGGGAGGGGCCATAGTCTGCGTAGCGGCTAGTCATCGCGCACCCCCGGCAATCCGCTGGCTTCCCGCCTGACAGTCGACAAATATTCTGCGGTTCTTGTTACACCGTATTTCGACGCCTGCTGCCTGATCGCGCTGGCCGTAGCGTCGTAACTTTTTGCCAAGTCAGTAACGCTTACGCCGTCGCGGTATCCTTGCAGCATTTTGTTTAATGTTGCTACCGTCCATTGCTTGCGCCTAAGTTTCATTTGCTTGCGCCTCATGTGCATTTTGTTGCGCGGGCATAGGGGGAGCGAGGATGGCCGTCCTCGCCCCCCACCCGCAGGAAGGGCGGCGCGTTTAAACCCGCCCTACGGTTCTCTAAAATTCATCGTTGGTTGGAATATCCTCGCCATCCGCAGCGGCAGGGGCTTCTTCCTTTGCAGGGGCTTCCTCTTTTATTTCCCCCATACCCTGCGGCCGAGGGATCATCTTTTTGATCTTCCAAGACGGTGCGTAATAATCACCGACGCGCACTGGATCGCCATCGACTGCGACGACCGGCAGCTTCCCGGCTTCGGCTTTCGCCTCATAAGCGGCGTAAAGTTCGTTGAACGCACCCGTCACTGTTCGAGCTTGATGCATAAATTCAAGCGTCCCGTTAAAAGCATCTTTGCTGTAAACGAGAACCTTAAACGCTCGCTTCCACTGTTCGTCATCGTCAGAAGCTGGACGCGGTGCCGGGTCTTCCAGCGATGGGTCAGGCATGAAATCGACGTAGGTTCCGTTATATTTGGCCCAGCCGGTCGCAAGGTTCTCCATGTCGAACACGGCCTCGAAGCCGGTCGGGAAACGCTTTTCGCCATCCTGCGACTTCATGAACCACACGCCGCCTTGAGCATTAAACCGTAGCTTGTCGTAGAACTGACCGCCGCTGGAGCCGTCAGAAGGTGAATCAAGATTGAGTGGCACTTGCTTTTCCTTTTCAGTTTTGTGTAAGGCACATTTTATTAAGCGCGGTGCCGTAAGGCGCTGACCGCCCGACAAACTGCGTCGGTCGAAGACAGGAATTATCGAAGAGATACCAAGCGCAGTTATCCTTGCCGGTCATTTTGCTGTCAGGTATCCAGCGTAGACGACCGACGCTGACGATCTTGCGGCAGCGGTCCATCAATACGCCGCTCTGTTTTGTGTGCATCCAATCCGCATCAAAAAGCAGCCAAGCGGGTGCGATGTCAGAAAGCCGCTCAATAATTTTGTGAAGGACAGGGCGCGACCAGGGCGGATTGGTGATGAAGCAGTCGCCGTTGCAGCTTAGTTGCGCCGTCGCGTCTCCGCTTTTGATACTGGCAGACTGCGGCGCTATATCCGAAGCGCGAGCGCAAATTTTGCCATGTTTAGATAGGTGAGAGATCAGCGCACCGTCACCAGCGCAAGGTTCTTCGTATCGTTTCACGGCGCATAGATGCGGCAGCAGCGGAACGACCGCAGCGTAAGGCGTCGGATAAAAGTCGCGCTCGCGGCGCTCAAATGTCGACCGCTTGCCCATCACGGTTCTCTGGGAAAAAGAAAAAAGTCGCGCTCGATCTGCGCTAATCGTTCGTAGTGCGCTGACGATAGGTCACGACATTCGCTCAAACGATTGGTAAAATCGAAAAAAATTAACGCAACAATAATTGTGCAAACGCTATATATTATTACGCGCATCAGTATCCGAAGACCTCTCGCGCCTTTTCACGCAAGGTCGAAGACCAAAAAAAGTGGTCATAATTAGGCGCTAAAACGGCAGCAACTTCTTCGCGATTCTCGAAGTTACTGAGGAAACGAAATAGCGCGTGGGCGGTTCCGCAAATTTCTGCCCACTCTTGCGTGGTATCATCTAACCTATAACGCGCAGATTTTTTAGGTGTTACATAAATTACGTCCACACCCCGGTTGCCGGACGCGCGGCTGTAAATTGCGCCCTGTCTTCGGTGCGCTGATGATATGGCGCTGGGAAGGCGCGTCGTCGTTTTTAAATCGACAATTACGTCTTCAAAATCAAAGTCCGTATAGCCCATCAAGGGTATCGGGCACCCTGGGATTTCTATTTCTATTCGCCTCTGAAAGCCGTCTAACTCCGGCAATTTACCATCAAACAAGTCAATGTATTGCTGAACCATTGGCGCAACGTTTTCGCGCTCGCGGTCCCGCGCTTCTCCGTTGACCCCTAGCGCGGTTGCCTTGTTGAATTCACGAACCGCTTCGTCAATAGGGTGATCGAACTCGGAACCGACGTTTGGGTGCGCGAGATAGCAACCATGTTCAACCGCCTTGCCCCGCTCCATCGCCGCGTTGGTGCCTTCGTAGACCTTAAACAAATATCGCATCGTCCACAGGGCAGATTCACTGCGGTAAAGATCAAGGCTTGAATGAGACAGGTGACGAATCCCGAAGCGCTTGGCAATCTCCTCAATGACTCTGACGGACAGCGGCTCGTTAACTTTAGCGGCCATCAAGCTCACCCTTAGTTATTGAAAGTTCGACGGCGATGTGCGGATGCTCTGCGTCATATTGATTTTGATATTCGCGATAAGCTGACATCTGCCGACCATTGTCGAAAAACCAACGCGGCAAGCGGTCATAACGCAATTCGATTTCGCTGCACCACTCAACAAAACTCATCATTTTATAAGGCCCAACTGCCGGAAGATCGTCTCGACAGTCGCTTCGCGCATGACATAAAGGCGCTCGTTGCGGTCTTCACGAACGACCAGCATGTCGGCGTCGTCCTGCGCCAAACTGTCGTATAAAAATTTAAAGCCGCTTTTCTTGCGTTTGCATTCGACGGTGAAACCCGCGAGCAGTAGGTCGCCCGAATAGTCGTCGCCGAGTTGGTTTTTAAACGCGCCGCTTCCGAAAACGCGGTTGCATTCAAGGCCGAGGCCTTGCCAATGAAGAACTGTTTCGCGTTCCAGTTCATAGCCGCGCGCCTTGTTTCTGTTCGACATATTTCCTCTCAAGGACAGCCATAAAATCGCGAGCCGTGACCTGACGGCCTGTCGCTTCTTCAATTGCAATTGTGTTTTGGATCGATGGGCGTCGCTCGCCGATGCACCAATAGTAGACAGCGTTTCGGCTTACTCCGATCCGCTTGGCGAACTGTCCGCAGTTAAGTCCGTTAGCTTGTAGGTATTGGTCGAGCCGCACGTTTGTTTCCTCGCCAAATTAAAAAACATCACATATAGGTGATGCTAAATATAACAGAATGTGAGTTGCTGTAAATTACCCAACGTGTTACACTGCGCGTCACATGGAGTGCATTACGTGTCAAAGAACCGAATAAAAGAGTTGAGAACACGCAATGATATGACAGCCGCACAGCTTGCCCGAGCATTAGATATTCCGGGGCAGCGTCTACGTCGTTGGGACCGTGGCGAGGTAAATCCGCCAGCAGAAATATGCCGTCAGATTGCTGATCTTTTCGGGGTGACGTTGGATTACGTGCAGGGGTTGTCTGATGAAGACCGAACGCGCAGTCCTGATAAGATACCGTTATATGGAAAAGTCGCGGCAGGGCAGGGCGTCGTTGCTGTTTCTGACGGTCCAGTAGATTACATTGACCGCCCTAATTACCTAGAAAACGTTGACGGTTGCTATGCTCTGCTTGTGACCGGCGACAGCATGGAACCGCGCATGTTCGCGGGTGAGGTTTTAATTGTGCATCCGTACCGTCCAGTGCGTGCAAACGACTACGTTGTCTGTCAGTACAAGACTGATGGCGTCATCGAAGCGGTAGCGAAACGATACATTGGACAAGACGAGGGTTTGATTTATTTGCGTCAGCACAATCCGGATGACGAGATAATCGTAAACAAATTAGAGATTGTTGCTCTCCATTACATCAAGGCGATACGCTCAATATAACTTTTTCAGTTGACACGCGTTACATCCTTGTTGCATCTGTAATGACAGATATTACAAAAGAGGATGAATCGCGATGATACCTGTTGCAACTTTGCTGACCCCGAAGGAAGCGGCTAGGGAAATCTGGGGCAGTGACGACGAGAGTACGACTCGCCGTGTTTACCGTTGGCTCAAAAAAGGAAACTTTGACGAGATCGCGGCTGCGGCCGGGACGATCATCATAAGAGACGGTGATCGATATCATATTCCGATGGCCGTTGTTAAGGCAATGCGAGGTGAAAAATGATTTGCCAGGATTGCCACGGTAACGGGTTTATTGTGGATGAAGGGAGTCCGAATTGCCCAACGTGCAACGCGTCTGGACACGTTACAGTTCGCGAGGCTCTCTTACTTGAGGCGCTTGATTTGGTGTCCGGTGATCGTGCTGAGACACATGGCGATGCCGATGAAAATTTTGAAAACATTGGAGCGTTGTGGAGTGGTTATCTCAAGAAAGAAATCTCTTTGATGGATGTTGGTAATATGCTTGCGCTGTTAAAGATTGCCCGAACGCAAACAAACCCGCAGCACCGAGACAACTATGTCGATGCGGCTGGTTACATGGCTTTGAACGGCGAGGTAAACTTAAAAGAGGAAGGCGAATGAAATGGTTGCAATTCAAACGTCGGCGCGCGGTATTGTTAGTAACAAATCTAAGATTTCCGCAAATAAAAATGAACGGCCACCGTTGCGGAGAATTGCCATTAAAGAGTTGCCGAGTTACCAATGGCAAATTACCAAATATTGCCCGTTTAGAGGAAAGCCAGATCCGCTTAAACTAGTAAGAGAATCTGTCGCAGACGGCAACATGGTAATGTTTACCAGAAAAATTGCGCCCTTTCATTTTGAGTTGTGGGCGAGGGCAAGATGGTAGATTGCGATTGGTGTGGGGCTGTCACCCGCGTTGTTGATAGCCGGTGTCTTTCTTGTGGACTACCACTATATCCGCAAGGGGAACTCACGGTCGTTGAACGATCCGCAAAATCTCCGCAAACTACCGATACATCTGAAGTCAATTGACATGCACTGTGTGTCACTGTATGACTGATAGGGCGCTAACTTGTTGACTCTATTGGTGTATTAAACAGTCTCATAACCTGAAGGTCGTAGGTTCAAATCCTACCCCCGCAACCAGTTATAAATCAACAAGTTAGCCGCTCTTTCGGGAGCGGCTTTTTTGTGTTTAGCCGCATTGTTTTTGCGGATGTATCACATTTATAGCGCACAAGTGTGACCGTCAGTGTTGCAATGTGTAACAATTGGTGATACATGCTTATACAAAGGAGTGCGGAAAATGGCAAAAGTAATTCATTTAGCGCCAGGCAAATGGCGCATCGACATGCGTAACACAACGTATGCCGGGCCGAAGGAGCAACTGTTCTGCGGTACCGAGAAGGAGGTAAACGACGAGTTTAAACGTCGCATGGAAGAGGTGCAGCGCAGCAGCAGCCGTGACGGCGCACTGCTGCCGAACGACAGTCCGACAATACTGCAAGCGTGCGAGGAGTTTATGAAACTGCAAGCGCAGCGCGCTACACGCGGTGACATTGGTAAGGGGAAGAAATCGGAAGAGGGTAATAAGCGGCGGCACATCGAACAGTTCTGTGCGCTTAAATACCGCGTGGGTCCGACCAACAAGATGAAGGTGGGTCACCTTACTTCGGACGATATCCGCGACACGTTTATTGAATGGATGCGTGTCAAAGCAAATGGCGGTCGCGGGTTTGCGCTTACGACGCAGCGCAATACGCTAGTGACGATCAAGCAACTGTTGGACTGGTGTGTGGATCGTCAATACATCGCATTCAATCCAGCCCGTTCTATCACGATCAGCTTGCGTAATCGGCCGATACCGGAGCTACGCCGCATTCATCCGGCAGAGATGGTCGCGGTCATCAATGCAGCGCCCGAAACGTACAAGAAGGAAATTATGTTCTCCGCTTACACTGGTTTGCGCCAGGGCGAGCAACGTGCGTTGACATGGAAGCATGTGGACTTTGACAACCAGCGTGTATTGGTTCGTCGCGCCGTTAAATCAGATGACACGATAGGACCGCCGAAGACCGAAAAATCCAGCCGCAGTGTCAAGATGTCCACAACCGTCGCGACCATGATGCGTGAATGGAAAATGTCACAGCCGTTGCATATGCGTAAACACGATCTGGTGTTTCCGAATTCAGTAGGCGAAATAGCAGACGGCGACAATTGGAGAAATCGTGGATTGTCGGTTGCAATCCAGCGCACAAACTATCCGGTCGATGAAATGACATGGCATGATCTACGCCACTTTTATGCGTCTTGCTTAATCTTCGATCACCGCACTTCTGACGCAGAGGTCGCCGCGCTACTGGGTCACGCAGATATCAATCACACGTACTGGCAATACGCGCGTTACTTTGAGGAACGGTCAAGCGCCATGTCAGACGGTGATGTTTTGGATGATATTTTAGGCGCAGCTTCTTGAAGTTCAACGCGACGTTTTAATTCGTTCATTTGGTGAAGCTGTGCCATATTTGTCATTGTTCCAAGCATTGCAACATGGACACATCCAGCGAACAAAAACAGCACCAGGGCAAGTGCAATAATGGTTAGAAAACTTGTGATAGTTGACCCAGGTGCTGAACGTGTACCGCGCCAGTTTTGTGGCTGGTTCACTTGGTCAAGCCCTTCTGTTTCTCGTATGTCCTCAAACCGCCAAGCCCGAGCATTCCCATAAGGATGGTCATGAGGTGATCCATATCAAATTCGGGCGGCGGCACATGAAAGCCGACCAACGTACCGACCCACTGCGCGGTCGGCCAAATCAAATAGTGCGCGCCTAGCGCGACAGCGGCAACCCAGCCGCAGCACGGCCGCCATCCGCTCACCCAGATCGATCTGTGCGACGCTTCAACCTTATTAATTTCTAAATTGCCAAGCTGCCCCGCCATCGCGGCATCGACCAGCTTTGCTTCTAGCTCTTGCTTTGCCTTTGCGGCTCCCGACTTGTCAGGCACAAGTCTGTCAACAACTTCGCCAACCATTGGCATTATTGCGCTAATTAATGGTATCATTTTTCACTCGCTCAACTGCTTCGATCCAGGTTTTGAATTCGTTTAGTGGTGTAAATTTTTTAGGCGAAAACCGCTTTGTCGGACTTGTGACAGCTAATGCTGGAAGAAATAAAACACGCCTTAGATCCAGTGCAGCAAAGCCGACAATGTCACAGTGTTTATTAGTGATTGTCGTTTTGTTTTTGCTTCCGGTTGACGGATTAAATGCATACACTTTTCCGTTTGATTCGGTTTGACCAGTAGCTTTGCACTCAACGCGAAACCAGCTTTGGTCATAGTAGACAATCAAATCAAAACCATCAGTGTTTGCAATGGCGGTTTTTGCGCCGAAACTTTCAAGAACCGATGCAACAAGACGGTCACCGACTCGACCAATTTGAGTGCTCAAGCTGACCGCATACGTTTGATTAGCCGCTGTGCGCGGTTTGGCACTTGCCTACGCCACTGACTATCGTTCATTTCGGAAGCGGCGGTAAGCCATTCCCCTGCATTTACAGCGGCGATAAATTTAGAAAATTTGGACAATCGCACCCTGCCTAAATTAAACGCCATGTTTGCAGTAATTTTTTGCACTTCTTGGGGAAGCTCGTCCCAATCTGCAAAAATTACACGGCAATCGTCTAAGCAATATCCAATGTCCTGTTTAAACCACTCGTCAATCCTTTTGCGAGAAATTGGAGTATCGACCGGAGCGCCAAATTCGTCATCTTTTTCAGTAATCAGATGTCCGATTCCGGCTGTAGGGTATCCCAAGTGGTCTAAATAAATTTGGTATTTGCACCCTTCGTCAGCTTCCAATTCACTTTGTAATTCTTTAATCACGGATGCTTCCCGTTATGCATGTGTTCAAGTCGATCAACGCTACGGTCAAGGTATTGAAGACGCACACTGACATTTTCTAATGAGCGACTAAGTTTATCTCGTTCTGACGGACTGTTCATGTCAGCAATAACTTGCAGCTTTTGCGCGACAAGATCGGTTTGCGTGTCATTACGATCTAATCTTGTATCGAGTTTACCAAGCTTTGATAAAGTTTCCTTAACGTCAGCCTCAAGCTCGGACACTTTTTGCCGAACGACGATGAAGCTGGTAATAATTGAAGCCGCCATACCGCCCAGCGTTATCAGCATACGAGCGTCAAGCTCCATCTAATGACTCTCCAACGAGCATTGAGCAAACTACTTGATGATTTGGGTAAACAATTAAAATGGCAAAATGTTCTTCGTTTTGAAAAATCTCAACTAACGGCTGCGAAGGGTCAATGTTTTTACTGACCAATCCGCGATGGACAACCGTCATTCCAAATTTACGAATTTGTTCATGCAATTCATTTCCGGTCCAGCACGGGTATTTTGCTTGACGCAAAATTGACGGGACAGGAAATTCCATCTGCACTTGAGTTTTGTCCGGCGGTGTCTGCGCTTTAGTTACGCAAGCGCAAAGTAAAAAAAGAGCCGCGACAGCGGCTATTGCTTTTTCCATTTTTCCCACATCCATTCACCAATGCGAGCGGTGTACCAAATTACGGTCAACGCTGCGGCGATTGTTGGTAACCATTCAAAAAAAGCGGCGAATCCTGTCACCCCTGCCGCTGCATCGCCAATGTTTTTAAGATCGTTCATACTTCTGTACTCTTTTTTACACAGTCAATCTTTGCAATAGGAGAGTTACCGTAATGCTCGCGCGCCAAAACTTTCAGACCGTCGAGATTTTTTGTCACATGTTCATAACAGTGTTCAATTTTAGAAAATTGAAGCGGCTGGTCGTTTAAGTGGGTCACTAAAAGTGCGTTTTGGTCAACGTCCGATGGCATGAACATAAAAATAACAATGATCCACATTACGGTTTCGTCGGCCAATTTGGGGCAATGGTCATCTTATTCGCTCCATTTCACGGTTACTCCATGAACCTCGATATCTTTATCGTTGAGAGTCTTGACCCTGTATTTCATTGAAGTACCGGACGGTTGACCGGATATGTCGGTCGAAGCCGACTCGTAATATTTTGTGGAGGTCGCGCCGAGTGTAGATTTCAAAGCGAGAGTGCAGGTCGTGAAGTTTGATCCTCCATTTCGGCTCAACTCTGCGGTGAGATCGCTATTGATTGTGATCGACTCGTTCTCCACCACTTGCACGCCAATGACTGCCGTAGCCGGGGCTGCGTCAGCGGTGAAAGCGTTGCTTTGCAGAGTCAGGTTAGCCGCAACAGGAATCGAGGCTGAGATGGTCTGAAAGCTAATAGAGTGTCCACCAATGCTAGCAAAGGCCAATCGCATGTCGGCGGTGGTGGTGCGCGTAGTGTAGGTGT
>VTLG01003434.1_pt1 | contig 10159 bp, 16 predicted proteins | sample 4694571 | NCBI WGS metagenome assembly VTLG01 (sample SAMN12604809, study PRJNA352737) | marine metagenome | biome: ENVO:00000447; feature: ENVO:00000209|ENVO:00000569|ENVO:01000036; material: ENVO:00002151; isolation source: viral sequences binned using virsorter ... | reverse complement strand
TCTCGATAATACCTTTGATCCCCTCCTGAAATAGCATCTAATATTTCTTCGCTCTCTGTTTTCACTTTAAACCCTTCGGGTAGTATTTCATACTCTTTAACGTTAGGCGTAAATTTGATTTGTTCATATATCCAGTCCGGCGCCTTTCCGTATTCCTTTTCTAATAAAAATTCTTCGCCCACTTCTATTGCTGTTTGAAATTGCTCAGGAGTAAACTTAGTTTGTCTTCCTTCGTACTCATCGAATAACCGCCTATCTTCGCCTGCCGCTACCATTTCTACATAGTACCGTACCGATTCCACTTCATACCCTGATGAAATTTCGTTTCGAAGTTGTTGCGGATCTTTTTCCACATATTTTGAATATGTTTGTGCAAACTTACTTTCTGGCGTAAACTCCATCTCTGTTCGAATAGATTCTGCTGTAATGGTTTCTCTTACTATTTCCGGTTCTGGTTCCGGTTCTGGGGTCCGTTTTGGTCCTCTGGTGGGCCGGTTTATTGTGTCGGGGTCGTAGTCTTGGCCAAATTTTATTTTATCAGCTATCCTTTTTTCCTCTGCTTTTTTTTTCTTGTCTGCCGCTACTTTTTCTTTATGTTTTTGCAAAGTAGACTTTGCTTTTTCTTCTAATTCTTCAGCGGTAAACGGATCAAACTCGCTAGTACTCATTTCCACGCACCGTAACGTTCCACAATGCTAAAGCCAAACGCTTCTTCCATTGTTCCAATTATCACAATGATACAACAACCAAAACACAAAATGGACAACGCCGGATAGCTATAGACCGTTGCAGTACCATCACTTACGGTTTGTAATCCCATCGCAGAAAATCCGCATATCGTAAAAAGAATAGCCGAAAACATACCGAATATAACATTATTGGTATCAATTCGACTGATACAAAGATATGCACCAACACAAGCAAAGACAAACATCATCCAAAACGTGGTAACATCTACATACATTTTTTAACTCGTTAAATTCTTGAAGCTCACAAACAATAAACTAATCACTACCATGAAGAGCATCCCAGGTACTAAACCATTAGACAAGCCGCCGAAAATATCGGTCATGGTACTGGTCCATTGGTTTTGCTGTGCATAACGGTAAGTAATTTGAGCAGAAGCGGCGCCGTCTAACGATCCGCCACTCACCGATAAGATAGTACCATTATTAGGAAAATATTGATAGTCCTTTCCTTGTGCCGTTAAGTTTCCCGTTCCAGAAGTCCCTAATTTCACTTCTGGGTAGGGGTTGTAAATTGCATTGGGTATATTGCTGTAATTTAATAAAACCGGTGAGGCCGTCGAGGGAGCAAACGGCTCACCGCTTATAATTTGTTCCTGTGCGCCCATAGTACTTGCGGACGAAGCAACAAACAAAAACAACGCAATAAACAACACAACAGCAAAATAAACAATTTTCGGCATCCTTGTTACTTATAAAGGCGATCAATTTAAAAAGGTGACGGACATTCTTTAGTACATGGAACCCCAAACCTTCTTAGACGAACTCGCTAAAGAATGCACGGCGAGAGGGATAACCCCAAAAGAATTAATAGACCGACTAATAAAAACAACTGAACCCTTCCACATATCAAAAAGAAACATGTTAAAAGCCGGTGTAGGTCTTGGGGTGTTAAGTGTAGCGGCGGCAGGTGTAGCGAGTGCCGGACCTACTGACCAGGGACAAATCTCCGCCCAGTCGGGACAGTTTGCCAAAGTGGAAGGACCGTCAGATAGTACAGTAATCGATTTATCAAGTGACATCGTCGACCTTTCCAACACGGAACAAATGGTTTTGCCTATCTACAGCGGAACCCCTGGCTCGTTAAGCACGGGATCTATGTGGCTTGATTCTTCTGTCTGAGGTACTTAAATATGGGTCAAATTGGAGAAATTAAATATAAACAGCAAGACGGGAGCATAATCTCGGTGCCGGTCTTCGACGACGCCGACAGTGTGCCGGCAGGGGTTTATAAATATCTGCGTGTAAAAAGTGACGAGGCCACTTCTGGATTTGTTGGTATGAGTGCAACAGGCGACTTAGCATCATGGAAAATAAACCATCCATCTTACGGTGTACTGATGCCCGTGTCAGCGTTGGCACCAAGTTGTCCAAGTTATACAGACATCGACAATTTCAGTTCATCACCTGGAAACTTTACCTCTGGAAACTTTGATAACCTCTATGGAAGTCCAAGTACAAATTTCTCACAAGTAGCCTCACCTGTACCAACTTGCGGAGACCAAAATCAAAGTTTACAGCACGCAAGCACGACAGCGTCGACAGCATTTAGCAATTCGACATATTGGACTGTTGCGCCAGGAAATAATATAGAACTGTTTGCACAATTTACGGGTACTAGTGCAAGTTTCAATATCGTGATCATATATTTCGGAGCCACGGCGTTTGGCAGTACATATCGCGCAATGTTCGACTGGGGTAACAGTATGTGTTATTTACAAAACGGTGGCAGTACTCTAACCAGTGCGGCTATTACTAGTAGACCGACCGGCCAATTTTGTAATTGTGTAGTGGATTATAGAAATTCAGATGCGGCCTTGATCCAAATGGACTTACTCGATGATGTTAATGGTACATCGCTAATAGGTGGACCACTTACCAGTACAAACACTTCCCATACTGGAAGCCAAGTAGGAATGTATGTTAAAAGCTCCGCCGCTGATCCCATTATAGTCAATGCATTAAGGACAGTACCATAAAATGAAATTACACTTATTTAACCCAGGTAAATGGAACCCAAAACGCTTACTAGCTATTTGTTTTGTGGTTCTTATCTTAGCAAGCACCGCCGGCGCAGCAGTAAGTTACTGGTCTGCCACTTCGGGAAGTTCCTTTACTAGTACAAGCGGAGTGAAAGTAGAACTGGTCGACAATGAAGTTTTTGCTACTGGTTTAGTATTTCCAAACTCTCAAACCGTCTATCTTCACAACACAAGTTTTCACGGCGACGATGTTAACATAGAAATGGCAAACGGAAACTGGAACGGTACTGTAAGCAACTGGGTAAATACAACTAGTATTGCAATGGGTACGGGAAACTTAACGATTGACCCCGACAATCCTTATTTCGGTTCTCCGGTCACGGTATCCGGTGCAGGGATTCAAATGTTAAACTTTACGAATATTATTCCAAATGATAATTATAAAGAGGATTTAGTTTATACAACTAACGCAACTGCATCAATTACCGTAGGGAATGTTACTGGACTGACAAGCTACGGATTAGTAAATCCAACGTCATTAATTGGATATGACGCGGCAATTTCAAACGCTACAGGCTTTGTCACGTTCGACCAAGTCCCACCAGGGACAAACGTCCATGCGGCGGTTGAGCCATTAGGAATATTATACTTAAGAAATCAAACCCCACCCCACGGGTTAGTACTAGACGCAACTCTAGTTGTATTTTATGAGGATTTAGACACAGACACACCGATAATAATAAATAAAACGACATCCGGCGGCTATGTTGATTTGACTGAACTAAATTTGACTAAATCATTTATTATAAGTGCAAATTCTCCATCACACTTCAATATGACAACACTGATTGATGATATTTCAGTGCAGAGTACAGCCTTTATGCTCCAAAAGTCTAAACCACAAACCCCTGTTACCTTTGTCCTTGATGATAAAACCGGAGACTTCGGCCCTGATGATAACGTTGCACTAGAAATATTTAGGGGCATTAATTCAACAAGCTACGACCCTGTCAACGGAACGTCAACGCGATGGCTTGCCATAAGCGGGGACAGAATCGGGAACGCCAATTTATTTAATTCGTCCAGTTTAGAAACCGAGACACGGTACAGGCTAAAAGTAAAAAATAATCTTAATCAAGAACGAAGCTTAGGGACTTTTGTACCGAAACAACCGGCAACAGTCACGCTTTCTATTGAAAATGTAGATTTTTCCGTTAATAAAGGCCAGACTTTTAACTGGAACGCCTCGCTCACTGATAACCCACATCAACGGATTTCATACGAAGACCCCACCTTAAGTACCACCAATTTTAATTGGAACGTCTCATACTTTGACAATAATTCGTTAATTTATTCGAGTCCCTCTAACTGTTTAACTGCGTGCGGGATTTTCTCAGAAGCCTACTCTTTGAATTCTTCAGCGGCTAATAGTACTTTGATTGTAAGATGGAGTGCGTTAAAAGATGGACAATATATTGGGGCAACTACTGTGGGTACGCGTCCAGGAGCCATTATACCCAAAACCTTCCCTGTCAGCTCAAATTGGGCATCTCTTGGGGCTATCGCCATCCTTTTAATACTTACAGCAGGTGGAGGCGGTATAACCTCACCAGGCATGACAGGCTTACTTATAAGCGGTACAGCCGGCTTGCTATGGCTCCTTAAGCTCTTGACCTTTGGACCTCTCACACAAGTACAAAGCGCCGGCATCATTTTTTTAGGGCTGTTTATTAGTGTTACCTATATGATAGGAATGGGGGAGGGAAGTTAGTACAATGGAACTGAGAAAAGTAGCCTTCGGTATTTTATTGTTTGGCGTCGTTTTAAATATGGCTATCTTTGCGACTGCTTCGGTGGGCTTAGATAGTGCGCTCGGTGTTAGTGGTTCAACTGATCCATCTTTTATGGAAAATATTGATGACGCTATGACAAACCTTGAAGTGAGTACTAACAGCTTTGAAGTCTTTAAAGCCACTATCCAAATCGCCCAAGTACTGAAAAATAGTTTCTTAGATTTATTGTTTGTTGTACCAAATTTAATGGTAAATCTTGGCTTTCCGTCTTGGGTAAGTTCCATGTTTACAATCGTATTTAGTATTTTGTACATCTCGGCGTTTGTTTATATAATTATAGGGAGAAGTATGTAATATGGCATGTAGCGATATTTCTTCAGTAACGCAAGCCCTTATAGACGGAGAATTTTTCTATATTCTCTGCCCATATGAAGCCCAGATAGGTGTACTAGCCTTTCCTATTATCATTTTTGGGGCTTTAGCCATAGGGTTATCAGTACAAAATCAAAGTGTGATCCCCTTTACCGTGTTCGGGTTAATCGGTGGTACAGCCATTTTACTTAACTCAAATACGTCTTTTGGTTTATTCAACCAAATCTTATACTTAGCCATTATAGGGGCCATCACGGCAAGCATTTATCTACTCTTGAAGCGTTTTAGCGGTACATGAGGGAATTGTCAGTTATAGACTTCGTCCTATTTGGAATCGCCTTTTTTTCTGGAATACTCGCACACGAAGGGGCGCACTTGTTAGTATGTCATGCACTACAACTTGACCCTAAATTTGATTTATTGAAACTAAAAGTAAATTGTAAACACCCCAAAAGCCGGTTAGATATGCGACTAATCGGACTTGCTCCCATTGTGTTATTTGTTGTAGTTGGATGTTTTGAAATAATGCACCAAGTCATCACAGAAAGCACATTTCTAGTACAAACCTTTACGTATCCGGCTTGGGCTCCTGTTTTTATTACTCAGCATTTCAGACTCCCCACATTATTATTTATGGTCGGTTTGATTATTGGTTTAAGTCCTTCGGACCTCTCGCCAACTATCGCAAGCAGTGGCGGCACTTGGCAACGGTGGAAAAATACCCCTCAGAGTCTAAAAATTGCTTTAGGTGGGGCTTTGTTGGCCGCTCTTACCCTTTACCTTAAAAATATCCCTGTCGAGCTTCTACCCTATGGAAAAGACGCCGTTTTTTTACAAGTGATAATCGGATTATTTGAAGTGTGTATTGTGGCTGTACTTCTTATCGCCGTTGGTATCGCTATCCTACAATCAAAACCCACATTTCCACCGGAAACAGATAAAAAACAATAGATAGAGGCAAATTTAGCCCCCCCCTTATTTCCACTGGAAAACTCCACGAAGCTGTACTACTCCTCGCTATCTTGTGACTTCTTCACCTCTGCAAATACATCTAGATAGTAAAAGAAATCCTGCAAAACCTGTTGAGGGTCTCCCTCCGGAGGTTCTCTCCTCATCTTCTTCATACTTCAGCCTCCTGAATATGTGTTTTAGCATTTAGGTGGAATTCTGTGCTTCCTTCATACACACTACTAACCACCGGACCAATTACATACGATTTTCCTTTTTCTAGCTTCAATCTCCTCGACTTCTTAAAAATACAGAAATCAAACTTCCACCCTGTACCCCTATCGACTAATATTCCCTTCTGTAAAATCCTGTGATCCTCTGGGAACTCCTCACCTTCATCTAAACACATAACAGCCACTTCCTGTACCCATACCCCTTCTAACGTCTTCCTGCATACTTCTTTTACATCCAACTCTTCAGCAGTCTGGGTCGTAGGACTTGGCGAACGGTTGCTGCCCGTGGTTAAATCGGTTCCTCTAGTAAATGTATCTTGGACCATTTCCCGCAATTCTTCGAGCTTTTCGGAAGGTTCTTTTTCTATTAATTGTTCGCCAATTTCGATAGACACCTCCTCTTTAATGAATTCTCGAATCTCTCTTTTTAATTCTGAAATCTGTACTTCGTCTATTTCAAATTTTATTAAACGTTTGCCTGACATGACGGATATAAACCTAAGCTAGAGGAATATAAAACCTTTTGCCCTTTCAAAACCTAAAAGCATTTGCCCTATCCAATAGAGAAAAACTAAACTGACATGAGTTTAATGTGTTATTCAACCTGTGATAATCTCATCTTCCGGTCTTAGGGCAACCGGAACCACTTATTATTTTTTAGCCTCCTTATTTTTTTGGTAATATTCCCGCCGTTTCTCCTTTATCTCCTCCTTATTTTTTTGGTAATATTCCCGCTGTTTCTCCTTTATCTCCTCCTTATTTTTTTGGTAATATTCCCGCCGTTTCTCCTTTTTAGCCTCCTTATTTTTTTGGTAATATTCCCGATAATATTCCTGCCCTCTCTCCTTCACTTCTGGCCGTTCTAAATATTCCCGCCGATATTCCCGCCGTTTCTCCTTCACTTCTGGCCGTTGTGAATATTCCCGCCGTTTCTCCTTCACTTCTGGCCGTTGGTAATATTCCCGCTGTTTCTCCTTTATCTCCTCCTTATTTTTTTGGTAATATTCCTGCTTTTTCTCCTTTTCAAATTCTAATACATCCTCGATCGGTCCCCTGATTAACTTTTGATTTTTCTCATATTCTGCAAGAACTTTTTTATATTCTTCCTCATCTTTTTTACTAACCATTAGTAAGACCGCCTCAAGGGGGGGAAGTGCTTTGCATCGAGCCGAAGTAAAACAGAGTCGGGATCTTCTCCCTGCTTCACCCACTCAACCCAGACGAATTTAGGAAAATATGCTTCTCTCGGTGGATCTTCTCTCTTTCCTTGATTTCTCAAACGCATATACATTCTTCTAAATTCTTTATTGGTCTCATCACTCGCCCAACTTCGCCAATTCTCTCTAACTGTCCCTGGGTTCTCCCTCTTGTATTTTCGGCAAGCCGCGAGACTCAAAGGTTTTCCATATTTAGATATTTCTTTTTTTCGCCTCTCCGTTGCTTCTGTGACTGGTTTTCCAAAGGTCATTCTTCAACCTCATACTTTCCCAAGTCGATATAGTCCGAAGGGTTTTTGGGCTTATCAAGCTCCTTTTTAATCCCTGATATCTCCAGCCAATTATTTTGGTGATACTTATTCCATATATCCATCTGCATTTGTCTTTGTATTGCTGAAACTGGCTTTTGGTTAATATAAATTAATTCTATTGCATTACAAAGCCTTTCTAAATGCCCGAAATCGTCTACATTCCAATCAATCTTATTGCTCATTCTTGAAAACCTCGCTAACGTCGACTTCTACCGCCTCGAATACAATATCCTCTGCTCTGCTGTCGTTGTATTCCTCTGCTCCTATTCTAAACTGTATAGGATCACAATTTTTGAGAATTTCACCGGCATAAAATACGCTGTAGCCTATTTCCGTTTCTGGGTAGCAATCGTTTAGCATCTCTTCGAATACTTCTTCTAAATCATAATCACTAAGTCCGCCATCTTCACCTAACCACCGCCTAATTACTTTTTGGTCCCATTCGGAAAGAGAATCTATATCAATCCATTTTCCATTTAATGCGATGTATCTTTCTTTTTCTGTCTCGTTTTCTGTTTTTTGTGTTGTGTTAGTCATTTTATTTAACCTGCGAGAATCTTTTTTCTCTTCTCGCTATATGGTTAGTGATCTTGCATATATATAAACCTGTTGCTATCTTGTTATGATTGTAATAAATAGACATTCAAAGACATTACCCTGCAAGCAATTTCACCAGGGTTTCCCCTAACGTTTCGCCCTTCTTTCGTTGGTCCTTTTCGCCCTTGAAAGATCCTTCCATAAGGGAACACTACTAAGGCACCTCTAAACACATTATTTATCGGTAATGGGCTTTTCTGTCTATTCCCCTTCGAAGGCGTCTAAGCTATATCTTCTTTTTTTCCTTCTCTGGGTGAATTTACCAAAAACACTTTAATAGGTTTTCATCTAATCCCCCTCGTGGGGCGTTTTTGGGATTTTAAGTCAAAGATCGTGTCAGTTTGATAATCTCTTCGACATGTTGGCATTAGAGGCATCATGCTATAAGCCTTTCTATTTGTTATCTTGTTACTATCTATATTATAAGGGAAAATATCCCCAATTTCCTACAATGGGGAAAATGAGAGATAATCCGCCATATTTACCCCTCAAACCAAGGAAAAACCCCTTAAACCCCCCTTTTTAAGCCTCTAACCTCCTATTCTATCCCTATTATAGGAACCCCCCCCGATTTAATCGAATGGGTAGGAAATCCCAGTTTCTAAAGGATATTCACGGATTTCGTCACATCGACCACGAGGACCGCCCAAAAATTGCCATTTTCCAACCTTTTGAGCGTGTATAAGTTCCCCATTCTTCCACCATTCCACATAAATCGGCTTGTGATATGTTGCCACACCTCGCAATTTAACAGTTTTAAACTTCATCACCAGAGGCAACGGAAACAATAAATACCCAAATTGCTTTTGCCAAAACTTAGTAAGTACAGTTACCAAGGTAATTTCTCCCGTTCTGCCTTTTGAAATTCTGGGCTTTGAATACCTGTACCTAAATAATGTTGTTCGAAGACCTGAGACGAGCTTTCCCAACCACCCCAATATTTAACAGTCTCCGGCAGTATCCCACGAGATAAACACTGTACTGCCCAACTCCGCCGTAAGTCGTGCATGGTACAATCTAAAAAATCGGGGTCTTCTGTGAGCCTGTAAGCGTTTTCTCTTGAAAATGTCATCCATTCGGTTATTGTTCTCGTAGTTACGTTTGTTTTTGAAAAGTCCGCATACTCAAGCCGATTATCTAACGGAAAAGTGCGGTACTTGTTCCCCTTCCCAATTATTTTTCCCATAAGGCCTACTGTTACATCTTGTATTTTATCTTCGTTCTGAATCTTTGCGACTTCATGCACTCGCAAGCCATTAAGTCCAAGACGTATAGCGATTTTTGCCCCTTCATGCGGTGCCGCTTGCACTAATGTTTCTCCCTCCTGAGCAGATAACCAACAGGCAAAACCTTTTTTAAATGGTGCTTTAATCATGTACTTATCCTACCATCAACCATGCACTAATACACCCTATTACAAGGCAGGCGAGATAAAATAAAATTTGTACCCCTGTACCGCCCAGTGCATCAGTATCTGCATACTTTTTGAGTGCTTCTACGTATGCTTTATCCGATATTTCAGTACTCCCCCCAAGTTTTAAACGTTGCGCTAATTGCACGAGACTAACAATAAAGCCCTTATCTTTATCCCTCCAAAAGTACTGAGGCATAAAACCAGGGTATCCGCCCCGCCTTTCCATTTTATAGAACTCAGCATCGTACTGTTCACCAGGTACCCCACTATATAAAAGATCCTCATATACCTCAGAATCTGGGCGAAGGAGTACACCAAACGGCCTAAGCCCTACCCGCTGTAAATGTTCGGGATTTTCTACAGCTTCCCAGGTGTTATGATCAAATATTTCCCATCCTTTAGCACCTTCCCGAAGTGGCACGGTTTTATATCCTTTTCCATGCTCGAAAATAATACAAGTACCGCCATTAACTAAACTTCCAACTGTCCAAGTCAACCGACCTAAAAGAGTCCCCAACCCTTGACTAAGTGAGCCGCCAAACATAT
>VTLG01000446.1_pt1 | contig 10160 bp, 8 predicted proteins | sample 4694571 | NCBI WGS metagenome assembly VTLG01 (sample SAMN12604809, study PRJNA352737) | marine metagenome | biome: ENVO:00000447; feature: ENVO:00000209|ENVO:00000569|ENVO:01000036; material: ENVO:00002151; isolation source: viral sequences binned using virsorter ... | reverse complement strand
ACGAGAAATCCTTAAGAATTTAGGGGGTAGATCCCCTGTAGGCAGTCCGGCAGGTCAAGCTGGAGGAGTTGGAAGGGGAGCTGACAAGGCCGCTGGAAATTTGGATAATTTTAGCAAGGCTACTGATGGCGCAACTACATCTGTTTCTACTTTCAGTAAAAAATTATCTAACTTTGCTGGAGGTATTCTTAATTTACTTACAAGTGCCGTAAGTGCTACTGTAGGATCAGTAGTTAACTTAGGTGCTGAAATAATAAAAGGCGGTAATACTCTTACTGACTTTGCTCAACACATACCAATTCCTGGACTTCAAGCATTTTCAGGACTTATTGACAATCAAATAAGTTTATTTAGAGATTTATCATCTACCGGTGCGTCATTTGGTAACAATATGTTTGAGATTGTAAGAGTGGCTGGACAAGCGGCCATACCAATTGAACAGTTTTCTGAATTAATACAAAAAAGTGGAGATGGACTTAGATTGTTTGGACCAACAGTTGAAAGTGGTGCTAGACAATTTGCTACACTAGCAAAACAATTAAGACAAGGCGAATCAGGCAAGCGACTTATGGCAATGGGCTTTACCACACAAGAACTTAATGAAAATATGATTGCGTTTAATGAAATGATGCATGTTTCAGGTAGAACAAGCAGAATGACAAATCAGCAATTGATTGATGGTACAGCAAAATATTCTTTAGAACTAGATAGGATTGCCAAGCTATCAGGCAAGAGCAGAAAACAGCTTGAAGAAGAAATGAAGGCAAAAAATCTTGACATTAGAAGACAAATGGCTATCAACAGATTAGGTCCTGAATTTGCGTTAGCTTTGGAAGATGCGGCCACTGCTAGTCCTAAGCTGGAAGCGGCTTTATTAGACATGGCTGACGGAGTTGCTAATGATCCTCTTACCAGAATGTTAATGGCAAACAGTGATACATTTAGAAATGAAGCACAGAATATTCAAAACATGACAGCTGATGAACGTAGAAATTTCTTTGCTCAAGTAAAAAATGATGGTATGAAATTTGCTAACCAACTAGGAGAAGCTGGTGTACAAGCATCAATGGCTGGAGGTACAGCGGCAGGCGAATTTGTAACTATGGTTGGAGAACTTGGTAAAGTAAAAGAAACCATTGAAGGAACCAATTCATCAGTGAAGGCAGAACAAGAAGCACGAGACGAGGCTACAGCACAAGTATCTCAATTCGCAGAAGCGGCGGCAACTGCCACAGGACTTATACAACAACAATTACTCAACAGTGAAATATTTCAAAAATTAAAAACTGACATAACAAACTTTCTTCCATCTATTGAGGAAGCTCGATCATTGGCAAATGCCGCGGCTCCTTATATTGATCAAGCACTAGATGCCCTTTCTGGTGTATATGATTATTTGAAAGGCGATGGATTAAAATTTCTAAAAGAATCAGTAACAGGAATTTGGGACTGGATGACCGGAGATGGTTTGAAAATGGCTAAGGATGCTTACGAATATTTTAAAACAGATATGCTTCCTAAAATTACACAGTTTGTTGAAAAACTAGAACCATTAATAGAAAATATAATTGCTTTTACAGGAAGATTTTTACAGGATCCTGGAGCGGTTTTTACAAATGAAATACTTCCAGAAGTGCTGAAATGGGGAGGACTGGTAGCGGCAGGAATAGGAGCAACTATCATAGCAATAGTAAAAGGCCCAGCAATATTAGCGGCTCTTAGTACGTTGTTAGTAACAATAATAACGGGTCCTTTTGGAGTTGCTTTTCTTGTAGGAACGGCAGTCATAGCCGCACTTACAACGGCAGTGGCGGCTTTTGGTGTGGAAGGTATCAAAGATTTTGTTATGAAGGGTTGGGACAAGTTTACACAAGGCATCAAAGATGTCTGGTCAGGTATTATGGATTTCTTCACGGGCATAATTAATTTTGATTTAGGATCATTTTTTAGCAATTTGGTTCCAGATTCGGTTAAAAATTCAGCCTTGAATCCTATGAATTGGTTTGGAAGTAGCAAAACACAAGCCAAAGCACCGACTTCGGTACAGGTTGCTGAAGCAGAATCCGAAGTAGAAAAGGTAAAACCAATTACAGATAAGATAAATGAAACAGCCGATTCTGTGGTCACAGATGGCACTATTGCGTTAAATACATTGATGATGGAGCAAAATGATTTAATGAGGAAACAGAACAAGCTATTAGCGAAGCTAGATGGTAATATGCTTGGCTAGGAAAAATAATGAGTTGGAAAAGATATTTTACACAAGCAGACAATGATGGATCTAACAGTCCATTAAGTATGTCAGGCTCACAGCCAGGACCTGCTAGAACAAATTATTCAAGTTACTTACCGGATGTGTACACAGGTGCGCCGAACAGAGTAGAACGTTACGGACAATATAATGTAATGGATCAAGACTCTGAAGTAAATGCGGCTCTTGATATTTTAGCAGAATTTTGTACACAGCTTAACGCTACAAACAAAACTTCCTTTCAAATTGATTTCAAACAGCAAGGTACAAGTAGTGAAATAAAGATAATTGAACAATATCTTCAGCAATGGCATAGACAAAACAATTTTGAAACTAGAATGTTTAAAATTGTAAGAAATGTTTTTAAATACGGAGATGCTTTTTTTATTAGAGATCCTGAAACAAAGACTTGGTTTCATGTAGATCCAGCAAAAGTATCAAGCATTATTGTAAATGAATCAGAAGGCAAGAAGCCTGAACAATATATTGTTAAAGATATCAATCTTAATTTTGTTGATAAGGTTGCTACAACCCCATATACAACTAATGGAAATGTTACCGGAGGAGGCGACGGTTATCTAACAGGCGGTGTTAGGGGTATGGTTGGTAACACTTCAACACAAAGTAGCAATTCAAGATTTGGAATAGACAAATCTAAAGAAGTAGCAATTTCCGCAGAACACATGGTACATCTAAGTTTATCTGAGGGCTTAGACAATAATGCTCCATTTGGTAATAGTTTGCTAGAAGGTATATTTAAAGTATACAAACAAAAAGAATTACTTGAAGACGCTATCATTATTTACAGAACACAAAGAGCTCCGGAAAGAAGAGTCTTTTATGTTGATGTAGGTAACATGCCATCACACTTGGCAATGCAGTTCGTAGAACGTGTTAAAACGGAAATCCATCAGAGACGTATTCCGTCAAAAACTGGTGGAGGCACATCAGTAATCGATAGTGCTTACAATCCATTATCTACAAATGAAGACTACTTCTTTCCGCAGACAGCAGAAGGAAGAGGCTCAAAAGTTGAAACACTACCAGGCGGTACTAACTTAGGTGAAATTGATGACCTTAAGTATTTTACAAATAAACTTGTAAGAGGACTACGTATTCCAAGTTCATACTTACCTGCGGCCGCACAGGACGAAGGACAAAGTTCTTTCAATGACGGAAGAGTAGGAACAGCTTTTATCCAAGAATTAAGATTCAACAAATACTGTGAGCGTTTACAAAACTTAGTAGCAGAAGTATTCAATCAAGAGTTCAAAAGATATCTTTTAGAAAAAGGTGTAAACATTGACGTTGCTATGTTTGATATTATTTTTCAAACTCCGCAAAACTTCGCAAGTTATAGACAAAGTGAATTAGATAACCAAAGAATAGGCACTTTTGCTCAAATACAAGCAATACCATTTGTAAGTAATCGCTATGCCATGAAACGTTTCCTTGGACTAAGTGATTCTGAGGTAGCAGAAAACGAAAGATTGTGGAGAGAAGAAAATGCGGAAAATATTACAATGCCTACTAACGCAAGTGGCGAAATGAGAGGAGCCGGTGTAAGTGGAGCAGGCATTGATGCTGATATTGCCGGAGCAGAAGATACAGCACCGGATGACACAGATCCAACGGTTGATGCGGGAGCAACTGATACAACAGGAGCACCAACTGACACAGCATTGGGAGGAGCCGAGGAAACACCTACGGCATAAATAGTTACATGATACTGCGTGAATTTTTTTATTTTGATAAACAAACCTTTGAACCAGTCGAGGACAAGTCCTACGATCCAACTGATGACGAAAGTATTGTCAAACGAGATGATACAAGGAAGACACGCCTTACTTTAAAAATGATCAATAAGGCTCGTCGAGCCGCAGAATTCCACGAAGAAGAAAAAGAAAAGGAACTAGAATTTATACGTCAGATGTACGGCGTTGCGGCACAACCTGAAGTATAAGGAGCCTTTAAATGACTGTTGCTTTCGTAATAGGTAATGGCGAAAGCCGTAAAAATATTGATCTCTACGCATTAAAGAACTACGGTAAAGTATACGCTTGTAATGCTGTATTCAGACATTATAGACCCGATTATCTAGTTGCTGTTGATGTAAAAATGATTTTAGAAATAAATCAACACAAATGGCAAATGGAAAATGAAGTATGGACTAATCCTAATAAACAGTTTCACGGATTTCAAGGATTTAATTTTTTTCAGCCTAGTAAAGGTTGGAGTTCAGGACCAACAGCATTATGGTTGGCAAGCACACATAAACACGATACAATTTATATTTTAGGGTTTGATTTTCACGGTAAATTAGATGATAAAGGACAGCGTACGAAGGTAAATAATTTGTACGCCGGTACACACAATTACAAAAAATCTGGAGAACCAGCAACATATTTTGGTAATTGGGAACGGCAAACAGCGTCAACTTGCGAAGCACATGCGGGTACTAAGTTTATAAGAATAGTTGAAGACAATGACGATTTTATACCAAAGCAACTTAAAAAAGTTGGCAATTTATCTCATATAACAATAAGTGAATTTATGAGATATTACGATTTTTAACATTCGGATGTCAAAATAGCCCGTTTTGACACCATTTTCCACGTATTTTATAAGAAAAGTGTAAATATTACTGACAGCCTTACACCATTAACATGACAGGAGAAACAAAATGGCAGATCAATCAAAACTAGAGCAAATGCTCGAAAAATTAGTTAACAATGATCGCGATGGAGCGGAATCATTGTTTCACGAGTTTGTAATCGAAAAATCACGTGGCATTTATGAAAATATGCTAGAAGATGATTTAAAAGACTTAGAAGTCGACGAAGCATCTCACAAAAAAGATGAAAAGAAGAAAAAAGACGACAAGGATATGAAAGAAGCTGGCGACGAAGAAGTCGATGAAGCTTCAGACGATGAAGAAGTTAAAGAACAGTCAGACGAAGAAGTAGATGAAGCATCAGATGAAGAAGTAGATGAAGCATCAGATGAAGATGTAGAAGAAGCTACAGATGAAAAGACTGACGAAAACTTTGGAGAAATTACACCAGAAGCTGACCCAATGGGCGGTGACGCAACGGACGACATGATGAGTGACATGGAAGACGATGGCGAAGAAGGTGATATGGATAAAGGCGACGACGAAGAAATCGAAGACAGAGTTGTTGACCTAGAAGATGCTCTTGATGACCTAAAGGCAGAATTTGAAAAAATGATGTCTGACAAAGGTGACGATGAAGGTGGTGACGATGATGCCGCTGACATGGACATGGGTGATGAAGAGAAGGAAGACGAGGCATTTGAGCCTACTTCCGAACTTGGCGGTGAAGAACTTCCTGTAGAAGACATGGAGCCAGCTTATGAAGGCAAAAAGTCTCAACAGGAAATTATGCGTGAGTATGTTAATAAAGTTGCTATGCCAAAAGGCGAAGACAACAAAGCTAAAAGCCCAGTAGCAGGTGCTAACAACATGGGTGGAACAGCAAGTAACATAGCTCAAGGCGGCGAAGGTGACACAAAAGGTTCAGGACAGACTCCTAAAGAAGACAATATGGGAAATGTTAATGTACCAGGAAACGCTAAAGCTCCAGCATATAACCAAGCCAAAGGCCACGGTGCTGAGAAAAAAGGCGCAGGCGAAACAGGTGCTGATGCAAAATCACCAATCGGCTCCTAAACTGAGGAATAAGGGTAGATGTTAACTTTAACTGAAACACTATCATTCGACCAAGCGAAGATGGTCGTGGAGCATGCCGAAAACGAGTCAGGTGGTAAGGACCTGTACTTGAAAGGTATTTGTATCCAGGGTGGTGTAAGGAACGCTAACCAGCGTGTATATCCTGTTACAGAGATCGGTAGAGCTGTCAATACGCTCAACGATCAGATCAAAGGCGGATATAGTGTGCTTGGTGAGGTAGATCATCCCGAAGGACTCAACATTAACCTGGATCGTGTATCACACATGATTACTGAAATGTGGATGGACGGACCAAATGGTTACGGAAAACTTAAAGTCATTCCAACTCCGATGGGACAACTAATTTCAACAATGATTAATAACGGCGTTAAAATTGGTGTCTCATCTAGGGGATCTGGCAATGTAAAAGAAGACGGAAGCGGAGAAGTCAGCGAGTTTGAAATTATAACTGTTGACTGTGTCGCACAACCAAGTGCTCCGGGAGCATATCCAACTCCCATTTACGAACACTTGATGAATACAAAACATGGCTACAAGGCATTCAATTTGGCTCGCGAATTAAAGGGCGATGAAAAGGCACAAAAGTATCTAAAGGACTCGTTAGTAAATATTATTAGCGGGCTCAAAAATTAGGAGAAACAAAATGTTAGATGCACTGAAAAATCTCTTCGAAAACAACGCAATTTCAGAGGAAATCAGAGCAGAAATCGAACAGGCTTGGAACGATAAGGTTAATGAAAACCGCTTACAAGCTACAGCAGAACTTCGTGAAGAGTTTGCTCAGAAGTACGAGCATGACAAGCAAACAATGGTGGAAGCTATTGATAAAATGCTTGAAGATAGACTTACAGCGGAGATCACTGAGTTTAGTGACGATCGTCAAAAACTAGCTGAGGCAAGAGCAAAGTATGCGGTAGCTATGCGTGAAAACGCAGATCTATTAAAGACTTTTGTTGTTGAACAACTAGGTAAAGAAATAGGCGAATTGCACGAAGACCAGAAGGCTATGGCAGGTAAGTTCCAAAGACTTGAAGATTTTATTGTTGATTCTTTATCAAAAGAAATCGCAGAGTTCTATGAAGACAAAAAAGACTTGGCAGAAACAAAGGTACGTTTAGTACGTGAAGCCAAAGAACATCTAGCTAAAGTTAAAGGCAAGTTCATCAAGGATGCGACTTCAGTTGTAGCAGAAACAGTTGAAAAATCACTTAAGAAAGAGATTGGACAGCTTAAAGAAGACATTGATTCAGCTCGTAGAAACGACTTTGGACGTAAGATTTTTGAATCTTTCGCTAATGAGTATTCGAACAGTTATCTAAATGAGAAGTCAGAAACTGCAAAACTATTGAAGGTTGTGGACTTAAAGGACAAGCAATTAGCAGAAGCTAAAGTACAAGCTAGTGAACAAAAAGCACTAGTTGAATCTAAAGAGCAAGAAATTGCTAAAATAGCAGATTCAGCTAAGAGAGCCGAAGTCATTAGCGAACTTACTGCTCCTTTAAATAAGAAGCAAAAAGAAATAATGACAGATTTGCTGGAATCTGTACAAACAAACAAACTAAAGTCACAGTTTGACAAGTACATACCGAGCGTAATAGCAGGTGACACACCAGCGAAGGACACTAAGGCGATGTTGACGGAAGGCACAAAAGTTACAGGCAATAAAGAAAATAATGACATAGATGCAAGCAAATCAAATACAGATAATGTAATTGATATTAGAAGACTTGCAGGATTAAACTAAGGAGAAAAACATGTCAGAACTACTAGAAAGTCGCTGGCAGGATACAAAGACTGCACTTCTAGAAGGCCTTGAAGGCAATAAAAAGTCAGTTATGAGTGCAACTTTAGAGAACACTCGTAAGTACTTGGCTGAGGCCGCATCAGGTGGTGCAACTAGTGCAGGCAACGTTGCTACGCTAAACAGAGTGATCCTTCCAGTAATTAGAAGGGTAATGCCTACGGTTATCGCTAACGAATTAGTTGGTGTACAACCTATGACAGGACCAGTGGGTCAAATCCACACATTAAGAGTTCGCTACGCAGACGCATTTGACGATGTAACTGCTGGTGAAGAAGCACTATCACCATTCAAAATTGGTGTTGGTTATTCAGGTGGCGGATCAACTGATAAAGCTGATTCAACTGCTACACTTGAAGGTGCGGCTGGTAAGCGTCTAAGCATCCAGATCTTAAAGCAAACAGTCGAAGCAAAAACCAGAAAGCTATCAGCTAGATGGACTTTTGAAGCGGCTCAAGATGCACAAGCTCAACAGGGCATTGACATCGAAGCTGAGATCATGGCGGCATTGGCGCAAGAAATAACTGCTGAAATCGATCAAGAGATCCTAGCATCTCTACGTACTTTAGCAGGCACAGCGGCAGAAACTTACAACCAAGCGGCTGTAAGTGGTACAGCAACATTTGTTGGTGACGAACATGCGGCACTTGCTGTTCAAATCAATAGAGTAGCAAATCTAATCGCGGCTAGAACAAGACGTGGCGCTGGTAACTATGCGGTGGTATCACCATTTACGTTAACCATCCTACAGTCTGCTACAACTTCAGCGTTCGCAAGAACAACAGAAGGTACTTTCGAAGCTCCAACTAATACTAAAATGGTTGGAACACTTAACGGTGCTATGAAAGTATACGTAGACGCATACGCGGCAGATACAGCAGACGTACTTGTTGGATACAAAGGCTCAAGCGAGTCAGATGCTCCAGCATTCTACTGTCCATATATCCCGCTAATGTCAAGTGGCGTTGTATTAGATCCATCAACATTCGAACCAGTTGTGTCTTTCATGACTAGATACGGATATGTTGAGCTATCTAACGTGGCTTCTTCATTAGGAAATGCGGCGGATTACCTTGGTAAAGTTGATATTTCAACTAACCAAGCTAACGTTTCATTTAGCTAATTTAGACTAGAAGATTTAAAAAGGGCGGCTTTTGTCGCCCTTTTTTTATGACCAAATATTTTGGTAAAAAAAGATTAAAAAAAGTGTTGACAAATGCTTTTTTCTCTGTTATATTGTTTACATAAGCTACAAAATCATAGCTAGGTTTTGTATGTAGTGCTAGGAAGAGGCATTTACCAGAGTGTCGAACTAGACTGCTTAGGGGTGGTACCCAGGCTTGGTAGTAGAAATACGCTGAGTCACATCGCTCTACCGAGCGGAAGTAGGTTCCCTGGATTTGAGAATGGCATCTCGGTCGAGGGGTTGGAGGTATAACCGAGTCCTCCCTACATTTGCTTATGTTCTTAAAAGGTGTACAAGTTTTCTTGTATGCCTTTTTCCTTTTGTGATAAATACTTGTGTCAGATAGCGAGCCGCGAGGCGGACTTATGCTGTAACCCACAGCGTAGCGGATAGAACCCGCATCGGACTTCTAAATAGGAGAAAACAAATGGGAAGACCACTTAATAAAAGGCTTTTTGGAGTAGCAGGCACAGGTCCTACAGCTTCAGGAAACGAAATCAAAGTAAACTTTCACAACGGCTCAGCAGTTAAAGAAGGTTTTATCGTAAAGCAACTAGGATCAAAAAAATTCCGCGTTGAAGAAATTGGTACAGCTGGAACATTTGACTGTACATTAGCAACAGGTAAACTACCTGCGGCTTTGGCATCAGGTGAAATGTCAATTTCTGTACAAGGTGCTGATTCAGAAACTTATGGCGTAAGCAAAATTGCTGGACGCAAAGTTACTGTAGCACAACCAAGTGCTACTGGATCAAACGCATTGAACGGACAATCATTACAGTATGCATTGACAGGTTCAGCGGCGGCAGGAATCGTTAGAATGGAAGAAGCTGGTGATGATAACACATTGTCAGGTACAGACGACGACGATTTTACAGAAGACGCATAATAATACTTGGGGGGTTAACGCCCCCCAATTTTAGGGAAAAACATGTCAAAGAACTTAAACGTCAACACTGGAAATTATACTATAAGAGTAGCAGAAGGGAATACTATTACTCTTGATACAGGTGCTACGGGTACTACTACACTCACAGGAAATTTAACTGTACAAGGTACAACAACTACAGTTAATTCTTCCGACTTATCATTAAAAGATAATATCATTGTTTTAAATGATGGAGAAACAGGGTCAGGAGTAACATTAAACACATCAGGTATACGTATTGACAGAGGTTCTCAGAACGATGCTACTTTGTTATTTGATGAA
>VTLG01015576.1_pt1 | contig 10163 bp, 20 predicted proteins | sample 4694571 | NCBI WGS metagenome assembly VTLG01 (sample SAMN12604809, study PRJNA352737) | marine metagenome | biome: ENVO:00000447; feature: ENVO:00000209|ENVO:00000569|ENVO:01000036; material: ENVO:00002151; isolation source: viral sequences binned using virsorter ... | reverse complement strand
TACCACCAATAGTAACATTACCACCTACAGTTACATTATTAGTAACTATTAAACTAGATACAGATACATCACCTGTAAATACTAAACCTGTTAAATTAGAACCATCACCATGAAATGCACTAGCACATACTTTATTAGATATTGCTAAGTTACCTGCTACAGAAGCATCACCAGATACTCCAAAGGTTTGTCCTACAAATAATGTACCATCTACTTGAACAGCACTTGTAGCTATCTTAACTGCTGTATTAGTTCCATCTCCTGTTTGAACATTTGTTAGTGTTCCTGATATACCTGTATTACCAGAGGTGCTAACTTGTAATAATTTTTTATATGTTGCATTAATTAAATTATTTGATAAATCACTCATACTGTACTCCATTTTCTGGTATTAGGTGTAGGAACATCATTCCATGTAATATTAGCTGCTTCCCATGTTACATTTCTACCAAAAATATCTGGTCTTGCATTTGGAACTATAGTATCATCTCTTACATCAGCAGATTTATTTTGTGGGTGATTTTTTAAATCATAATTACCATCAAAGTCTAAAGGACCAACTAGCATACCATAGCTATTTAGTTTCATAACTCTCATGTCATAAACAAAACCACTTATATCACACATTGCTTTTGCTTTTGTACTTCTTCTAGACATTAAATATATCCTAGTTTAGGTTTAAAATAAATACTTGCTCTTTCTTTATCTTCTTCCATAGCTCTTTTTAATGTTTCTTCATAACTTGTTTTTAACATAGCTACTCTATCCATAGGTACACCTGCTCTTTTTTGTGATAAATAATAAGCTAATCCATATGTTAAACAAGGTAAAAATCTTTTTGGTATATTTGCATTTTGTTCTGCAGATTTATTTACATCTTCTACTTGTCGTATTGCTTCTATTGTTAATATCTCTGAACTATTATCAGGTATAGGATATAAAAATATTGTAGGTTTATCTACATTTCTTTTTATAGCATATTGTGTTGGTCTACCTGTTTGTGATTTATTAGGTAACACATTATATTCTTCAAAAGATATTCTTGTTAATTGTGTTTCTGTAGCTGATACACTTGCTTTAACTGTAATAACTAATGCATCATTTACTGAGTTTTCTAAATCATAAGATGTAACACTTGTTGCTACTGTAACTGCTGTAGTAAATGTTGTCCATAATAGAACACCTCTATTTTGCCAATCATTTAATAATAAATTTATAGACCTTCTAGCTGATTGTGGTGTATGACCAAGAGTTTGCTCACCACCTATCATTTCTGTAGCTTCTTGAATTACTTCATCTATATCTAGATTAAAATTATAAGTTCCTGAACTAGCCATATTTTCTATGCTTTTCCTTTAATTGTTTCTTAGCTGCTTTTGCTAATCTTGATTGTTCTGGTTTACCACCAAACTTTGCTCTTTGTTCTAATACAGTTAGTATTTGTATTTTTCTAGCATAAGGTTTATTTATTCTTTTAACTTTAGCTATTGTCTTTTTTGCATCTGCTACAGTTGCATATTTAATTCTAACTGTATCTTTAGGATTCTCGTCTGTATATAATCTACGACCAGAACCTTTAGGCTTTTTTCCTGTTCCTACTTTTGGGTCTCTTTTTTTTGTCATTTTTTTTCACATAATTTGCAACTATCTTAGCTTGATTTGCATGAAGCTTAGAAGCTTTTTTTAGTTGTTTAGTTACTTTTTTTAATTGTCTTACCATTTTTTATTTATCCATTTATAAGCTGCATAAATACCTAAACCAAATATAATATACATAATTCCATCAAACCAAGATATATTATGTATTGTATTAATTAACTCAGGTGTTATGTTCATTTCTTTTTATTTCTTTTAAATGTTCTTACATTTGTAGGTTTACCACCTACTCCTTGTGCTTTTGCTCTTTTTCTTTTTACTGCACTTGTTATTTGTGACTTAGTCATCTTTCTAGCTGTTGCTCTTGGTACACATTTAGGATATTTTCTTTTACTACCTTTTGTAGATTTTCTACCACAAGATTGAAACTTACCTTTTTTCTTAGGTGCTCCTATATCTACCCAATCACCTTTAGGTCCTTTACCAAACCATGCTGTAAGTCCACCTTTAGGTTTAGCCATAGTTAACTCCTATACCTACCACCACGTTTTTTATAAGTACGTACTAACCATGCATTAGCATAAGCAGAAGGATATACATCAAATTTTCTTTTAGCTTCTGCTTTTACTCTAGCATATAAAGAAGGATTAGTAGGTTTAGCACCACTTTTCTTTTTAGTTTTCTTTTTAGGTTTAATAGCCACTACATTTTCCTCATTGCATTTCTACGTCTAGCTAATCCACCACCTTTAGACATATACTTAGTCTTTTTCATAGCTCCACCTTTAGACATATATTTAGTTTTTTTCATACCAGTAGCTCCACCACCTTTTCTTTTTAAGGTTCCACCCTTTTTCATATATTTAGTTTTTTTCATGGCTCCACCTTTTTTCATATATTTAGTTTTTTTCATTTTTTCCTCTTGCATAAAGATTGTTAAAAGTAATATCAGGGTCTGTATAACTATCATGTATTTCTGCTGAATGAATATACTGACTTGGTGCAAAGTCTGGAGCACCTTCACCAGTTACCCAAAGAGCAGGATTAGTTACCCTAACTCTATTGTTAGGTAATGCCACGATATTACCTGTCCATTTATCTGCATCTATAAGTTGCAGTACGTGACTTTGTTTATGTTGTGCAGGGTCATCACTAATGTAACTATCTGTATAATCAACTGTAAACATATATCTTCCTTTATAAAACTCACCACCTATTTTACACATCCAAGGGCTAGAACTTATTCTATCCATTACTATTATGGAATGTCCTCTTGAGGAACAGTCCCAAGGTTGTGCTAAATGTGTATCCATTCTTTCTGGCATCTCTTCTAAAACTTCGTCTGCTACTAAACTTGTTATTGGCATCCTTGCCCACATTGCACCTCCATGTATATTTTCTTCTTCATCTATGCCAGTAAAGACTACTTGAAAACTTAAACATCTATCTGGTATTGTATTGACTGCTATCGCTAGTCCATGTAAATATTCGCCATGATAATCTATGTGGTTATTTGTAAATTCTTTTCTTACCCAACATTTAAAATGGGGAATATTGCTTATTAAATATGACAGTTAGCACCTCCATCTGCGTCTTGCTTGTCTTAATCTTGAGTTAGGGTCTTTAGCTGCTTTAGGAAACTTCTTCATTTGTCCTGCAGACCTAGCACAAAAACTCTTTCTTCTTGCTGCTCTACTTTTACTTCTTGGATTTTTTTCAGTAACAGCAGTTTTTAATTTACTTCCAGGATTTTGTCTTCTATATTTAGCTACACCTTTAGCTGTAAGACCTGCACCTGACTTAGTAGGTCTTTTATGACCACCTTTAATGGTCATTCCTTTCATACCTTTGCCTTTTATTTTTTTAGGCATTATTTGTATATTCTCTAGACTCTTCTTTTATTTGAGCTTCAATTTTACCTGTTACTTGAGGTCCTCTTCTAGCTTTACCATAACCTTGTCCAGTTGGATGAGCACTTGTTACTTTACCAACAGATTGATTAATAGTTCTAGCATTTGCTCCTACTATTAAAGTTTTAGTTTTTATCTGCATTATTTACTCCTTTGTAATTTTGATATTTGTCCACCATATTGAGCAGCAACAAATTTATCACCTTGTTTTTTTAATACTCCTCTTTTAACTAGAATATCTTTTTTAGTTACTTTTCCATCTCCTGTTACATCTGGAAAAGAACCTCCTTTAGCTCTTTTAATTTGTTTATTTATTTTTGTTCTATTAATCATTATGGTGCTCCTTGTATAACTGGATTAGGTCCTCCTGCAGGACTTGTTGCTGATTGCATATCGTCTTGTCTTGTTCTTCTAGACTGATTACGTAATGCATCTATTGAGTTTTTATATTTACTTTCCCAATTACCTAATGTTTGAAAATCTTTTATAAAATATGTAGCTTCTACCATACATGCTGCAAAAAGAGCATTATAGCAAAACTCACTAAAATAATTTGATGTTGTTACACTTGTGCCTGTAGCACTAGCTAATGCTAAAGGTCTACGTGTAAATTGTATTTCACCTGATACTGCAGATGCAGGTGTAGGTACAATATAAATTTGTGTATTAGTTTTTCTTGAATAATATCTTGGAGTTCCTGTTGATGCACTAGCAAATGGAAAATAGTCTATTGCATATTCATAAGTTCTTTGTAATAAATTTACTTTTGAATTTGCAGGAACATCTGTAGTTGAAACACTCGTGGTATAGTTTACATTTCTTACAACTAATGTATCAGCAGGTAAACTAACTACTGGGTCAGAAGCTGTAAATGAAAAAGTAGAGTAGTTATCTAAACCAGAATCATCTAGTTCTTTTACTATTCTACCTTCAGCTTTTTCAACAAAGTAAGGAATATGTTCTTCAAACTCTGTTGAGTTATTTTCTATTGTATTTATTATATCTGTTTTAAGAAATGAATAATTAGGCACTATGTTATCCTATTGTTAAAGTAACACTACCTGCGTCTGGTGTAGATATACTTATAGTTCCACTACATAATACACCCATTTCTCCAAAGTACATATCTGATTCTGCACTTGCAGGAACTTCATAAGTTATTACTGTACCTGTTTTATCTCCAATAGCTATTACACCTGCTATAGTAGAATAAGAATGTACTCCTAATATTCTTGTTCTATCAGGAGTAGCAATAATATCTCCATCTCCTGCTCTTTTATTAACTATTCTAATATTTGTTGCCATTTTAAATCCTTATAGTAGGGAGAGTATTTTATTACCCTCCCTAATTATTAATAGTTAAGCACCTTCGTTACCAAACCAACCTCTCCAGTCAGATACTCCAAAAGAATATCTTTCTCTGGCTTTAAATCTGAGGTTGCCAGTATCAAAATCTGGTTCCATTTTAGTTTGTAAAGGTGTTCTATTGAACATCTTTGTACCATTAGGAACATCAGTTTTAAAAAAGTAAGCATTAGTATCAGTAAACCTTCTGTTAGTAAAATAACCACTTGGGAATACTCCTAAGTTTCTAACAGAGTTTATGTCGTTATCTGCACTACCTACAATTCCTGGTGTATTTAATAATACATCAGCAGTAAACATTAAGTCTATTGGTACGTGTAAAGATACAGCAGATGAACCAATTAAGATTCCTCTATCATCTTTAAACTTTTGAATTGCAATTACTGCAGATTCCAAACTAGCTTCTGATATTGCTGCTGCTGTACCTACATTACTTTGGTTACCATTTCCAACAGTTGGATGACTTGCACTAAATAATGGTTGTCCATCACCTTGTGCTGTGGTAAATCCTTCGTTATATAGCTTTGCAGCTTTTACTTGTTTGGTATTAGCCATTGCTCTAGCTAATCCTTTTGCTCTTAATTTAGCAAAAGTATCATAAAGGTTGTCTTCCATTGCTTCTTCTGTGATTGCAAAAGCTAAAGCAATAGTCTCGTTTGTATAACGAGCTGTAAAGCTTTCGCCTGCATCATCATAAACAACAGCAGCACCTTCGTTTTTAGTTGGAGCAGTACCAAATCCTGTAAAGAGGACTTCCTCTTCAAAAGACCTATCTGAATTTTCTATTTCATATAGTGGTAAATGCTCATCATTTACTTCTCCATATTCCATTCCAAAGACAGCATTTAATCCTGGAAGGAGTTCTTTGCTTATCGCAGCTCTATTTATTGGCATAATTTATCTCCTTTCCTAAGCTGATGAAACAGTTGCTGTTATATAATTATCCATATGTGAGTTAATTCTAACTTCATACCAAGGATATTGGTCAGTTACACCTGCTGATGCTCCTACACCTGTATCCCATGGTGCTCTTCTTATAACTCTCAAATGACTTGTTGCCTGTGTAGGACCAGAAGCATCTAAAACATAAGCACTTTGTCCAGTCTTATGACTTCCAGTTCCTAAAATATATGGTGCGTTTACCACACCAACACCTAATCCTGCAGAACCAGTTACTGTAGCATCTGCTTGAATAAAGAATGTTTGGTCAGGGTCACTTGCAATATGAATCTTAACGTCTGTAGCTGTGGTTCCACCTGTAAAACTTCTTGCGAACTTTTGCTCTCCACTAGCATTTACAAACTGTATCCCTTGAAATACTCCTGCACATTTAACTGTTACATTTGCAGGACAAGGTTTAATAGTACCTTGACTCTCTATTAAGATAGGGTCTCCTGTAAATATATCTGAAGGTATCAATGCTGAAGCCACCTTTGGACTTGCAGGTGTCAAATCAATAGTACGTATACCAGTAGAGTTGGAACCAGAACCATTTTTTTTGGCGAGGGCTAACCCTCTTGGTGCATTTACACTTGCCATAGTTCAATCTCCTTTATTGTTAATAAAGCAACAAAAGGACTATTCTTGAAAATTAGGTTGTCTACCTTTTGTTACTGTGGTTTTACTAGAATTAGAAATGGGCATACTAGAATTATTTCCTCTCATTAATTGACTATTAACTGCCTGCATTAACTCATCAGATTTATTTCTATAATACTCACTTCTACTTTGGAATAACTTGGTAGGTATTTTACCTAACGCAATGTCTCCACGACAGACAGCTCCAGAGTATCTTCCATCCACCTTCACGACTGATGTTTGTTCCATCTCAGGTACTTCTTTTATCTCAACGAATTGCCATCCTTCTTGCATTTTTTTACCAATGTATTTAAAATCATCTTGACCTTTAAGAGTTATTCTTAACCATCCAAGAGTCATTCCTTCGTTTTTGAAACGATTTTTTACTGCTTCTGGTATGTGTAAACTATCTTGCTCTTCAAACTGATAATTTATTTCTTCGTTAGTATTATTTTCTCTAAGTTGAGAACTACGTGTATTGATTCGTGTCATATTATTTACCTCCACGTTGCATGTTTATTGTTGTATACTCACCTTCAGCATTAGTTGCTTTCAGTTTTTCTTGAGCATACTGTTCAAGTGGTATATTCCATTTGTTAGCTAATCTTACATCTTCTTTTGAAAGTTTAACTTTCTTATTGGAACTAGGAGTGCTACGTGTACCTCCTGCAACTACTTGAGCAGGTGACGTTTCCTGCATACGAGTTTCCTCTTTTTTATATTTATGAGGAAATGATTCTTTTAGTCTACTATCTATTTCTTGATAATATTCGTCTTCTGTTGGACTAAAACCTTCTTGTTTTAAATCTGCATCTATTGCTAGAGCAGCAGCAGTCATAACTTTATCTTGTCCAAACCAATTATTTTTTGAAGCCCAATCTTGTGCCTTTGGGTCAGGAGTTGGTTGTTGATATTGTTGTTGAGGTTGTTGTGTTTGTTGTTTAACCTCTGGTTGCTCTTTAAAATGTTCTTTTGTTGCACCTAATGATTTTAAATCATTTTGTGTTTCATTTAAATACTCTTGTGCTTTTAATATCTTAACACTATCGCCTTCTTCGTGTGCTGTTTTATATGCACTTCTAGCAAGTTCTAATTTATCAGTTAATTGTTTTTCAGTTGCATCTAAATTTAATTTACTTAACTTACTAAAATCTGTATTTGTTTTTTGTAACTTATTATTTAATTCTTCATTTTGTCTAATTAATTTAGCAATCTCATCTTCTCTATCTTTTCGTTGCTTAATTAATTGTCTAATTCTTTTTTCTGCACCTTTAGTATTAATACCATCTAATTCTTTAGGTTCTTCTTTTTTTACTTCAGGTTCTGGTGCTTTTGATTCTTGTTTTACTTCTTCTTTTTTTGGTTCGTCTTTTTCTATTTCAAATTCTATTTTTTCTTTTTCTGGTTTTTCAGTTTGAACTTCACTCCACTCTTGTTGTTGTTCCATCTTTATTCCTTTCGTTGCTAACGACACATACGAGTTACGTTATAATTAATATTATACTATATTATTTTAAAGTATGCAAGTAGTATTACATACTATATTTAGATAAATTAAAGGTTGGGTCTAATGTCTTAGGACTTTCTACCTTCATAATTATCTGGTCATCATATAAAAGAATATACTTTATTCCTTTATATTGTATTTTTTGACCTGCATGTTTACCATAACATACATAGTCATTTAATTCACACCAAGGTCCTTTAGGAAACTTTTCCATATCATGATAAGCTAAATCACCCATAGCAACAACTTGTCCTACTGTAGTAAGATAAGCCATATCATCTCTAGTAGAGTCTGGTAATAATATACCACCCTTAGTTTTTTCTTTAATAGAAACAGGTCGTACTAAAATATGATACCCAGGTAAATCTGGTAACATATCTGGATTAGGTATTTCTTCTTTAGAAATCCAAGCATCATTTTTAATACTTTTTGCCATGTTTACTTGTTGCATTATTCTTCTTCTCCTTCATACATTTTTTTAATTATATTTTTCATAACATCTATAGACCATTCAATACCTTGAATACGACCTACTAGAAGTTTATAATTAGCGAATGAATCTGCTTGTCCATTCGCTAAATTAAGTCTTAATAAATTTAACTCTTCTTCAAACTTACGAAGAGCTTCACTAGATACTTCCATCTATCTTATTGGTCTGCAAATGCAGGTGCAGTAGTTGAAGTTACATTTCCAAAGACTTGATAATTTGTACTATCAAGACCAATAAATGTTACATCAAAAGCAGCAGGTACATTTAACTGTAAACTACTATTAGAACTACCATTTGGATATACTGCAGCATTATCAGCATTAGTATCTAAATGAACAATATTACCTTTGTAAAAATTTGTATTACCTGGTGTTATAAATATTGCATCAGTTGCATCAGTAGCTAAACCACCATATACAAATCTATAAGCTACACCTGCTTCTGGTGCAGGAAGTGTATAAGTATTATCTTGTCCACCATCTGGTACTAAATTTATTCTACCACCATGAGTTGTATTTACAATAGTAATATTACCATCTGCTAATACTACAGGTGTAACAACTTCACCTTTATTACCAAAGGTAATATTTTCTGTTATTGCTCCTGTAGAAGAGTTTTTTGTAATTCCAATAAAACCATTCTCAGACCTAATTGGACCACTAAAAGTTGTATTTGCCATAATTTATTCTCCTTAAATAAAATTAACCTGTCGTCTTGGCATGTCTGCTAGGGCAGTCGACAAGCATAAAATATCCCTAGTTATTCTTCTTTTAATTGATTTAAATTAATATTTTCTTCATGTTTAATTAAATCAGTTAGTATTTCAACTAACTTTAAACTTCTTTCTTTATCATCTTTAATATTTAATTCTTCTAATTTTGATAGTGCTTGAACTTTAATTTTTTCATAATCAACTTCAGTCTTCTGGTCTGCAATAGCTGCTTTAGTCATAGCATCTAATGCTTTCATAGTTTCTTTACTTGCTCTATCTAAATCACCTTTTTCTTTTTTCATCATAGCAGCTTGTCCTGCTTTTGCTGAGTCTGCTAATAGTTTAGCTTCTTTTAATTCTAACTCTTGTGCTTCTAATGCAGCATCTGCAGAGAACTTTGCTGATTGTGCTTTTAGTTTTTCTTTTTCTAATTCTACTTTAGCTTGTTCTAATGCAACTAATTGTTGCTCTGGTGATTGTGCTTGACCAACAGCTAAGTTAGCATTTAATACTTGTTGTGCTGCTTGAGCCATTGCTAGTTCTGCAGCTTGTGGATTCTGTGTTGCTTCAGGTGGCATTTGTTGCATCATCATTCTAGTCATACCATTAACTTGTTCTTGATATTTCATTACAGAGTGTTCTTGTATATTTGCTTCTAACAATGGTTTAATTCTAGCCATAATAGGATTCTTACCATTTTGTGGGTCCTGTAAATATGCCATCTTTGTTTGGATATGAGCATCATGATTTTGACCTGCAAATGCTTTTATTGGAATACCTTTAGTTGCTGCCATAATATCAGACACAGGGTCCATAGGTTGTGGTTCTTTTTTAGGAGGTAATATCTGTTCTATATTTGGCATATTAGCAGCATTTAAAATTGTTCTATTTAATGCTTCTATATTAAACATACCAGGAGGGGATTGTTGTGCCATTTGGAGAGCCATTTGGGCTAACATCATCCTATGTGCATTAGAAGGAATGTTAGGGTCTGAGACAGGGATTA
>VTLG01001630.1_pt1 | contig 10164 bp, 9 predicted proteins | sample 4694571 | NCBI WGS metagenome assembly VTLG01 (sample SAMN12604809, study PRJNA352737) | marine metagenome | biome: ENVO:00000447; feature: ENVO:00000209|ENVO:00000569|ENVO:01000036; material: ENVO:00002151; isolation source: viral sequences binned using virsorter ... | reverse complement strand
CTTAGAACCAAAAATAATTTGCTCAACAGTACTTCCTTGCGTATCTACTCCAATTATCTCACCAGCCTGGTTGATAATAGCATTAGCAGTCTGTGCTACTACTCCACCACCAAAAATTACTGCTAATGGTGGTTCACATGTGTTTGCAAAAGGATTACATCCTTGCAACCCACTTGCTAATTGTCCAGGGAGACCTGAAACAACATTCATAGCACCACTAATATTATCTACGGCAGATGAAACATTATTACCAATATCTTCTACAGCATCTACTACTCCTGTTATAGAACTCTTCAGACTACTTGCCGTCTTTAGAATTCCTCCTACTGGTTCAGGAATCAATCCTCCACCACCTAATGCTCCTCCAACTAATCCCATGAAATCGCTAGGAGCTTCAGGAAGATTTCCACCCAGCATACTAACTTGAGCAACATCTGCACAATTAGTATCACTCTCACAAGTAAACATTCCTTTCAAAGAAGCAATAAAATTACCAGCTTCAACTAAGGGAAGTTTAATAGCATCAATACCACCAGTCAAACTATCTAATATTCCACTAATCGAGTTAGTAACTTGATTGATTGCTCCTAGAGCACTATCTAACATATTACCAATTACATCGTTCACTACACAATCAAGGAAACCAGTCACCTTCCCCATCATATCTGATAATAAACCATTCAAAGTATTCTTCAGTCCACCCATAATATTTTCAAAGGCACAACCTAATCCGTCTAGTTGTTTATCCAATGCCTTTTTAAATGTTTCCATCTTAGCGATAGGAAGATTGATGGATGCTTTTGCTGATAACTCTGCAATCTCCTTAGTAGTAACAGCACGAACTTTATCCATAATATCTTTCACATATCCAGATATATTATCAGATGCTCTATCCATTTCTTTTTGAATATTACCTATCTTCAGAGTCAATGGATCCAACATCAGACCCTGCTGTTCTTTAATAAAAGCAACCTGCTTTTGTACTCTTGATAGAGCAAGTTTGATTCCTGCAGCAGGATTATCATCCGCACATTTATTTGCTGGCTTTACCTCACCAGTAATTTTAGCATTCTCATGAGCAGCTTTATCTCCTTGATCTTTTACATCAGTGGATTGAGATTCATTTACAGCACTTTCATCTGCTATTGTTTTATTAACACTTACTCCCTTAGATCTAGATACACTTCCTGAACCAGGACTTTTCTTAATAGTACCCTTTTCTTTTACATTATTAAGAGATTCGACTAATCCATTAGTATATCCACTGAAGGGAGTAAATCCTACCTTAGGTATAGATTTAGACTGATTGATTTGAGCAGACTTATCAAAGATACCCATTACTATGGGTTGTTGACTATCTTCTCCATCTAAGAAGAAACCAAATACAAACTCTCCACCAGAGAAATTAACACTGTTAGACATACCACCACTGGCTCCACCAGCAGTGACAGGCATTAAACAATATGCCCATGGAAGTTGCTCATCAGGCAATGCTTCCATATCAGCAGTATGATAACCAAAGATTCTTACCTTAACCCTACGTTTGAATCCAGGTATTTTGGTTATCTCTTCTGGCAATTTAGGTTGGTTGTCTATCCAATTCTTTTTATTAACAACCTGACCCATCCACCAGAAGAATCCGTCACGTCCAACTTGTTGTTTCTTTAGTAGCGCGTTCTCAATCATTCGTCGTATACTCTACATTCTTCTGCATCAGGATGATTATCACAATAAACTTCTAGATGCTTATCTTGATGTCTATTATGCCAATCATTTATACCAGTTTCTGGTTCATCATTTTTATGATACTCATCATAATAAGCATGAGCACTCTCTAAGTCAGCCTTAGTATACTCCATCTTGCCATGATTGACATGTTCTTTACCATCTTTTGGATCAAGATAAACCTCGTGGTCTAAATCGTGTTTAATTTCGCTCATGTTCTTTTCCTCCCATAAGAATCTCGGATTAATGTTAAACTGGTTTCACATTTTTCTGGTGTAAGATAATGACGTAAAGAAGAAATAACATAGTTACCACTCCTCTTTTTATCTATTGACTCCGTTCGTTCTGAAACTTCAGGAACATCAATACTAATCATGTCACCTGCTTTTAATGTGAAATCCCCATCTATAGTTATAGAAGTTGTCACGGAAAATAGTTGATTGTATCGCATCACTGACTGAACCATCCTCTCCATCACCTTATCATTAGTAGCATCTTTATCTTTATGCCACGCATCCAATTGTTCTTTAGCATTCTTTCCAGAAGGAAGTGCTCCATTATCTAAGATGGAAGTCATCAATCTTGTGGGGGAATCAGTAAATTCAGGTGCAATAAAATCCCAATCATCCTTAGAATCAACTCCCGCATGTTTTACTCCACTCTGGTCAGTGATATTGAAAGTTTTGGGTGTATATGCAAATTCATAAGGATCAAAGAAGAGTGTTCTATTATTATACACCCCTAACATCAAATTAGATTGCAAATCAACTGTTCTATCTTGAGAATAAGATAAAACTTTTCCATCATATCCACGAGGTGCTCCACCTGCACTATCATTATACATATACTTCTTAATTGGTTTCTGCTTTAGCAATCCATCTACAGATTTAAAATTGATTCCGTCCTGGGTCTGATATAAAAAGAATCCAGCAGTCTTTCCATATTCTTCTTCAGGAATTGACTTAGTACCTAACCAAGAACAAATATAGAATGGTTTCTTATCATTACCAATAAAATTATATGAATTAGATGTATTCTCTATACCATCTGGAGCAATCTTTGCTTTTAAAATATCCTTTACAATAGAACTAACATTCTCTGATATCTTTCCGTCATATCTTTTAATCACTCTTGTCATCTCATTAGAAAAGAACTCTTTAGAGACACACCTTACAGTAAATGCATCGGTAGTAGTAGTCTCTGATAGATCTGTCATCTTATTAAGATACATCTCCATTGCTAAATCATTTCCATGACCATCTATTATTTTGAATACTACCTTTTCTCCTCCACGAATAGGTAAACCTTCTACTATACTAACGTTCCTTCCACCCTTCTCAATACTATTACCCGTATCCTGTATATCGATTGTTCCTGTCACATGATTAGAACGTAAATTCTCAAAGTAAGATAATGATGTGACACCACCCTTTACCTCTACCCTACGACCTTTATCTTTAGCCGCCTGTAAGGTTATACTTTTATAATCGCTCTTACTTGCTGACATTATGATTTATAGAGATCTGCGTGTAAAATTTGTCCATAATTATTTACCTCACCACTAGATATAGGTGCTATCACAACTTTAGATGATTGTGATGTCCCTCCTACAGAACCATCACTTACTGGAAGAGGTATGAAAGAAGATTTTGCTTCCTCTATATACGCTTGATCAATTGCATTTAACTGGGCATAAACTTTAGGGTACTCCTTCTTAAATTTTAGAAGTCCACTTGTTGCCCTAGCATGTCTTCTCTTTAGCGCATTATCACCCTCTCCACTCTGCATTGCTTCCTCAGCTTTCCATTTATGACTTCTTATCATATCCAGATACTGTTGTAGATAAGTAAATGGAACTCCCTCAGCATAACCAGCTATTTCAGATGGATCATAAGGGCCCGAAAAGTTTGGGTTATCAAAGTAATTTTCAGGGTTTACAATCTTCTTAGAGGACTCAGTATTGTTTATAAGAGACTGTGCTTCATTATCATCTGATGGTATATCATCTGATTCATCTTTCTTTATTGGCTGATTGAAACCAGGAAATAAAATCTCCGCCTCACCATCCGATAATCCCATACTTTGCAACATCTTATCAATATTATCGTATGCTATTCCTGATATAACTGTTGAAGCAGTCAGACCACCTGCTATTAACGCCAACGACCCAAGCGTTAACGTACCTCCACTAGCAATGGCAACAATTGCAGCTGAAGCACCTGAAATACCCATAACTGTATTAAAGATGACCCAACTGAGTCCAGCACTAATAATAAAACGCATAGCATCTTTATACCTACCCTTAGCAATTAAGTCAACAACAGTAGCAGCCATGAGAAATCTCATGGCCCATTGGAGTGCTGGTCCAGCAAACCTGAAAGCCCTCGCTATTTTAGGCCATGCTACATTCTTTCCCCAGCTGCTTATAGACTGTAAACCACTTCTTACTTGTTGAGGAACAGAATTCCAAATATTAGGAACCCTTGTACTCCCCACACGAGATAACAATCCACCAAATCTAGCTGCAGATGGAGTAGGTGCAGTATAATCACCACTTATTTTAGGAGGTTCACCAGGGAATGGATTCAACCTATGAATATTAGTTCGGAGCCACTTAGGTATTGCCCTTAGGTTTGGAAATAATCTGGATGTTCCTCCTTGTCCTTGAGTTACCGGCTGGCTGGCTTTTCCTCGTAAGTTGCGATGAAACGCATCTCCTCTGGTTATAGTCAAACCTCTAAAGGGTCTGGTGATTCCCCTACCTATCTCTCTTAACCCACCAAAAGGACCAGTCGATCTTCCTCCACTTGCAGTTGGTGTACCTCTACCTCTACCGAACAATCCCCTATTACCACCCGTATTAGGTTTTTTAATCCTCGGTGGTTTGGGGGCAAATGCTCGAAATGCTAAAATAGCACTACCTGCAGCAATAAGTGCATTAATTGCACCTAGAATAGCAGGTTGAATACTTTTCAAAGTACTGTGAGCTTTCTCACCAAACGTATCTTTAGTCCAATTCTCAAACCCATCTACTAAATCATAACCAGTAAGAACTATTCCACCAACAACATCTACTGTTCCAATTATTATATTTGCTATTGTATCTACTAACCCTTTAACAATATTAAGAGTGGCGACAAATCCTTCAGGATTCTTGATCATCCAAAGCATAATCTGAGCAGATACTAATGTTCCTACTGCATTAAGTATTTGATCCCATGTAGATCTAATTGGTTGGGTTACTTTACTTACACTCCCAGTAATAAAACTTTTTGCAGGATTCTCTTTTAGATTTTCCTTCTCCTTTCTCTCATCAATTTCTTTACGTTTCTCTGCTAATAATCTTCTAGCTTTTTTTATTATTCGTTTTTGTCTAATAAATCTATAAAGTAAATGCAACTTCTGAGGAATAGTTTTCCCTTTAGATTGTGCAGTTTCTATCTCAAGTGATGGTAATAAAGGTTGAGATGTAACTCTAGATTTAACATCTTCCACCTTTTCAACAAACTGTCCCATCAAAGGACGTTGAGATGTTACATTAGCACCCTTCTCTTTACGTCTACCAAAAGCTCCTTTAATTGTTTGAGCTGCTTGGGCTCCTTTGGCAATACTGCTGCCAATCGTAGCAAGGGTAATAGCCATTAGTTACCACCCAAATTATACAGAGCATTCATAATATACAAAGTGGTATTACCACCATCTACACTACTTACTCTATCAATTCCATCACTAACTGGAGATTCAACACTACCACCTCCCATCTGATCTCCCATTCTCTCAATAATAGGGACTATCTGTGCTCCCTTCTCTTCTATCATCGGAGCTACTTCATTAATCATCTGCAACATTTTAGGAGAATTCAATCCCTCCAATGCTTTATCAAACATCTCACCTCCCCTCTGTATAGTAGGACTAAATGTCTGATTTAGACCCATGTTCAAAATAGCAGGAAGTTTATCCTTCAAAGGGGCTGATTCTTGAGCCATCTTTTGCATCATCAATATCATATCAGGAGCTTTATTCTTAAGTTCCTGTGCTGCAGGACCTGAAACAATATTAGTCATCTTATTTTCAAGTGCTTTTATAAGAATATTACCCACAAGTCCACCACCCTGGAATCCTCCCTGATAAGGTCGATTAGTTCCACCACCCATCGCATTCATAGATGCAAAAGTATCCGCACCCCATTTCTGTACAGCTGGCGCAGAAACAACAAACTCACCAGGAGTAAGCATCGCAGGAACAGTATCAGTATTACCTGAACCAGGAATTTGACCACCCTTATTCATCTTAATAGCAGAATCATCCTCATTCATCTCAGCTGGTCTAGGTCTTTCACCAAAGAATCCATATCTCTTATTTGTTCCCTCTCCCACTCTCTGAATTTGCTCTTCCCTTTCTTGTCTTTCTCCCGTAAGAAAACGCCATGGCGTCCACCAATTAAATCCACTACGTTCTTCCTGTTCATCTTCTAATTTATCCAAAGTTTCATCTTTTCCCACATCATCTATAGAATCATCAACAACATCATCAGGTTTTTTGCCTAAAGCTGCGACCGCTACACTTATAGTACCAAGAGTAGCAAGAGCAGTAACCAAAGGTCCTGCAGTAGCCCATAATGCTATTCCTGCTAATACTGCAGCAATAGCAATTATTCCTCCAACAATACCAGGCCAAAAATCTTTTACAAATCTGAATAATGCATTAGCTTTTCTTTGATTCTCCTTATCACCAAACCACTTTATTAATTTTATCAATGCAGCAGACAATATCAACTCTCCTATCTTACCCAAAAAATTATCGAAGAAAGATTTAACAGGAGATAATGCTTTTCTTATAGGTGATATTAAAAAGTTTTTTATACTCTCTTTTCTTGCTTCATTTTTCTTTCTTCTTTCATTCTCTGCATCTATATCCTCCTCCTTAGCTTCCTCCCTATCTGCTTTATTTCCAGCAGCAATTTCTCCTAGTATTGCATCAAGTTGATCTCCAATCTGTCTGTCATGTGCAGCAGACATTCTAGAAGCAGGAGAATCTGAATCAGATTGTGGTAATTGTAATTGTTCTTTCTGCGGAAGCAAACGTGGTGTTGATATTACTAGATTTTTTCCAGCTTTTTTAGCAAATATATTCTCAACAAAACTTTTAAACCCTATCCTACTATATCTACTCTGATGTCCTTCTAATCTTTCTTTTCTAGTTAATAGTATTCCTTCTATCGTTCCATGAGTAGAAAGCTCTGCAACATACTGATCATACCTCTCCTTCCCAAAAAGGCTGGCACCATTGACCTTCTTTCCAGTTCCTCCTGCAGGTGGTAAACTAAGCATGTTGTTGCTGCTCTAATTTTTGTTCTTCAATATGTTGTTTTAATAATTCTACATAGATGTCTCGTTCCCAAGGCATCATATTTTCAATCTCAGTTAAGCTATATTTATGGTGCTGTATCAAAGCAAAATTGATTTTGAAGTATGCCTCAAGATTTATATGAGACATCGCTACCCGAAAAAACTTGATAAACCCTCCAATACTACTTCACTCTTCTTCTTAGTCTTAGGATTTTTTATCGTCACTGTGTGAGATAGCTTAGGCATTGTAGCAAAAAACTTCTCAATATCTTGGAACTGTTTAGTATTCAATTGGTCTAAAAAATCTTGCAACTCTTTCTTAGTTACATCTTCAGCAGACCATGCTTCATCAGCACTGTAGATAGTATCAATACAAGAAGCAACCAAATCAAATGTCTTTTCTACACCAGTATTTTGAGACATATCAAAATTTTCTGAAATGAATTGCTCAAGTGAAGGATACTTGAGACGCATAACTAATCCCTCACCTAATTCAATGTCTGATTTATGCTCTTCATCTTTAATTACTTTGATATCATCGATATTAATTACAATCGGAACTTCAGTAGTATCATCATCAGGAGCAGTGACTGTCAGTTCAATCTCTTCTCCTACAGATTTGCCACGAATATTTAAAAAAAGATATTCTATATCAAACGTAGGAAGCTTTGATATATCAATACTTCCTCTTACACAAGACTTGATGACTTCTTTGATTGCCTTAGTAATCTGCTTCTGATCCTGGGTTTCCATTGCCAGAACTAAAAGTTTCTCCTCTTTGACAAGGAAAGGTCTATACTCTATCTTCTCACCACTCGAAGGCAAGGTAAGATCATAATAAGGCGTTGCAATTTTTGGTAAAGGCATAATATCCTAATACAATTCAGTAAATTTATTTAGGTGGCATCTTGATGTTGTACTACACCCCTATTTCTGTTGACAAAATAACGATCATATACAAAATTAACACTGCATTTCAAGGTCTCAGTGTTGTTATATGAAATAGGCATTGAGTTGATGCTCAAAGGAAATGCATTTATAAAAGTATAAACCATTCCATTTCTACCACCTGTTCTTGGTACATCACTAACCTCTTGCTTACTACCTGCATTCACTGTCTCATAATCTTTATCAAATTTATGAAGATCAATTGTACATTTATATCCATATCCCTGCTCAGGATATCTAAATCTATAAAAAGCACTTTCTAACTTTGGATTACCAATTACTCCATATCTATTAGTGTCATTAGGACTACCAATATAATCCATCCACTCTTCAAAGAAGTTGATAATATCATACTGATTATCTACATAGAAATTCAAAGTAAGATTATCAAAATCTCTACGGTAAGCAAACTTTTGATTGACACCATAGTAATCTTGAGCATTCTCTGTAGTAGAGAATCTAGATCCAGGTAAATTAGTAGCATTACATAGAATGCTAAGATCTTCAGTAAATCTACCACCTTGTGGATTATATTTACTAAGGAAAGGAAGTTTAGCAGCCTGAATTACCGCACGGAACTGACTAGTCTGTGCTAAATGAGAAAACCTCTTTATAAAATCGTTAGTGCTATACGTCCTAAACGGAACACTACCCCTTGCCATCTAAATACCTACTAGTCTTTCTATACTATGTATGAGTTATCAAGGCAAATTTCGTCCTCGTAACTATCAAAAATATAAGGGTGACCCTACAAATATTATTTATCGGTCTCGATGGGAACTCAAATTCATGAAATGGTGTGATAATAATACAAATATACTCCAATGGGCTAGTGAAGAATTCTTTATTCCTTACCGATCACCACTAGATAATAAATGGCACCGATACTTTCCAGATTTCTATATGAAAGTAAAAGAAAGTAATGGTTCCGTTAAACAATATGTAATTGAAGTCAAACCCCTTAGACAAACAGTAAGACCCAAAACACCCAAGAGAAAAACTAAGGGTTATATCTATGAAACTCTAGAGTATGCAAAAAATCAAGCTAAATGGAAAGCAGCAAAAGAATATTGCAAAGATCGTCGGTATGAATTCAAAGTAGTTACAGAAAAAGAATTAGGGATCAAATGAATAGGTTAACTTCAATCCTTGATGATCTAAATGAAACTCAAGATCCCGATGATCTAATGCTTATGATCATTGAGGCTCTACAAGGAGATATTGAATGGGCTCCTAGTGATGTAGGAGCAATGTTTACTTTTATCTACGCAGCTAAAACACCTGACATGTTATATGATGAATTTCCTCTAGTTGAAGTAACAGAAATAACCCCATGGGGATTCAAAGGATTCAATTATCACTGGAATTTGATGAGAAATTATACATTTCCTGAGATAGCAGGTGCTATGTATCGTATTAATCTTGCAGAACTTACTACTCTCCGTAGTATTCCATATCAAAAGTTCAGAAAAACCCCTAAATAACTAAAAAAAATATAAGTGTCAACTTCAAGTTCTACAATTAACATCGGAAGTAAGCAAGTTACTGTAGAGAGTAATCTTACTGATGGATCTTATACTGTCAAAGACTCAAGTGGTCGTTTGATAGGGAATGGAAATGCTAATACAGGTGGGAACATAAATTTCAATGCAGGATCTACAGTAGCACAACAAGATCTAGTAAATATAAGAGGAACTCAAGCATTACGAGGTGGACTTAGAGATTATCTCAATGCAAGAGTTAGAAATCAAGTTGAAAGTACAAACTTAAGAAATATAAATGACAATGCATCTAATGATCAAAAAGGTACAATATCAGATGCAGGGTATGGAAATAAAGTTAATTTAATCAGCAATAATGTAAGTGCTGGATCACCTGTAGGAAGCACATTAAAAAGACCTGCTGGTATAAGTCAGGATGTCTGGGAAAATCTCAGTGAAGATGATAAAAATGATGCTTGGCAAGAAGCTGGTATGACTGAGTTTCTTGCTGGGACTCCTGGTTGGAAAAAAGTAGAAAAAGATGGTGGCACAGTATTACAAGAAGTCCCCCAGATGGGTCGAGCTATAGGAAAATGGCCAAGTAGTGAGACATCAGCAACATATCCTAGTAAATATCTTAATGATTCAACTGACTTTCTTCA
>VTLG01015575.1_pt1 | contig 10165 bp, 9 predicted proteins | sample 4694571 | NCBI WGS metagenome assembly VTLG01 (sample SAMN12604809, study PRJNA352737) | marine metagenome | biome: ENVO:00000447; feature: ENVO:00000209|ENVO:00000569|ENVO:01000036; material: ENVO:00002151; isolation source: viral sequences binned using virsorter ... | reverse complement strand
AGTTAATAATGATTATCATGGTGTGACTGAGAAGATGGCTTATAGAAGAATGTATGATGAGACAATAGGATTAACTTTTTATGTTGATAGAAATTATAAAGTTATTGAAATGATAGAAGGATGGATGAATTATATTACTGGTATTGATGATTCTAAAAGATATGAGAATCCTTATGTAAGTTATAGAGTAGCTTATCCTAAAACATATAAGAATAATATTTACCTAACCAAGTTTGAAAGAGATCATTTCTCTAATGTATCTGAAATTCCAAGAACCACTCTAGATTATACCTTTGTTAATGCTTTTCCTTTATCTTTAACTGCTACACCTGTTTCCTATGAGGGTAGTGAGGTTTTAAAATGTAGTGCTTCATTTAATTTTATTAGGTATGTTAAAAAGATAAAGGAAATATCTTCTATATCTGCAATAGAAGGTCAAAGAAGTAGAATAGATTCATTGATTAATGTGAATCCTTTTGTTGCTTCATAAATAAGACACTGAAAGAATTATTATGCCATTACCAACCATTGCGACGCCAACCTACGAACTTGAGTTGCCATCTACAGGAAAGAAAATAAAATATAGACCATTCCTAGTTAAAGAAGAAAAATTATTAGTACTAGCATTAGAGACAGAAGATACTAAACAAATTTCTACTGCAATTAAAACTGTATTAAAAAATTGTATTCAATCTAGAGGAGTGAAGGTGGAGTCTCTTCCTACTTTTGATATTGAATATCTATTCCTTAACATCAGAGGGAAGTCTGTAGGTGAAGAGATTGAAGTTAATCTTATTGCTCCTGATGATGAAGTAACATCTGTACCAGTAACTATTAATATAGATGATATAAAAATACAAAAGAAGAAGGATCATACTAATAAAATTAAGTTAGATAAAACTTTAATGATGGAGATGAAGTATCCTTCATTAGATGAGTTTGTTAAAAATAATTTTGACTTTGATGGTGAAGTAGATATGGATCAGTCATTTGATTTGATTGCATCTTGTATTGATAAAATTTATAATGAAGAGGAGGTATGGTCTACTGCTGACTGTACTAAGAAAGAAGTTAAAGATTTCTTAGAGCAGATGAATAGTATGCAGTTCAAGGAGATTGAAAAATTCTTTGATGAGATGCCTAAGTTATCTCATAGTGTCACCTTCACTAATCCTAAGACAAAGGTTGAAAGCACTGTGGTATTAGAAGGGTTAGCGTCTTTTTTCGAGTAGGGATGGTTCATATGGATCTTGAAAATTATTATAAAATTAATTTTGCTCTGTTACAGTATCATAAATATTCATTAACTGAGATTGAGAACCTAATCCCTTGGGAGAGAGACATATATATTGGGTTGCTACAGCAACATCTTGAAGATGAAAAATTAAAGCAACAACAAGCTAATGCCTAGCACTCGTCCAACAGTTGATCCTGTATTAGATATCCTAGAAGAAATGGGATATGATTTTGACGAGCTTGATGGAGATGGGTATAAAAGATCACTTAAAGAAGCAATAATAAAATTAACAATTAAAGATCCTAAAGATCCTCGTATAGGAATTTTAACATTAGAATTTCAGAAGGTAAAAGGGTCTAGAAAAGTTGAACCCAAAGAGAAGAGAACTACTATTAGTGGAGATAAATTGATGGGTAGGGAGCCTAAGAAAGATGCTCCTTCTCCTACTGCAGGTAAACCTAAATTACTTACTGGTGTAGGTAAATTTAATACTGATGATGTAAAACCTGCTGATGTAGATAAGAAACAAAAAGATTCTTCTGATTTAAAGCCTGATAAATTAGATAGTATTGCAAAGACAGTAGAGTCTATTGCTTTATTATTAAGAAGACAGTTTAATCTTGAAAAGAAACAGCAACGTGATTCTAGAAGGCAACAGAGTAAAGCTGATAGAGATGCTAGAGAAGATAAGTTAGAAGGTAAACCAAAGGATAAGAAGACTGGTTTGATTCCTAAGGCTATAAAGAAACCAGCTTTAAATTTCTTTGAGAAACTTAAGAGATTCTTTTTGAATATTGTAATTGGTGCTGGTGTTATGAAATTATTTGAGTGGTTAAAAGATCCAGAGAATGCTGAAAAGATAACTCAGTTTAAAGATTTCTTAATTAATAATGCTACTTGGATTCTTGGTGGGTTGGCAGCTATAGCATTGCTTCCTTATATTGGTGGTATAATGGGAGTGTTGGGTGCTATTAAAGGTGGATTGTTATTATTAAAACCAGCATTGGCTTTGTTGTTTAGTCCTGCTGGATTAGCTGCTCTTGCTCTTGCTGCTGGTTTGGGTGGCACTTTACTTGCAATGAAGTTTATATTTGATAAGAGTCGAGATTTTGCTACTGGAGGGAAAAATTTTACTTCTGAACATAAAAGTCTTGATGAAAGATTGAAAGAAGCTGGAATGAATAGGGGAGGAGTAGTAGGAAAAGAAACTAAGAGAGGATTTAAAAAAACTGGTACAAGAAATGCAGAGCAAGAAGCACTTTTTCAAGAAGTACAAGCAGAACGTAAAAGACTTAATGATCTTCATACTGCAATGGACAATGAGGTAAAATATACAATAGCAATTACACCTCATGATGTACCAGCTAGGAAACAAGGTAGGCAAAAATATGCAAGTAAGGTATCAAAAGAAAAGCAAAAAGAGATAAGGACAAAGGTTGAAGCAAAATATAATAAGATGATAGAGACTGGTGGAGTTGCTCCTAAAGAGTTTCTTACAAAAGAATCTACAAATTTATTGATTGAAAAACATAGAAAAACTGGTGAGACATTTTCATCATCAGAAGATAGCACAATATCAAATGAAAAATCATCAGCAGTTGTTGATGCTGAGACAAAAGCAAATAAGATAGTTCCTGGTCCTTCTAATGGAAAGAGTGGAGGAGTTAATATAGTTGATGGAGGAAGTGGAACAACTGGAGGGACTGTTGGTGATTCTTCTGGAGGAGGTGGTGAAGCTGGTGAAGAAGATGAGATGTTCTCTTCAGAAGATCCTAATGATCCATCTGTATTCTCATCCAAAGCTCTTTATAATATGGGAGGTTAAGAGATGGCTTGGGGATCTATGTTAAAAGGTATTGCCAAAGGAGCCATCAAGAAGAAGGTTAAGAAGAAAGGCGCAGAGATGGCAAAGAACATCACTAATAAAAAAGAGAAGGATGATTCTAGTGCTATAGTAGTCAGAGAAAAATCTACATCTCTTGTTGGTCCTTTGTTGGGTGGTGATACTGATAGTACTGATAGTTCTTCTAATACATCTAAGAAAAGTAGAAGTAGATCTCCTTTAGATAGAATTGATAGTTCTCTTAAAGATATTATGAAGACTCTTAAGAAGAGAAGAAGGTTGATGTTGAATAAGTCTAGAAGGATGAGAGTGCAAGCTGATAAAGATAAGAAAGGTAAGAGAGAAGGTCTTCTTGAAAAGATGAAGACAACTGGAAAGAATATGGTAAAAAGTGCTGCAGCTGGTGCTAAAGGATGGTGGGAAAAATTACAAAAGTTTTTGTTGATGACTATGCTTGGAGCATTAGTTATTGCTATCAAAGAGAACTGGGAAAAAATAAAAGAAAAGATTGATAAAGTTGTTAAGTTTGTGCAAGACCTTTGGAATTTTATGTCTCCAGTATTGATACCTTTATTTAAAGCATTGAAATGGATTACTGTTCAAGGTTTTAAATTGATAGGTAAACTTTTAGGGATGGGGAAAGATAAAAAACAAGTAGAGAAAGGAGTTGATGAAGTATCTGAAGAATTAAAGAATGTTACTGAAGGACTTACTAAACAATTTAAAGAATCTGAGAAAAATATTAAAAATATATCTAACACTAAGGAACCTAATCTAGATACTAAGAAAGATGAGACTAAACTATCTGAATCTGAAGTAGCAGAGGGAGTTACCACTGATAATTTAGGAAGAAAAACTAAAACAGATGATGAAGGTGTGAAATTTATGCAAAATTCTTCTGGTGAATGGAAGAAGGCTGATGATAGACCATTAAGTGAGACTAATCCTGAGATAAAGAAAAATACAGGAGGAAGGAAGAATAGGAAGAAGTATAATGTAGGAGGTTATGTTACTAGAGATGGGGAAGTGCATGAAGGAGAGTATGTTGTTAAGGAAAGTATAGTAAAGAAAGTTGGTGCTAGTAACATAGAGAATGTTATAAAGAATATGATGCAGACATCTACTACAAATATAAAACAAAATCCTCTTAAAGTTATAAGTATAATGGAGGGAATGTCTAAACAGTTTGCTCCTATGGGAGAACAACTTCCTGATATGATTAATGAGACTATTAAGGAATCTAAATTAGGAACTGTTTCTAAGAAAGTAACTAGAGAGATGGTAGAGAAGATGGAGAAGACTCTTACTGTTTTAAAAGAGCAGACTGAGTATGAAGATCCATCAGCATCAACAGTTATTATTCGTGTACCAACACCTTCCACACAATCTGTTGGTGGTGGAGGAGGTGGTAGGACTATTGCTGTCCCTGTAGGGGAGTCTGGTAAAGCTACCTTAAATAGATATATTAATGCCCTTACACAGAAAGCTTTATATTAATGTCAAATAAACAATCCAATAGAGCAGGAACTATAAGAGAGTTTGAAATCTTTCAAGCGAAGGATGGAGGAGAGTCTATTGATGCTTCTCCTGGTATTACAGACATTAAATATTATGAGAATATATTATCTCCATCTGTAAATTTAACTGCTATTGTTACTGAGACAGGAGAGAGTGATAAGAAATCTTTTGGTAATAAGGGTATGTTAGATGGTCTTCCTATTAGAGGAGGTAATGCATCTCATATTATTATTGAAGATCATGAGGGTAATAAATTAAAATTTAAATCAGATAATCAATTGTATGTTAATAGGGTAAGGAATGTTATTGCTGGTACTCAGAAAGATGTGTATGCTTTAGACTTTACTTCTAGAGAGAGACTTGCTAATGAACAATGTAGAGTAGTTAAAAGATATGATGGTAAGATATCAGAGAATATAAAGAAGATACTTACTGAAAATACATCAGCTGAGGCTGGTCTTAAAACTAAGAAGAAGGTTGATATTGATGAGACTGCTATTGAATATAATTTTTTAGGTAATGATAGGAAACCATTTTATGTTTGTACTTGGTTGGCATCTAAATCTATTCCAGCAGAAGCAGGTAAGATAGGAGGAGCAGCAGGATTTCTTTTCTTTGAAACTCATGATGGATTTAAATTTAAATCAATAGATTCTTTGTTAGGTCAGGAAAGTAAAGGTAATTATATTTTTAGTAATACTGCAGACAACCCTAAGTCTGGAGAGTATAAAGGTAAGATATTAACTTATAATTTGGATAGAGATATTGATTTACAAAATAATTTATCTATGGGTGTCTATGCTAATAGAACAATGTTCTTTGATTTCTATGCATTTAATTATAAGGTAAGACCTTTTAGTGTAGATGGAACAGGAGGTTCTAGTGCAAAGGAGGGTGCTGGAAGTAAAGATAAGATTGTAACTGCAGGTAAGGATGATATTGATTCTGTTGCTGATGAATTTAGGTTGCCAGTTTCTAGATTAATGACTAGAGTGTTGGATGTAGGTAGTCTTCCTTCTGGTAAAGATATCAAAGAGCAATTAGAGAAATGGAAAGATAGTCCTTTTGATCCTACTTACGATGCAGGTCAAACTATGGTACAATCATTGATGAGATACAATCAATTGTTCTCTATCAAAATAAATATTAAAATAGCAGGAGACTTTAGCCTTCGTGCTGGTGATATGATTTACTGTGAGTTCCCTGAATTAACTACTGATCCTAACACACCAGTAAATAAAGGAAGTGGGGGACTATATATGATATCAAGCTTATGTCATAATCTCACCCCAAGAAAAACTGAAACCAGTTTAACTCTTGTGAGAGATAGCTTTGGAAGAAAACCTTTTAAATCGGATTGAAACTATGACCACTAAAACACCTGACCACGATCTAGAGCATGAAGTTTACATTGATCCTAAGGATCATAAAGAACATGTCAATCATGGTATGATTGAATATACTGAGGCAGATTTGGAGATGCACAATGATGCTTTCCATGATCACACAGAAGAGGAAGTAGAACCTAATGATGGTAAGATTAATGATTGGCACACAAGGCATGAGGATCAGCACTTAGAAGTGTACTGTGATAATCATCCAGACTCATTAGAGTGTAGAGTATACGACGATTAATGTTAGAACAATCTTTAGTTAAAACTCATTTCCTTGGAAGAGATGGATTCATCTGGTGGATTGGCCAGATAGTCGATCAAACTCAGTGGGCTGGAAATTTTGGAGGACATCCTACTGAAACTACAGAAGAACAAAAGGGATTTGGCTTTAGATATAAAGTCAGAATCATGGGGTATCATACTGCCTCTCCTAGTGATCTTCCTGATGAGGATCTTCCTTGGGCATCTATAATGCTTCCAGTTACTGCTGGAGTATCTGGTGGTGGACAAGGCACTCCTAATTTAAGGCAAGGTGATTTTGTTCAGGGATTCTTTTTAGATGGTGAGGATGGGCAACAACCTGTAATCATAGGTGTGCTTGGTTATAACCAGTACACTGCAGTGATGAAGAACATTCCTGATACTGGTTTCTTACCTTTTAGTGGTTATACTGCTAAGGATCAAGTACCTATTTATGCTTTGCCTACCAAAGAGGAAGAAGCAAAGGGAGTAGCAGAAGATGTTGATGTTTCTAAGACAAATAATAAAAAAGTAATAGAAAGTAATGTTGGTCAAGCTAATAGAGATGAAGGAGCAGCATTGGAGCAAAAGAAGAATGAAGGGAAAGAATTAACGGTTACTAAGGAAAGTAGGTGTGAGAAGGCTCCTATAGGTGCTATTCAAACTAAAGCAAAGAATATGATAGCTGATATACAGAGGATAAAAAAGACTAAGACTGATTGGATGACTAGAGTATCCACTAAGATTGATGATATAGAAACAGAAATTGACAAGATAACTGATAATGCTATTAAAGATATTTCAGCTGATGTTAAGAAAATAACTCAAGGTATACAAGAGAATGCAATAAACAAAGTTAATGAGAGTTTAAGTAAGACATTTGATAAAGTATATCCTTCTCAACTAGGAGAATTAAAAAATAAAGTAGAAGAAGCTAATGATGAATTGGCTTGTGCCTTTAAAAATATAATGAAAAATCTTACTGGAATGGTAGGAAAATTTTTAAAGCAGATGATAGACAAGGTTATCAATACTGCTGAATGTCTTATCAATAGTTTTGTTGGATCATTATTGGGAAAGATTACTGGTCTTATAGATGGAGCAGTAGATGCAGTGATGAAACCTATTAAAGGTCTTCTTGCTGGTATGGGTGTTGCTTCTTCAGCTCTTGATGATGTAATGGGTTTTGCTACTAATGCACTTTCATTTCTTTCTTGTGATGAAGATCCTAATTGTAATGATGTAAAGGACTGGAATCCTACAGATGGTCCTACAATCAGAGCAACTTTAGATTTGCAGGGTATCTTTGGTAAAGCAAAGGCAGCTGCAGATTCAATGAAGAGTGCTTTTGATGGTATTAAAAATATAGGTAGTTCTATTGGTGGTATTGTTGATAATGCAGACTTCTCTGATATCTTTGAGAATGATTGTAATGTTGGTCCTTTATTCTGTGGTCCTCCTACTATTTCCTTTGGTGGTAATGGTGGTGCTAAAGGAAATGCTATCATAGGATTGGCAGGAACTCTTTTGGGTGTAGATATTATTACACCTGGTGGTGGTTATATAGGACCACCTTCACTTAAATTTAATGATACATGTAAGAAAGGAGTGGGTGCTAGTGGAAAAGCTGTAGTTGAGGATGGAAGAGTAATTAAAGTTATAATGGATGATACTGGAACAGGTTATTTACCTGCTCCAGATGGAAGTCAAGGTGGTGATGGTAGAACTTGGGCAGAAAGCAATGAAACAACAGTGAAAAGAAAGGATGGAACATATGATACACCTTATTCACCAGGAGCTGTAATAGAATTATGTGCTGGAGATGAGGTTACTTATCCAGGAAAAGCATCAGAACTTATATTTGGTGGAGATTGTTTCAATGTTACTGCACCTTTACCTCCTGATAAACCTTCAAAAGGATTGTCTCCCTCTACAGGGACTGGAGAATATCCAGTAGTTTTGGAGATTGATGAGATTAATATTACTAATCCTGGATTTGGATATGATTGTTCTAAAGATAAAGTAATTATTGAACCTTCTAATGGTGCTGAACTTAAACTTAAGTGCGATCCTTTGGGTGGTATTATTGGAGTGGATGTTGTTAATGGTGGTATAGGTTTCACTGATGACCCAAACATTTACATTCAAAGTGATTCAGGTTATAATGCTAGAATGATGCCAGTCTTTAAGGTAAATAGAGTGGGAGAAGATATAGATGCAGTATCTGTTCCTCTTGAAAACATTATTCAAGTAGTAGATTGTGTGGGTAAATTCTAATGGCTAAGAAAGAAAGTTTTCATCCTTACTTTGTTGGTACTGAACATGGACGTTTAAGTTTTGGAACCATAAGAAAGAGCAATGAAATTTCTGCTTGCATGTTGCAGAGTGGACCTGATGGTGGACGTCATTATATTACAATGGATTCCACTGGAAATAAAGAAGAGGGGATGAGGGGATCTACTAAACTTTTCTCTCCAGGTACTTTAACTGTTAAGACTGGAAAAGATATAGAAAATTATACTGTACCTTCTCTAGAGCCTAATAATATACCTGCTATCTGGTGTGAAGCGGAGAATGGAGACATTATAATTAAGGCTTCTCATGGTAAAATTAGATTGGAGGCAGAGGATGTTATAATAAATGCTAATGGATTTGATGGTAAGTCAGGTACTGTTACAATAGATTCTAATGATAAGATAAATTTAAAGAGTCAGAGTATTGATATAAATGGTACAGTTCAAACTAAAATATTTTCAGAAAAAACTGTAGAGGTGATTGGTAAAGGACTCTTGAACATCTATGGTGGGTTAGCTGACTTTGCTGATAGAACTACTAAGAATAGACGTTCTAAGTTGTCAGAAGATGACTCTGTATTATCACAAAATGAGGTTAGAAACGCAACATGAAATTTGGTAACATAACAATTGGAAAACAACTGTTTGTTGGTTGGGGACTACCTAAAGCATTGGGTTTAGGTGAGAAATCTATAAGAGGAGCTGCTTATGTGGAGGGACCACTTCAAGTAGGAAATGATACTCAATATGAAGAGGTGGAAGCCACAGTAATGATTGGTGAAGAAGATAATGATGATGCTCTGATTGATTTACCTGATACTCCTCAGGATATAAGAGATGGAGTTGATAGAAAAATGAGACCTGCTAACTTATCATTGAAAGTTAAAGGTAATACTGTTATAGAGGGAGATGATAAAACTCCTGATGCTTTAGTAGTAGATGGGGATGTGACTATTAATAATGGGAATATGCATACAAGTAATCTATTAGCAGTTACTGGTCAAGGATGTGCTTGGATTGAGAGTACTATCAATCAACAAAGTTGGAAAGGATTTGATATCAAGCATCCTAATAAAGAAAAGCATAGACTCAGACATGTATGTGTAGAAGGTCCAGAAGCTGCTGTATATTGTAGAGGAAGAGTATGTAATGGAAATAATGTAATTGATTTACCTTCTTATTGGAAGGGTTTGGTGGACTATGAGAGTATAACAGTTCAACTTACTTGTTTAGGTTCTCATCAAAATGTTATAGTAAAAAGAATATCACCCATTGAGGAGAAAGTTTATCTTCAATCTCAAGGTGGTATGCCTGTTGATTGTTTCTATCATATAATGGCAGCAAGAATTGATGGGGAAGAATTAGTGGTGGAGTATGAAGGAGAAAGTTCAGCAGACTATCCAGGAGATCCTTCACAGTTCTCTATTTCAGGTTATGATTATGGAAGAGGAGTTACCAATGACTGATGATTTATTATCTAAGTGTGTTATAGACACTAGTAAAAGAACAGTGTATTTGTATTCAGATGGTGGAGACAAGAAGACTGTTGCTTGTGATACTGTTGATGAGTTTATGAACGTGCTTAACTTTGTACGTGATATGGTTGAGGAAGAGAGGGTATTTTATTCAGACCCTCTCT
>VTLG01006852.1_pt1 | contig 10166 bp, 14 predicted proteins | sample 4694571 | NCBI WGS metagenome assembly VTLG01 (sample SAMN12604809, study PRJNA352737) | marine metagenome | biome: ENVO:00000447; feature: ENVO:00000209|ENVO:00000569|ENVO:01000036; material: ENVO:00002151; isolation source: viral sequences binned using virsorter ... | reverse complement strand
AAAAAGTGTTCTGATTTATCCAATGATTTCAAGCACTTAGACCGGGGGGCCCATAAGGGCGTCCGGGCATAAGGTGTTGATTTTACACACCTTTTCGCCCTTTTTCTACCTACGAATGGCAGTATCTACAATTCCCCACAACATGATGGGCAAGCCAATACCGACCCCTACAGTAAAGATCATCTCGGCCAGAAAAAAGTCTTTCGGCTCCTCCATGAACAGCACGCCCTCAAAGCCGGGGCCTATGCTGCTAATGGTTGTCATGCTAACACTTATCAGTAGCATTCCGATTAAAATTTTAAGCATTGTTACCTCCAATATTCCGGTTTAGTTTTAGCGATACCACAAAGCATTGAGATACCCCACAAAGTGAAAAGCGCACTAACAAATCCGATTAACATTATCTTGCCTCACAAGCATGAACCAAGAACCAAATAGCCGAAAGCGGGATTACTGTTAAGAACGTGATGTCCATGACAATCCAACCAAACAGCACGCCCTCGGTTGCTACCTTTAACATGCACAGTAGAAATAGAGTGGTTGCTACAAAGAACCCGAATAATGCTATCGCTCTCATTTTGTCACCTCTTTACAACTAGCGTTTATGAATGTGAACTCGTCTTGATACCTATGTTGTACCATAAGAGATACTTGTTTGCAAGTGGCTAAATCGTTAAACGACTTTGCTACATTTACTACCTCTCCGGTTGAACCGTTCCAGAGAAATACAACTAGCAGGAAAGTTTTCATCGTTTTTCTCCTATCCGGGCGGGGCCGTTAGGCCGCCGCCTTCGCTTCGCGGCGGAGCTTCGCCGCGAGCTTGTGGTTGCCTTGTCGCTTGGCCCGCAGGATCTTGCGTGCCCATTGTGCGGCCTCGGTATCGCGGCCCGGCTTAATGGTGCGACGCTTGCCACCGGGCGTGAAGGTCAGCTTCTGAAACTTGCGAACGATGCGCTCGACTTGCTGGGCCGTGTTGGCGTTCGCTTCTGCGCGTGACTTCTCGAAATGGCAGCGCCCGCAAAGCGCCGTTGCATTGTCCATGTCGCTCGAGCCGCCAAACTGTAGCGCGTGGATGTGGTCGACTTGTGTCGCCCGCTCGCGCTTGCAGCAAACGCAGAACTTGCCACCGCCGATAATGGCGCTCTTGATTGACTGGCTGAAGTCGCGTCCGTTGGAAACTGTTCGTGTCTGGCTCATGTCGTATCTCCTTGTTCAATGATGATATAATAGCGCCGCCTGTCTCATATGTCAAGCGGGTTCGTCTGTAAGTGATTGATTTTATTGCGTTATTCGCCGCTTTTTTTATGCTTTTTTTATTGCTAAGTGCTTGATATATAACGATTTTTTTTTGAAGTTTTTTAAATTATTTTTCATCAGCCAGGAGTTGCGATTGCGAATCATTCTCAAGTAGGGGGCGGTTATGTAGACTTGACCGCCGACACGTCGGCGGGGGTAGTGCTCAGAAACTTTACAAGGGGTTTTTTCAAAAATCCGAGAGAAATATTGACATCCTTTGAAAGGAGTAGTATGATAATGTATAAAGTATGGAGGGGACATGACAGAAAAGTTTAGATTCGGCCCACTTGTGTGGAATCATGTAGAAGAGGAAGATGATTCTGGAAATTATTGGTGGCCAGGGTTAGCACCTGTAAAGTATGATAGTATGGGAATACCTGTTGACGAAAAGAATCTTCAGTGTTTACCCATTAGTTGCCCAGTGCATCCTAACTACGAGCCAAAACACTCCGTGTTTAACTTTACGCTTCAAGATTATCTTCCTAGCATAGAGGAGTGGCAAGATTGGTTTGATAATCAATTTATTATGATTGATGAGGCTCGAATAAAACGTGACATACTTAGATGGTATTCAAGACATAGATACAAGTCGAAAAATTTTTTTGAATTACAAGAGAGTGCAAATTCTTTAGATGAAATGGTAGAAGCAGTATGGCCACCCGAAGAAAACAAATAATAGATGGATTTGTTACCGAGCTGGGACAAACGCCTGATGTCGATGCATCAAACGTACATAAGCGTTTTAAATTTTTAGATGAACTAAATGATTTTCCATCTATTTGTTTTGTTGCCGGTGGTGAAAGTAGAGAAGAGTTAGGTGCCAATCGAAGATTGGGCACTATTGAAGTTGCCCTGCGTGGTTATGTTTTTGACGAAAATAATGTTGACAAAGCAGAAATTTTGGCTCAAAATGTAGAATCAAAGGTAGACTCTTTTTCTGCAAATGTAGCTGCACGAGCTAATGGAGTAGCTGATGCCCGTGTAATATCTTTTAGAACTGATGAGGGACTTCTTCAGCCCTATGGAGTTGCAGATTTAGAGGTTGAAATTTTATATGATTTGGATGAACTTGTATGACCTCAAACTCTATTGCACCAACCACAACAGTGGATGCACTTAATCGTACTCTTGAAGCTCCTCCGCTTGATCCTGTGATTCTTGCCATTGCGAATGATTATTTGTCAGGTAAATCTGTGGAACAGATTAGCGATGAGTATGCTGTTTCACAAGACAGAATCACATCCGTGATTGAGAAGAAAGAGGTAAAATCCTATATTGACAATGTATTCGCTACGCAAGGATATCTTAATCGGATCAAGCGAATCAATTTGATTAATCAGGTGATAGACCAAAAAATTCAAGACGCTGTGGAAACAGGCATCTACTCGAAAAAAGATCTTCTCGACTGGATGAAACACCTCCACGAAGTGGAGACAGCGTTGAAGCCGAAATCAACTGGACCTGCTGTGGCGGTACAGATTAATAACTATGATAAACTCATGAAAGATTTGATGGAATGACCACGACCCAACCTGCTGACGGACAAAACCAACCGATTAACGTGCTTGGGCTAAATCCTGGTAAAGGACATCAAGTTCCGTTTACTACATCAGAGGCTAACACTTCGCCTGAAATTTCTGAAACAATTTCTGTCATCTCGGTATTTTCAACAAAAGATTGTTTTATTCAAACTGGAAGCAGTGATGTTACGTGTACAACATCAAATGGACATTTTTTACCTGCCAGCACGTTAATTGACTTAGCTCTCGGTGGAGGTGCGTTAGTACGCGAGTTTGATAAGTTTATATGTGTAATTGGCTCAGAGGAGGCGGGAACGCTATTTGTAAGCGAGCGTAGCTAATGGCTGGACTCGGTCTTGGGTTAGGCATCTCTAGTGGGACTGTAAGCTCTGGAGATGCTGTAACTCCAACTCCAGGAAGAACAACAAACTTTGGACGATTAATTTCACAAGATGATGATTTTATTTTAACACAAGACGGTAAATTTTTAGAGGTGCATGGGATAACAAGCTTTATCGTTACACAAGCAGGTGATAGTTTAGTTTCGCAGGATAATAATCAATTTATTACCTCGTAAGGAAATAATATGGCAAATGTAAAAATTACAGCACTAAATAATCTAGCATCTGCTGATGTAGCAGATGGAGACGTATTTGTCATTGATGATATTTCTGAAACTGAATCAAAAAAGATTACTATTGCTAATGTCAAAACTGTTGCCTTAGCTGCAGGAATCACTGCTTCTCGCGCTCTTAAAACTGATGGCTCTGGTAACATTGTTGTAAGCGATGTTACATCAGCAGAGCTTGATCACCTTGATGGAGTGACCTCTGCAATTCAAACACAGTTTGCTGGTGCAGAAACACGACGCACTAATAATATCGCAGGGGCGATATCAACGGTTACAACGTCTGACTTAACTGCGTCACGTGCACTTGTAACTAATGGTGCTGGTAAGATAGCTGTAAGCGATGTGACCTCTGCTGAAATAGATCATCTCGATGGAGTAAGTTCAGCCATCCAGACGCAACTTGACGCAAAAATCGCGACTACGGCGAGCGCCTCGAACGACTACGTCACATTTACTCGACTTAACGCAAACGTTAATGTAGTTCAAGATAATGTAGCTGCATTACCTACAAGTTTCTCTAACGCACGTTATGTTACAACAACTGCAAACTCTTATAACATTGGTGTTACCGTTGCAAACATTAATGAGGTAGATGTTTATGTGGGTGGTGCGTATCAAAGTAAAAAAGAGTATATTCTTGCAAACAGTAGTCATAATGTGCAGTTTACAGACGCTACATTTGTTGCTGGAGAAGAGATTGAGATTATTTCCCGAACTTAAAAAATTAAGTATTTTATAAATTGACACTCTAATAAGGTCGAGCTATACTTAATAAAATACTTGAAAGGTGATTACAATGGTTACACGCGTTGGAAAATTTGTTGGTGGGTTTAACCAAGATGTTACTAATACTACTAATGCCCATGCAACAGAAAATAGAGTTGCGTTTGGTCATGGCGACACCAACCCAACTGCGAACGTTCATGTAGTAGGCAATATTTTAGCGACCACAACTGTTACGGCGACAGGTGGATTTATTGTTCCTGATGATGGCGATGTTGGTTCTGCAAGTGCAACAGATGCTATGCAGATTTCATCCGCTGGAATTGTTACCTTTAAAGACGATATTAAGATTAAAGATGGTGGAACGATTGGTAGCGCTACAACCCCTGCAGCAATTACTGTAGCCTCTGATGGTATAGTAACATTTGCAGACGACATTAAGATCAAAGATGATGGCACGATTGGAAGTGCTTCCGCTGCTACGGCTATGACAATTGACTCAAGTGGTATTGTTACGTTCGTAGATGACATTAAAATTAAAGATGGAGGTACCATAGGCGTAGCTTCAGCAGCAGATGCAATGACTGTATCGTCTGCGGGTATAGTTACTTTTAAAGATGATATTTTAATTAAAGACGGTGGCACCATCGGAGTAGCTTCTAAAACTGACGCAGTAACTTTGGCTTCTGATGGTAAAGTCACTTTAGTTGATGATTTAGCCGTAACTGGTAACAATATTGTAACTAAAAGTTTAGGGGTAGCAGGTAATACTGCCCCTGTTACTGGTATTCTTGGTGGTATTAGTCTTGGAACACCGGCTAATGTTGTAATTAGAACGTTTGCAGGATCAGGTAATGTTATCATTGGAGATGCTACAGCAACTTCAGGATTTAGTTTAGATGTTAGAGGCACTGCTAACGTAGGAGCTGTAACTGCAACCACAGGAACTTATTCTGGTAGGTTAGTTGTAGATGATACTACAGAAGCTACCAGCACAACTGATGGATCACTTCAAACTGATGGTGGTTTATCTGTAGCTGGAGATGCAGTTTTTGGTGATGACATAAAACTTATTACAGATGCATCAGTCGCTTCATTCGGTGTTAATGGTGAAATTACTTTAACTCATGTTCATAATACTGGATTACTGTTAGAGGATTCAGGCGGTTCTCCAACACTTCAGTTTCATGATTCTAACGAGTCTGTTTCGTCTGATGGAAGTAAGCTTATTCTTACATCAAACGGTGTTGCCTTCAATCTACCCACGGCAGACGGAAGTGACGGACAAGTTTTACAAACAGATGGTTCTCGTACTTTATCTTTTGCGGACGCTGCTGCCGGAGATCTTAATCCTGCCACAGAACTAGCTTCTGATACAGATTGTGGAACGGTGGGTGGTGGTTCCCAAGATGCATTCGGTATATCCATTTCAGCATTAGACGTATTAGATTTATCAACAGCCCCAGAAAAATCATTAGGCACCGTAGACCAAGGTGCATTATCATAAGGAGAAATTTAGATGCCTACTCAATTACAATTACGTCGTGGCACGACGGCTCAAAATAATTCATTTACCGGTGCTACTGGTGAATTATCTATTGATTCTGATACCGAAAACATTCGAGTCCATGACGGCTCTCAGGCTGGCGGGTTTGAGGTAATTCCTGCAGGAACTATTGTTGCATTTGGTTCTACTACTGTTCCAGCTCATTTTAAGCTTTGCGATGATTCTGCTATTTCAAGGACTACCTTTGCACGTTTATTCGCAGTAATTGGAACCACGTATGGAACAGGTAATGGAACTACTACTTTCAACGTCCCTGATTTACGGGATCGTATTCCATTAGGAAAAGGTACGAATAACAGCTCTCTTGGGGGAGAAACTACCGGAGCAAGTGCGTCGGCTGTCGTTGCTACTGCATCAGGCTCTGCGTCTCTAACTCTTGCTACTGGAACGTTTGCTACATCAGCGAAAGACTCATCAACTGCAACTGCGGTTACTGGTGTCACTGCTGGTGGCCATACTCACAACCTTACACTTCCTGTACAGGTCATGAATTACATCATAAAGATTTAATCATGAGCGAGTCTCGTGAGTTAGACCAAGTACAATCTGAGCTTAACATTTTACATGAGAGGTCTCAAGATAATAAATTGAGAATAGCCTCTCATGAAGCATCTTGTGATGAACGATACGCAAACATAATGAAAATGCTTGAAAATTCACAAAAACAACATAATGAGATGCATCAAGAAATTATCAGGCTCAGTAATTTAGCTACACAGGGAAGATCAACTATTAAGACACTATTTTATGTAGGCACATTTACAGGAGCGTTGGCAGCTTTTGTTTATACAATTTTACAAATATTTCCGAGATGAGCGACAAATTTTTTAAACTTAAAATTCAAAAACTTTTAGACCGTTTACCCACTCCCATTAAATTTAATGAGGCACAGTGGGCGATGGTTTATGGTCTTGATGAGAATCGTTTCTTTGTCCAAATAGCCGCACGTCGTACTGGTAAATCATACGCTGCGGCTATTTTAGCATTTGCAAAACTTTTAGAGCCTGGACAACAAGTGATGGTTGTTGCTCCTAATTTTTCTCTTTCATCTATCATCTGGGATTACGTTACTGATTTAATCAAGAACCTTGGAATTGAAGTAGAAAAGTTTAATCAAAAAGATAAAGTGGTTCGTTTGATTAACGGTTCTGTTTTTAGATTGTTAAGTGCTAACAACCGTGACTCTTTAATTGGTCGGGCTGCTAATCTCTTAATAGTTGATGAGGCAGCTGTTATTCCTAACGACGAGTATTTTATTCGTGATCTACGCCCTGCTTTATCTACCTTTAGAGATTCACGCTGTTTATGGATTTCCACACCAAGAGGAAAAGGTAACTACCTTTATAACTACTACCTTAGAGGAGGTGACTCTGAATTTCCAGAATGGGGTAGTAACCTTTTCACTTGGAGAGTTAACCCACTTTTATCAGAGCGTGATATAGGTGAAGCTAAAAAAGCAATGTCTCGTGCCATGTTTGCTCAAGAGTATGAATGTGAGTGGACCACCACAGAGGATCAAGTTTATGAATATCTTGATCAGGAAAAACACATAGGTGAATTTGTTGGAGAGCGTTTCACAGAGGTAATTGCAGGACTTGACGTTGGCTACCGTGATGAAAATGTTTTTGTTGTTATTGGAACTAATGGTAGGCAATATTGGATAATAGATGAATTTGTATCTAAAGAATCTACGACATCAGAATTGGCAGATAACATAAAAGAAAAAGTTGATGAATGGAACATTGATAATATATACATAGACTCTGCTGCACAACAGGTAAAAGCTGATTTCGCTTATGATTATGATATTTATTGTGAAAACGCAATCAAGTCAGTAAATGATGGAATTTCTGCTTTACAAGTGTTAATTGAACAAGACAATCTATTTTTTGATCTTGAAGGTGGTCAACATACGTTTGCTGCTATGTCCTCTTACAAATGGAATCCTAATACCGAAAAACCTAAACCAATACATGATTGGTGTTCCCATCCATCTGATGCTGTTCGTTATGCAATATACACACATCAAAAAATGAGTAATATTTCAATTTATGCTTAGACTCGTTATTCTTAATTATCAAAGACCTGAGAATGTTAAAAAAATTGTTTTTTCTCTTTGGAAACTATTTCCTAGAATCACGGTTATTAACAATAACCCAAATTACTCTTTACCCTATTGGGGCGGTGATATAGATGTAATTAATAACAATCAAAATTATTTTTGTATGGAGCGTTGGATACGTTGTTATGAATACCCTGAAGAATTTAAATTAATAATTGATGACGATATTTTACCCTCTCCAAAATTAGTAAAAAATATGTTAAAATCAAATTTACCAATTACAGGTATTTATGGTAAAAGAGGAGTGTCTACATCTAATAGTTATAATGAGTTAGAAGATGTTTGGAGTGATGGAGAGGTAGATTTTTTAGTAGGTTCTATAATTTTAGTAAAACAATCTGTATTAAATGAAATACAAACTGATCTTGAAAAAACAGGCTATCCAGAAAGAGGTGACGATATAATTGTAAGTTATTTAATCAAACGTAGATTTCAAACATCTTTAAAATTAACTCAAGGTCGATTTATGTTTTTACCAGAAGGAGACGTTGGTTTAAATAAAAGTAAAGAACATTTTATAAAAAGATGGAATGTGATTAAAAAATTTCAAAATATTGGTTGGACAGATTAATAGTAAATAAATAAAATGGATGTATTAAAGAGATTTCCGATTAAATATGTTCGGGACTATATTAAAAAAGATTATAAGATTCGTGATGAATGTTTTATTTGTGGAAGTAAAGATAACTTAGAGTTACATCATTTGTATAGTCTCTCTCAACTTTGGGAAACCTGGTGTCAAGAACATAATTTAAAAAAAGTAGAAAGTGTGGAAATTATAAAACAGTTACGAGTAACTTTTGCAGAAGATAATAAAACGTTCTTAAGTAATAAAAACTTATACACTCTTTGCAAAACTCACCATTTAAAACTACACACTCTCTATGGGCAAAATTATTCTAATCACTTAGTTCCCAAGGTTAAAAAATGGTTAGAATTACAAAGGGAAAAGTCAATTGGCTGAAATTAAAAACGATACTCCTAGGTGGCGTGAGTGGTTAAGCGAGAAATTAAATCCCGCCCAGCCTTCTATTGCATCTCTTGAGCCCTATGCATCTCCAGAAACAATTGTTGATTTTGAACAAGCCTATCGAGAGATAGAAATAATTCATCGTGCTGTTGAAATGGTTATTGCAGCTTGTGTTGACACACCTCTTAAAGTTACTGGCCAGACCCCTGCTAAAAAAGTTAATAAACTTTTAAATATACGACCTAACCCATTTGAAGATCGAGTTCGTTTTTTCCGGCGTGCTCTCTTAGATTTTCATCTTGACGGCAACGCATTTTTTTATTACGATGGTAATGATTTATATTTGTTACCGGCAAACGATGTTGAAGTCGTACCTGACCCATACACTTTTGTAAATCATTATAATTATTTAGTATCTAATCAACAATCATCTGATTTTTTTGGGTACAATAAACAAACTAGAAAAAGTGAAGCTATCAGGTTTGAGCCAAATGAAATTATTCATATTACCTCTGAAAACACTACAAGTATTTTTAGAGGTACAAGTAAGTTAAAACCCTTATTAAGGTTAATAGAACTTTACTACTATATGATTAATTTTCAGAGACAGTTTTTTAAGAATAATGCTATTCCGGGATTTGTTTTAACCACTGATAATATTTTGAGTAAACGAGTCAAGGAACGTTTGTTAGAAGGTTGGAGAAATTCTTATACCACTATTTTTGATAATGCTAGACACCCTGCAATTTTAGATGGTGGTTTAAAAATAGATCAATTTTCTCAAGTGAAGTTTCAAGAGCTTGATTTTGAAAATTCTATCGAACGTATACAACAGGACATGGCAAAGGCATTGGGCGTACCCTATGTGTTGTTAAAGAGCGGTAATAACGCTAATATTGACGCAAATCAAAAGCTCTTTTATCAACACACGGTAATGCCAATCTTAAATCAGTTTTGTAGCGCGTTTATGCTATTTTTTAATAACGGTGTACAGATAAAACCAGATAAACTTACAATACCCGCACTAAGACCAGATGAACGCACACAAAGTATTTATTATTCTACTCTTGTTAATACAGGCATAATAACTCCAAACGAAGCAAGAGTAGGCTTAGGGTTTCCATCAATTGATGGTGAAAATAGCATTAGAGTACCGCAAAATATAACAGGCAGTGCCACAGATGCTACTCAAGGGGGCAGACCTCCCAACGAAGAGTCTGAAAACCAAATCGAAGAAGGAACAAGCGATGAAGGATAAAATGCTTTTTATAAGTAGTGAGATTGAGAAAGCTTCTTTATCTAAGCAAGATAAGAATCTCAAAATCGCTGGTTATGCA
>VTLG01001629.1_pt1 | contig 10167 bp, 13 predicted proteins | sample 4694571 | NCBI WGS metagenome assembly VTLG01 (sample SAMN12604809, study PRJNA352737) | marine metagenome | biome: ENVO:00000447; feature: ENVO:00000209|ENVO:00000569|ENVO:01000036; material: ENVO:00002151; isolation source: viral sequences binned using virsorter ... | reverse complement strand
CGCAAATCAAGGTGAACAACCTTCAAAAGCTAGACGATAAGATTGTGGAAAAACAATCTAAACCTGAACAAAGCCCGATAATTGACAACTTTGATGACGATATACCTTTTTAATTTATATAAACCAGGAGAAAGATATGAAAACTACAGATATAGAAAATACGCACAAACTTTTGATTGAACACAACGTGCAGCGTCAACGCCCAGAAATGATATTGCGGCAGGTCAATATGCTCAATGATTACCTTAGTGATATTGGACAAGAAATATTCCACGGGCCAAGAGTCGAACATCTTGACGCATTGCAGGATTTATTGTGTGCAATTACTTACCTAATGGGTTTTGAGAAGCCCAAAGATAGTGGGTATTACGCTGATTTATTACTACACAGTGACCCTCAACTGAAACCAAAAGCTAAGAAGGGGTCAAAGTAGCTATGGATTTCCTTAAAAAATCATTTTTAAAAGCCTATACCCATATTGCAAGCCTTTTTATCGGGTTATTTGTTAAACAAAAAGTACAAAGCACAAAGCGAAAAGTAAAAAAATATAAAAAAGGTAGAAAGAAAACCATTAAACAAACCCTCAACAACCTTGACGATAATTTTGAGGTTTTACGAAGGGCAACAATAAAAAGATCGTGGACTTGCAAAAAAGAAATAAACGGATTGAAAAAAATAGGGGCATTTGTGCCTTATGATGAAATGATGTTTTCAAACGCTCAATTATCAGGTAAATCCGATTGCGTTATAAACTATAAAAAGCACAAAAAATATCCTGCTCAAATGTTTGTTTCGACTAAGTATCAATGTGGAGAAAAAGATGAATATGATGAATATTCAGCTTTCCCCCACTTCTTATATGCAATAAAGAATCAAGAACTCCCCTGGAATGTTGAGCCAACGAAAGATGTTATTTACAACGTAGGGGTTTGTATGCCCGTTCAAAAAACCAAAGAACACGAAATTAAAAATTTTTGGACAAATTTCTACGTTGCGATAGACAAAAAAGGTCGTGTCAGACGCTTAAAACAAATTTTAGAAAAACAAGAGTATATCCCAAGCATAATCAAGCGAAGTAAGAGCCTTTGGTATCAAAAAATAAGTAGAAGAGGCTTCCAGTACACTCGCAAATTTTGGGATTATGCCGAAGTATTACCCCCTTCTAAAAACTTTAGCAAAGAACAAAACCACTATTTTCATCAAGTTTTATTTGTTGCCTGTTATGATTTTTGGATGGAACGAGACAAAATGTGGACAGTGCAAGTTAGAAAAGATGATCTACGCATGAGTTTTTGTGTTGACGCAAGAGACACGAAGCATTATTTCCAAGACAGAGAGTATGCGACAAACCACAACGGCAATCGTAAAAAAATAATACATTTTGTTGAAGAACATGAAAGAACCACAGAGAAAGGCACTAGTATTGTTAGGGAGCATATCAGGGGTGAGCGTCAGTTTTTATGGAACGGCTATCATTGTAATGTCAAAGCTCCTAAGTTTAAAAACGTATTTTCAATGCCTGATTTTGATGTTGGAGCCATTGTCTTAGAAAAAGACGACCCTCGACTCAAAAGCGACCAATACAGCGATTTAAATCAAGTTGCTGATAAGCTCACGCCTATGTTGGATGAAAAACAGCAAAACATTTATGAAAGTGCTTGATCTATTTAGTGAGGTGTTTTTATGCCAACAACAATGATGGTATCAACTGAAAGGGATATACAGGATTGTATGGAATCTATACGCAAGATTGTGAAGGATAAAGGGCATTGTTCTATTGCCTTTTCTTCCTCAGGAATGAAGTGTACTGACTTCTCACTTAGGGGTTTACCTCAGAACGCCTTAATGCACACATGGCTAAGAGATGCAGCCGAACATACGTTTGGGCATAAATGCACTGATATAGAATTAGAAAGTATGAAAAGGTATACTAAGACACGCTGTTATAGTGACACCAAACATTCTTTTTTGATTCATACCTTAATCAATCCTGAGACTAAGCAGAACAAGACAGAACTTACCTCAAGCAGTAAATGGGATAAGGGTGAAATGACTTACTTTTTGGATTGGATGCAGCAATTCTATGCAGAACAAGGTCTGATCCTAGAAGCAAAAGGCGAATACTTAGATTTAACAACGAGTCAAAACGAATGAGACTAACAGTGGAATTTAACGAAGAAGAAGCAGAAGAGCTAAAGGATATGCTCAAAAAAATAGCTTCATTGCAGGAGATATTAGAGGAACTAACTGACCGAGTGTTAGAGGTTTCTGACCAGTTGGATAAAGCAAAAGAGGACAAAGATAGTGCATGAATACCACTGTGTGATAACCAAAATAATTGATGGAGATACTATAGATGTTGACATTGATCTTGGTTTTGATTGTTGGCTTCATAAGCAGCGTATTCGTTTGTACGGAATTGATACTCCCGAATCTCGCACTAGAGATTTGGAAGAGAAGAAATACGGATTGGCAGCAAAGGCATTTGTCCAAAAGTTCCTCAAACAAGGTTTTGCCACCCTGAAAACTAAGGAAAAGGGTAAGTATGGTAGATACCTGGGGGACTTAAAGGTCTACGACAAGTGGCTGTGTGCGGAGTTAATCAAGCATAGACACGCTGTTCATTACTTAGGGCAAAGCAAGGCATTAATTAAACAAGCACATTTAGATAACCGTAAACTACTTAAACTGTGAGGAATATATGGCAGAACATACGTTAAGTTTTAATCTCAGGGCTAACCCTAAAGTCAAAGAAGATTGGGATAAGTGCAAGAAGTTCATTGAAAACGACTTAGGAATCGAAGTCACCAATGCTCAGACGTTAGGCATGGTATTAAATTTCTACAAACACGCGAGAGAAATCAATGGCAGTTAAGATAAACCCCGCAGACAAATGGTTCTCCAAGTGCATAAGAGAAGCAGCCGAATGGAAGTGTGAGTGTTGTGGTAAGCAATACGAAGAAGGCACTTCAGGACTCCACTGTTCACATTACTTTGGTAGACGGGCTAATGCTGTTAGATACTGCCCTGACAACGCCTCAAGCCATTGTTGGGGTTGTCACCAGAGACTAGGAAGTAACCCTGATGACCATAGACAATGGATGGTAAACAAGGTAGGGGAAGGCATGATAGATATATTACGGGATAAGCGTGAGGATATTGCGTTAGCCAAGTCTATTAAGAAGAACCTGAAAGATGTAGCTAAGCATTACAAGGCCGAATATGAACGCCTGAAAAGCCTTAGAATGGCAGGGGAGAAAGGGCCGTTAGATATTATTGAGTATTAGTTATTGCACTGTGAAACTTGCGTCTGGCCTGTTTGGTATTGGTCTTGTAACTCCCGCAATATTTGTTTCTCCTGGTTCTGTTTCTTGTTGCGAATCTTTATTCAATACATTTTCTATTCCAACAGCTAAGACTGTTGAATCTTTCAAAAGTTGACTAGAACTATTTTCTGCAATTTCAGAAAGTTGTAGTAACGGAACTCTTTGGTGTACAAATAAACTAGCAAGTTCTCTAGGGTCTCGTTGATCTTTTGGTGTATTTTTCATGTAACCCGAAAATATTGGTTGCCAATTCTCTCCTGCATTAATCGTGCTTTGCATCAATTTTACATTCCTTTTCATAGTTGAGGCCGCAAAACTATTCATGGCTCTAGCAAAAGCTGTACCAGTAAGCATACCCCCGCCTAGTGCCATAGTACCTGTTACACCCTGATTAAAAGCTAGACCACCAAATACTGCACCATAAATAATTGACCTTACTAAATCGTCAGAATTAAATCCTAGAGTTGATAATCCGTTAAAGATTCCTTGCAATCCTTTACCCGACATCGCAGTTTCAATTAGTTTAGTTTCCTCGTCAGACCAGTTGCCCTTATATGCTCCTATGTCTGGGTCAATTAAACTTTTTAATTTTCCTTTTAATGTTTCTACAACATTTTTACCCGATTTAACAGACAGGTCTGCGCTCCTCAATGTGTTTTGAAGAATTAGCGCGTTGGTGTCTCTTCTATGTAATTCTCTTGCCGTACTAATTACTTCCTGAACTGTTTTACCTTGTAATTTTTCTGGAAATTGAGGTGTCCAATTAAAAACGTCTTCATCTAAATCTTTTGCGATATTATAAGCAATCTTTCCCTCTGTAGAATCATAGGGAATATTTTTTAACTGCTGTATGTCATTTAATAACCTAGAAAAAGTTAATTCGCCCTCGTCTGCCGTTTTCCTTAAATTATTTAAAACTGACTCAACTCTACTGTTGCCAGCACCATCTAATGTGTAGTCCTTCATAATTGAATCTATTTTTCCGATAAAGGGTTTTACATCTGGTGTATCTAAACTTGCTCCTGCTTCATCAATCATTGTGTAAAAAGTAGATTTTAAGCCCTTTAACTCTTCATAACTTGGGTTTGCGTTTATTAAAAAATTATTCTTTGTGTAGTTTAGCAAACGACCTGCTGTAGCGTTCCAAGCTACGGGAGTTAATATTTGTCCCGCAATCCTAGTAATATCATTTTCTCCGAACATTTCTACAGCCGCTTCTCCTCCTGCACCAGAAAGCAAACCATAACCAACATCTTGCTTCACTGTTGTTTTTCCAAGCTCCTGTAAAACCTTTTGAAATGTTGTTGGATTTAGCTTTGATGCTTGTGATATTAAATTTGACAATCCTCTGGCATACATCCCTGAAGGGATTGCTAATGTTGCTAAATCTCCAGCTCCTGCAATAATTTTAGTTGCGTAATCATCTCCTGCAAATTCACCTCTTTCTGGAACAGTGCTACGAAAAAATGAACCGCCTTGAGGATTTAATGTTCCTTGTCTTGCGGCTTGTATTCCATATTGAATCGGAGTAGTAGCAATATCAGCTAAACCTGTTGTGGCCCTGTTTACACTCGTTACAAACTCCATTCCCCGATCTAATAGAGAAGCGTTTGCTATAGAACCACGTTTATTTGTTGGTGTATTCGAGTCTGGCTTTGGGATGCCTAATATTTTTCTTTGCTCTGCAACATAATCCTTTAATAAAGTTTCGTTTGCAGCAATTTCTTTAGGAACTAATAGTTTAGTTCCTCCTCCGATTGTAACCTCTACATTTTTTCCCATTTTATTTTCCTACAAATCTCTTCTGCTTAAAGTCTCTGGAACTGTCGGCTCTTGGTCTTTTCCTATGTATTGATCGTAAGTTAAACGAATAGAACCCCTATTTTTTTGAGCTTCCAAAAAGCTCTCAACAAATGCTAAATTTTCTAAAAATTGTTCTCTATTTGATGATTGCTGTAACGCTGCTATTCTTTGTTGCAATACATCCATTTCTTTATTAGAAAGTTGTCCAAAACCACTTGCTCCTGTTGCAGAACCTTCACGATTTTCTTGTAAACCAGTAAGCCCTAATATTGAATTTATAGTTTTTAAATCTACGCCTAACTCAAACTCATTTGTGCCTGGAACATATGAGGCAATTATATTTCCAAACCCACCGACTAATTCATCACCTGACTCATCTGCTTTTCTAATATCTTCTCTTATTCTATCTATTGCTGCTAATCCGGTCTCGGCTCCATCAGCAAGAAGCCTATTCCTAGAATTTAAAGCCCTCAGTTCATTTCTAGCTTGTAATTTTGCCTGACTAGAAGCAGGAACAGATATATATTGTTTAAATGACTTACCTTCTTCATCTTCTCTTTCAACCTCTATCCATTCTTCACCAGGTATTCTTTGTTTAATTATGGTTTGTCCTGCTGCGGCTATTTGAATATTTTTTTGTTCATCAGATAAACTATCATCAGATAATATTTCATTTTTTCTTTTTTCAAATCTAAATAAAGATGAGGCATCATATTGAACAGATGACAAATCAACATCTAATGTACCGTCTTCGGAAACTGGTGGTTTGAGCCAAATACCTTTATCGTGATCGTAAAGATTGTTTCCTTTTTGGACTTGTTCAATATTTCCTTCAGGATTTACACTTTCCATAAATTCATCTAAATTACTATCATCATAACGACCAGCCATAACTAACTGATTCATTCTTACTTTTTCTTCAGCCGTCAAATCGGAACTGTTCACATAACTCATTAAACTATTTCTTCCAGATTCTCGTTGTGTTTCTTCTCTGAGCAAACGACTTTCGGTATTTTCAATTTCTTTTCTTCTTGAAGCAGCATCAGCTAACTCATTCATTGTTTTTAATTGTGTTAAATACGACTCTTGTTGTGATTTAATCGCTGCCGCTTCCGCAGCCTTTTCTGCTTGTTCTCTTTCATCTGCTGCTTGTAGCAACCCTATAGCTTGAGCAGGGGCATAACGATTAATCGCTTTTGATAGATCACGCATACCTGTAGAACTACTTAAATCAGCCCCTAATAACTCATCAGATACTTTTTGGCTTGTATCACGCATATCAAGACCTAGCATACCGCCTACGCTTCTTCCTAGACCTTCTGAGCCTTGCTGTATATTAAGAGAAGTAGCTTGTACTAAGGGAGCAACCAAATCACCAAAGCCTCCCCTTGCTTGAGGAATCAAAGCTGCTTGTTCTGCTAACTTTCGTCTTTGTCTTTGCTCAGGAGTTTCAATAACATCTCTAAACAATGAAGGTATATTTATAGCCATTATTGTCTCCTATCCTGGTAGCAATCCAGCTACTATATTTTTTACATCAAATGGGTCTGATTGTGCTGGCAAACCTGGAACATCATAAAACCTAAATCCACTATCAGCTTGCGTACCACCGCTTTGACCTGCCCTTTCAGCAGCCAACAAATCAAACAAGCCTTTGTACTGTTGCTGTCTTAACGCATTTTCCAATGCCCTAGCCTGTATATCAGCTTCTAAGCCTGATTCTGCTAGGCCACCAAACAGTTCACCCCTGCCTAAATCGAGGGCTATCTGATTTCTATTGAGTTGCAGCATAGGATTCAAGGCCGATAGCAGTCCTGCTTGTGGTGTATAAGCAGCAGGTATAGCTTGTAGTCCTAATCTACCTGCTAATTCAGACCGATTTCTCATTTCCTGCAATCCCTGTAGGGTTTGTTGAGAACTTAATGCCTGTTCTGCCCTAGCCTGATCCATAGCACCCAAGACGTTTCGGCTTCTTTGTTCTTCAATCGCTTTAGCTTGTGCCAGTTCTTCAGGTGTGCCGCCAAACATAGCTGATCTAACACCGCTACGGCCCTGATTAACTAACCTTTCTTCCAAGCCTAACCTAGCCCTTTCACGCCCTGGTTCTTGCATAGCTTCTAATCTGTCAAATAGCTGTTGTTCCCTAGTAGCCCTAGCTTCAGGGGTTTGAGTTAGCATATTAATTAGATTGGTTTGTTCTTGTTCACGCTGTTCAGGGCTTCCAAGAAAATCAAATGCTTGCTGTCCAAAGCCTAACAGCGAGTTTTGAAGGTTTTGTTCAGGTTGAGTAAGTTGTAAGTCAAGACCTGTAGGAGTAGCACTAGCTTTTTGACCTGTGCCTGTAGTAACAGTAAAAGGTTTAAACTCAGTTTGCCTTCCAAGCTCACCAAGAATACCGCCTTCCATTTCACTAAAAGGCATATCGCCCCGTAGTTGTGTTTGGTAGTCTCGCCTAGCTTCTGCTAAATCGCTTATACCTTGTTGACCCAATACAGCCTTACCAATAGCCCCTATTAAACCTGATGTGGGACTACCTAAAAAATCGCCTAAAGCATCTGATATACCGTCGTGAAATGCCATTAGTAAGTCCCTCCATCTAGTGTCCCAGTGAACGTACCTGACACTGTGAGGGCCGCAGCCGTTGTAGTCCCAGTGAGCGTTGGCCCAGCCGTGTTTGCTTTCGTTGCAACTGCTGTGGCGATATTGTCAAATTCTGTATTGACTTCTGTACCTTTGACCAACTTGGCAGCATTACCTGATACCAAAGAATCTTTAACGGCAAAGTTTGTGGTTTTTGTATAGTTGGACATTAGACTACCCTTCCTAACAAAGCATGTACGTTGAGTTGTTGTATCGCTATTGACTTACCATTAACTGTAGACTCTACACCGATAGATACTACAGAACCAGAACCAGAAGCATTAACCTTCTGTCGATTAACCAGACTTAATGAAGACGCATATTCAGCAGTCGTATTGTATTCACTGATATTATACTGACCCGCATTGTTAGCAGGTAGTGTATATGCCTGTTTTTTATAGGCATTTGTATAATCATACGCCCAGTTTAATACAACAGTAGATTCTGCCCCATCAAATGTAGTCAGATTAACCTTCTTTAAAAACTTTAAAACACTACTGTCACCAAAAGCTAACGGGTGACTAAAGTAACTTATCTGATACCCGCCATCATTATCATCATACCCTGCATATTGGGCGATTCCTGTTGCAACACCAATATATAAGGTTTCATCAGCTAGATTGGTAAAACATAACGGAGACAAGTTAGTCCATGTGGTTGCCCGATACGAACCATCCTGAAGAGGAAAACGAGTATCAAACACATATACCTGCTGCAATGCGGGGAAGTTCACTAAAACAAAGGATTCATCTGGTGAATAATGCATTTTAATATTGCCAGTTTCACTAGCAATTAAATTCTTAATATCATTATTGACGTTTCTAGATATATCTCCAATAGGTGAGGACTTTTCCTGTATTGTCCTAGCCAAACTCCTAACACCAGATCGGTCTAGGAATATCAAGTCTTTACCTGTAGAAACTACGCAATCCCTAGAGACACAGCCTATATTTGAGATTGTATCTTCCAAAGTCATAGAAGCAGGTGCGCTTGCCCCTGAGTAAATAACAATCGAGTCTTTACCGAATATGATTAGGAAGCCGTTATGAGCCGCTAGAGCAACGATTTCGTCATAGCCTGTAGGCCATACGTTTGTAATATCTATTGAACCTGTGGCTCCTCCTGTCCATGTAGTGCCATCTAAAGTATCAGACCAGTAAATAGTAGATTTATCAGCCGCAAAATCAGCAACAAACAGCTTACCAAACGCTGCCAAGACCTCATTTCCCTGTGGTGGTGTACCTGCTGCACCCGCATGGGCTGACATCTTTTCCAAATTACCAACACTGTGAGTATAAACTAACGGCTCATGCGCCCGTTGAAAGAAAAAAGCATGGTCATTGAAGTTCACAGCCTTCCAGTTGTTAGCACTTACTGTATAAGAACCTGGAGTATTGTCAGCTAATGTAGAGCTTCCCTTAAATAATTTGTTATTACCTGCTGATATTATGGCTGTATTCCCACCGCTATCCCTGTACTGGTGTACCATTTCGATACCCGCAGAAGAACCAAGAACAGACCCGCCATTACTACTAACCATTTCGTAGCCTTTTCTAGCAGCTACCCTACCTTCCTTGTCAATAATGCAGTTATCCGCAACAGAAGCAAACGTAGGGTCTTGAGCTAAAGGGGCATCCTGCGTGTTAATACCCGCAAACCCCGGAGCCGTAATTGTTATGCTTTGTAGTCTCTGAGCCATTAGTTCACCATAAATGTTATCTCAGAAGGATACTTGTTAGCGTCAAAAGCTACTGCGTCAGACAAGGCAGTTGAGGCAACCGCAAACTGTTCCTGTGCGCTCTGACCACCAGTTTCACCCCTTTCCCTTAATGCCATAGCAAACGCTAACTGTATGACGGGGTTGGAGGGTACTGACAAAGCTGTACTGTCAGAGGACAAATCAGCCTGTGGAACTACTACGTCAAAGCGTAAGTTATAACTATCGTTAGGCTGTGGGTATAGTTTAACCTTCAAGTCACCACTAGTATCTTTGCCTATAAACGTATAGTAATCAGGGCTTCCAGCCACTACAGCCGTATTGTAGTAAACATTGTTGAAGTAGGACTTACTACGCAGGGACATAAACTTCTGGCCTGTCGTATTCATTACATCCTTAACTACTGCCTGATCTCCGCTACCTGTTAGTGAATATTCACTTGTTCCGCTAGTTGTTGTTAGTGTTATTGAGTCCCGCAAAGCAGTCCAATCAAATGAATTTTCTACTATTTTCTTAGCATCATTAACTAAATCGCCTATCAAAGCAGAATAATCTGTACCATTTGCAGTATCTACAGTATCTTCTCGCAACCTTCGCAGAACATTATTTATCAAATCTATATACGTCATACGAATGACCTCATTAATCCGTCAGAAGTTAATAGGGCTTGTCCGTCAGAAG
>VTLG01015574.1_pt1 | contig 10168 bp, 12 predicted proteins | sample 4694571 | NCBI WGS metagenome assembly VTLG01 (sample SAMN12604809, study PRJNA352737) | marine metagenome | biome: ENVO:00000447; feature: ENVO:00000209|ENVO:00000569|ENVO:01000036; material: ENVO:00002151; isolation source: viral sequences binned using virsorter ... | reverse complement strand
TTTAAGAGTGGAAATCTAAATAATGGAGAGTGGATTAAATCTATTGAAAAGATAAAAGAAGATAATCCAAAACCAGAGACAGATCCTCCTGAATAAAAATGGCACATTTTGCAAAACTAGGAATCGACAATATTGTTTTAAACGTAGTGGTGGTTGATGATAAAGACACCTCTACGATAGGTGGTATTGAAAAAGAAGATTTGGGATTAGATTTCTTAGAGAGATCAACTGGTCATGCAAATTGGAAAAAATGTTCTTATAATACTATTGAAGGAGTTCATGTAACTGGTAAAACACCTCTAAGAGTTCATTATCCATCAGTAGGATGGTATTATGATTCCACAAATGATATTTTTCATCCACCTAGACCAGTTGATAATGATGGCACATCATGTGCATCTTGGACATTAGATATTAAAACAGCGAGATGGAATCCTCCTATTACAATTCCAACTATTACAGATGAACAGGATCAAGCTGGTAAATATTACACTTGGGATGAGTCTGCATATCAAGCAGACAATACTAAAGGTTGGATTCTAACTTCATCCACATAAATAACTAAAAATAATATAATGCCATATCTAGGTCGAGAACTTACATCAGGAAACTATTTAAAACTAGACAGTATAGAGTCTCAGTTTGATGGATCTACTACAACTTTTCAATTGAAGAGTGGTGGTAGTGATTTTTTTCCTGGCTCATCATTTTCTCTCTTAGTATCAGTCGCAGGTATAATTCAAGAAGCAGACTCTGCATATCAGATAAACAATAATGAAATAACTTTTGCAACTGCACCACAAGGGACAGATGATTGTTTTATTATTGTTCTTGGTCTTGCATTAGGAATTGGAGTTCCTGGTGATGGAACTGTTGGATTAACACAATTAAATGAAAGTGCAAAGTTAGGTGTTTCGACATCTAATTATAACAATACTTCATCAGTGACTGTTGGCACAGCAGTTACACAAATCAACTTTGCAGGTCCTGGTGTTACTACAGGATTTTTTAATTCTGATGTTGGTATTGCGACTATCTTCTTCCAAGGTGGTGGAAGTAGTGTTGGTGCTGCTGGTACTTGGGCATCTGATGCAGTCGGTGTTGCAACCAGTAAAGTTGTAGGTGTTGGAACAGCAGCAGCGGTTGGGACTGCAAGTTCTGAGGGTGCATTACAAGCACTTGGTAATATTGCGATTACTGATGGTGCACTTTTAATTGATAACGATATTAGTAGTAGTATTAATATTCCTACTGGTAAGAATGGATTATTAATTGGTACGGTCAGTGTTGCAGTCGGAGCAACAATTGATGTCGCAACAGGTTCAGTTTTAGTGGTGGTGTAATATGGCATATCTAGGTAATAGAGCAGCAACTGGAGAGAATAATAGTTTTAAGATCTTAGATGATCTTGCTTTTACTACAACATTTGATGGTTCAAATGCAGCAGTGGTAAGTCAGTCTGCTGATACAATTACAATCAATAATCATAGATTTTTAACTGGATCAAGAGTTACATATTCCAATGGTGGTGGGGGAAATATTACAGGACTTACAAATGGTACTGTATATTTTACAATTAAAGTAGATCACAATACAATAAAATTAGCAACTAACGCATCAAACGCAAATTCTGGAACTGCAATTAATATTACAGGAACTGGAACTGGAGCATCACATTCATTAAGTGTTGCGTTTGATGGTGTGAATACAAAGTTTGTAGCAACACATAGTAGTGGTACAAAAGCACAGATGACAAGAGCAGCTCAATTGTTCTTATCACATAATGGTGTAATTCAAAGACCACATGATTCAACATCCCCATCAAATGGATATGGTATAGACGCACCAAATTCAACAATTATTTTCGCAGCCGCACCAGCTTCAACTGATGTTATATTTGGAAACCTTGTCGCAAATAATTTCCCAACATTCGATATCTCAGATAATAAAGTAGATACATTTACTGGAGATGGAAGCACAACAACGTTTACTTTATCAAGAGCAGTCGTTAATAATGATAATATTTTAGTTGCACTTGATGGTGTAATACAATATCCATCTGACGAACAGAACACAAGATCATATAATGTTTCTGGCACAGGATCTAATTCACTTACGTTTGCATCAGCACCTGCAAATGGAACCTCTATTCATGTAAGACACATTGGTTTTGCTGGTGCCTCCACAAGTGCTGTCACTGGTTTTTTTGGTAGATCAGGTAATGTAACAATCACAAATTCTGATCCTATTGTTGGTATTCAATCTGGTAGTGTTGCGATTGGAACAGTTCGTACATTAAACTTTGTTGGTGCTGGTAATACATTCAAGAAAACTGGTAATACAATTGATATAAGTATCGCTGGTGGTGGAGGGGGAGCTGGTGCATTCACCACATCAATCACTGGTATTCAAACAACTTCACAGACTGTTGGTATTGGAACAACAAGTGTAGATGATGCAGACTTACAAGGTATTGGTAATTCTGCAAGAGGACTTTACATTAGTAATGGTATGATACTACATGATAATGCAATCAATGGTAATCATTATATTGGAACCTCAATCAATGGTCTTATGGCAGGTCCAGTATCAGTCAACGGAGTTCTAAATGTTGATGGTAATTTTGTGGTGGTTTAATAAATAAAGTTATGACAGTAATTCGACCAAATAGTATATCAGGAGTTTCAAGTATCACTGGATCTGGTGGTGATATTACAATATTTCGTGCCGATGGAACTGCTGCTGATGTAACTGTAAATAATATAACTTCTGGTGTTGTAACTGCAACCACATTCAAAGGTGCAGTCGAAGGTGATGTCACTGGTGATGTGACTGGTAATGCAACGACAGCAAATGTTGCGTCTGGTATCACAACTACAGCATCAGTAAACACTTCAGGTATTGTAACCGCAACTTCTTTTGTTGGATCAACACCACTTTCTCATCGCAACATCATAATTAACGGAGCGATGAAAGTAAATCAACATAGTGATAGTAATGCTGGTGTAAATGACACTTATGCTGTAGATAGATTTCTGTTGAAAAGAGAAAGTACTGCTGCTAATTTTAGTATGATACGATCTACTACTTCTCCAGACGGTTTTTCAAGAAGTCTTAAAATGGATTGTACGGCTGCCGATACTTCAACTGCTTCTAATGAATTTGTGGTTATAAGATATAATGTTGAAGCATTAGATTTACAACATTTAGCTTATGGTACATCAGCAGCAAAGGAATTAGTTCTTAGTTTTTATGTTAGGTCAAATCTAACAGGTACTTACGGTATTAATTGTATACAACCCGATAATTCAAATAAAATATACGGTCAAACTTATACTATAAACTCTGCTGACACTTGGGAAAGGAAAACTATTACTATTCCAGCAGATACTTCAGGTGTTATTAATGATGATAATGGTCTCGGATTTCAGATTAACTTTGGTTTAATATTGGGATCTAGTTATAGTGGTGGTGCAGTTAGTACAGCTTGGGAAACTTATTCAAACGCAAAATATGGTACACAACATGGAGTAAATTTTGGTAGTAGCACATCAAATGAATGGTATATAACAGGAGTTCAATTAGAACTTGGTTCTGTAGTGACCCCGTTTGAGCACCGCAGCTATAATGATGAACTTGCACGTTGCAGGAGATATTATTATAAGAGTAGTAGATGGATGGGAGGTGCAAGAGGATCTTCAACATCTAGAAGTTTTGTTTTAAATTTTGGTATGAGATTAACTGGAAGTGATGTAAGTTCAGGAACATACACTAACACTGAAACTACTAATGGGGATGTTGTATACATAGGATCTAATGCCACACGACAAGCATCAACTGTAACTGCAAATTCACTAGGTGCTAGTTCAACATCAACCGTAAATAATATGCAAGTTGGAATAACGTGTGGATATGGAATAGGATCAGGTGATAATGGAATTGTCACAGGTCTTTATATTAATGGTTTTACTATAGATCACGAATTTTAAAATTATGAACATTACAAACGTAGAAAAATTTAAAATGTATCACCCTGATGGAACTGAAGATACTGCGATTACTTGGGTGAGAATTACATCATCTGATGGTGATAGTTGTGCGACTGGATATCCAAATGGAAGATATGATACTGAAGTGAAAGCATGGGTTGACGCTGGTAATACAATTACAGATTTATAATAAATAGGAGAAAAAGATGGGCATACAATTCGACGGAGTTAATAATAGAGTCACCACGGGTGATATCGTATCAGAAACTGGAACTATTTCTGGTAATCTTGGTATTGGTGGAACCCTTACATATGAAGACGTAACAAATATAGATTCAGTCGGTGTTATAACAGCAAGAGATGGACTTCGTGTAACTGGTATCGCAACTGTCACTGGTAATATTGATATGATGAGTGGTGGAACTGGTAGTGTAGTTCTGGGTGATAATCAGATGGTGAAATTTGGAGATAGCACGGATTTACAAATTCATCATGCGGGCGACAATAGTTATATACAAGAACTTGGCACTGGAAGTTTAATGATTGAAAGTAGTGGAGATGGTATATTTATTCAAAAACAAGGCACATCAAACAGACTTGCTGACTTTAATATTGATGGAGATGTTAAATTATTTCATAATGCAAATCAAAAATTTCAAACCACAGGTTCGGGAACAATCACAACTGGTATTGTCACTGCAAACTCTGGTGCAGATGCAGTAACTTTCCTTAAAGGTAATTCTGTTGGTATTGGAACTACTACAACTACAGGTAGAAATGCAGGAGTTGGAACTGCTACAGGAGAAATTATATATAATGCTTCCGATAGTTTAATGCAAGTATGGACTGGAACTTTATGGGAAAGTGTTAAGTTTATACCTCCTATTAATGTAAGTGGAGGAACAATCTCAGACTCAGCAAGAAGTGGATATATTACTCATACCTTTACATCATCAGGTTCTCTTGTTACAGATGGACAGTTAACTTCAGCAGAAATATTTGTCATCGGTGGTGGTGCTGGTGGTGGCGGAAGAAGATATGGTGCTGGTGGTGGTGCTGGTGGTGCAAACTACGGAACTGGTATTACTCTTACAGCTGCAACTCATCCAGTCACTATAGGTTCTGGGGGTAATGGAGGAGCAGCTGCTAGTTCTCCTGGTGGAAATGATGGTGGTCATGGAGCAGATGGTGGTCATACTAGTTTTCAAGCTTCACCCTCACCTCTTTATAGAACAGGAAGAGGTGGTGGAGGTGGAGCAGCTTATAATCCCCCTAATTTTAATGGAAGACCTGGTGGTTGTGGTGGAGGAGCATCTTCAGAAGTAGGAGCATCAGGTGGAGGACAAGGACAAACTGCCTATAATTCAGGTAAACCCACTAATTATGGAAATCCTGGTGCACCTTATCAAAATCCTAGTTCAGGAATTACTGGTGGTGGTGGATGGGCACCATCTGGTGGTGGAGGATGTGGTCAAGCAGGATTCGGTCCTACAAATCCTGGACCTCATGGAAGCGACCAACGTTTAAGAGGTGGTGGAAATGGTGGAGATGGTGTACAATTATCAATCAGTGGAACTGCAACCTATTATGGTGGTGGCGGTGGTGGAGGATCATTCTCTTATGTTACTCCAGCTCCATCTCATCAAGCACCAGACAACTTGAAATGTAGAGGTGGAAATGGAGGTGGTGGTTGTGGCAATAACCAACCTAATACACCACCTGTATCAGGACCTGGTCTAAATCCATTCGCTGCTGGAACTAATGGATCATCACCCAATCAACACGGACTTGTAAATACTGGTAGCGGAGGTGCTGGTGCTGCTGGTGCTGGAGGTTATGCATTTAGCCCAACAGGTGCTGGAGGTAATGGTGGATCTGGTCTTGTGATTGTTGCATATCCCAAAACTCAAGCAGCTGGTGAAGTTAGGTTCTAACATGACCATAAATAATTAGAAAAAAAATAATGGCATCTGAGATTCGTGTAAATCAAATACAAAACAGGAGTGGTTTAACTACAACAACTCTGAACGATCAAGGTGTCGTGGTAGCAGGTATTGTTACCGCAAATTCTTTTAGTGGAGATATCACAGGTAATGTAACTGGTAATATTACTGGTGATGTCACTGGAAATACAGCAGGACATCATACAGGTGGTGTAACTGGTAATGTTAATGCACCATCAGGAATATCTACTTTTGGTGGTTTATTCGTTACTGGAACAGTAGATATTAATGCACAAACATTTTTAGAACAACTTAGTGTATCTGGTGTTATAACCGCTACTGCTGGTAATCCAACCGAAGGATCATTTCTTAAAGGAACTTCTGTTGGTATTGGAACTACAACAACAGCAGGTAGAAATGCAGGAGTCAGTACAGCAAATGGTACTTTGATTTATAATTCTTCGCTTAATCAACTAGAAGTATATGCTAATAATCAATGGCAACGTGTAGTTCAAAAAGAACCCTTTGCTGTAAGTGGTGGAACGATATCAAATGATGTTAACAGAGCTGCTTTTGTAACACATACTTTTACCTCACCAGGTAATTTTGTTACTGCTGGACAAATAACCTCTGCAGAAATATTTGTCATCGGTGGTGGTGGCGGTGGTGGATCAAACAGATATGGTGCTGGTGGTGGTGCTGGAGGTGCTATGCTCGCTACTGGTGTAACTCTTGATTCTGGAACTTATAGTGTAGCAATTGGTTCAGGAGGTAATGGTGGATCCCCACCAGCACAAGGTACTGATGGAGGTAATACGATCTTTGGTCCTGGTGGTCCTCAACAAAGGCAAGGAACTGGTGGTGGAGGAGGTGGTAGTTATGATGGTGGTTCAACAGGTCGCAGTGGAGGTTGTGGTGGAGGCGCAGGTTCCCGTCCTCCTTCTTCAGGAGGGTCAGCAACTCAACCATCCGCACCTGGACCAGGAACAGATTACGGATTCCGTGGAGGAAATTATAACACACCTGGCGGTGGTTGGGCACCAGCTGGAGGAGGGGGTACAGCTGCACAAGGAGTAGATTCTCCTGGTGACAGAATAAATGGTGGTGGAAATGGTGGACCTGGTGTGCAATTATCAATCAGTGGAACCGCAACCTATTATGGTGGTGGCGGTGGTGCTTCTGTATACAATACTATAAATCCTTCTTACCCTCCTGCTACTCCACAGGAAGCACCTGCAAATCACAAAACTTTTGGTGGTGATGGTGGTGGTGGCACAGGTGGATCGCATCCCGCTGTTACGATACCACCTAATTCTTCTCCAAACCAACACGGACTTGCAAATACTGGTAGTGGAGGAGCAGGTGCTCACAGCAGTAGTGAGAATTTTTCAACTACTGTAGGAGGAAATGGTGGATCTGGTCTTGTGATTGTTGCATATCCAAGTAATGATAATGCTGTAGTAACATAATTATTAATGAAAAAAATTTATTATTTGTTAGGTTTGCCTCGTGCAGGTAATACCTTATTTGGTTCTTTATTAAATCAAAATCCAAGAGTAAGAGTGACTGCGAATAGTATCGTTGCTGAAACTATGTGGATAACTCAAGGTCTAAAAAATGATGTACTTTATAAAAGTTTTCCTGATGAAAAATCAATCGACAATGTAATCAAAAATATTATTCCAAATTATTATAAGGATTGGGATTGTGATGTTGTTTTAGACAGATCAGTATGGGGTCTTCAAGATAATCTTAAGATGCTTAAAAAATATGCACCAAATGAAATAAAGTTTGTTATCTTATACAGAGATTTACAAGAAGTCATAGCATCATTTATACACTGGAGTGAAAATAATAAACCTAATTTTTTAGATAATTCAACAGACGGGACATATGAATCAAAAGCAGCTCATATGATGCGAACCGACTCTGAAATTTGGAGAGATTACTGGTCTATTGTAGGTGCAAGAGATTCGGGATTCCCTTGTTTCTTTATCGAGTATAAAGATTTAGTAACACATACACCTGAAGTTATATCCTCACTATATGAATTTTTAGAAATAGATTCATACGATCATGATTATGAAAAACTTAATTTGTTTAATATTGATGGAATCAAATACGATGATACTATTGTTGGATCAAACCTACATACTATAAGAACTAATGGTATCCAGTTCAATAAATACAACTTGGATAAATACTTATCAAAGGATATTTTAAATATTTGTAGAACTTTAAATTTTTGGAAAGATGGCTCATTACGCAAGACTTGGTGTTAATAACGTAGTTGTACAAGTTGATATAGTTGACAACTCCATAATAACAAATTCAGGTGGACTCGAAAGAGATGCACTTGCATTTGAACACTTAGCTGGTGAATTTGGTGCAGGTATGTGGGTCAAGTGCTCTTACAATACATCAGGTGGAGTTCATGGATTAGGTGGTACACCTCTAAGAGCTAATTATCCTGGTGGTGCGTATGATGAAGATAATCCTTGGTATTACGATACCACTCATGATATCTTTAGAAAAAATCGTCCAAAGGATAAAGATGGTGAAGTATGTGCATCTTGGACTTTAAATACAACGAAGGGAACCTGGGAGTGTCCTCTAACAAAACCAGAAGAAACGAGAGATGAAATATTAGCAGGTAAAATTTATCAATGGGATGAGTCTGCGTATCAGGCAGATAATTCTAAAGGTTGGGTTTTAGTGTAATAAATAGTAGAAAAATATATAATGTCTGATATCCGCTTTAATAATTGGAAACATCAATCTGGCACTGGAGGTGTCTCGCAGAATTCTGGTGGGAATGTGGGTATCGGATCTACACTTCCATCGTCTGCTTTGGATGTTGGTGGTGATGGTAAGTTTACTGGTGTTGTAACTGCAACATCTTTTAGTGGAAACCTTTCAGGAACTCCAACACTAGGGACAGGTGTTACCATCACAGCGTCTGGAATGGATATTACAGGTGTTGTTACTGCAACATCATTTGTTGGTTCAGGAGCAAACTTAACTGGTCTTCCAGTAAGTAGTGAATTTAGTTTTGGAACAACTGGTATTACAACCACAAAGAATCTTGGTATTCAAACATCAACAGTTGATAATTATGAATCAGTCGGTGCTGCAAATTCGTTTAGAGGTATCTACATTGGTGATGGTTCACTTGTATTCAATGCAAGATTAGATAATATCAATGGATATTATATTGGAACTGGACGAAATGCATTGAACGCAGGACCAGTTACATTGGGTTCAACCATGACACTTGACGGTGCATGGGTTATCGTGTAGTATAGGAGAGTTATGGCAGTTACAATATTTTCTGATGGTAGAATCATAGACAGCAATGGTATTAATCTTGCACCAAAAACAGTGGTTGATAAATGGAGATTAACTGGCTCAGTAACTGGTAATCAAGATCCAATATCGTCTAATCTTGAAAGAGATGATAGTACAGGACACGGGGTTCCTCTTGGTGATTCAACAGGTATGACTCATAGTTCTGGTACTTGGACATTTCCATCCACGGGCATATGGAGATGCGAAGCTAATTGGTCAATTCATAATTCAAGTAGCTCAAGTGATTGGTGTGATATGGATATTTTGTATACTACAGATAATAATACTTATTATATTGGTGGAAGAAGTGTAGTTGCGATTCCTGGCACTGGTGATTATATGCAACCAACAACCACCGCAATAATTGATGTTACTGATACTTCTCAAGTTAAACTTCGATTAAGAGTAGCATATCAACATAGTAGCACTTATGTAAGAGGTAATACTACTAGTAACTATACATACTTTACATTTACTCGAATTGCAGACACTTAATAAATAACATTATGAAATACGACATTCCAGCAGCACTACAAACATTAAAACCAGGAGCAGAGTGGGTTCTTCGTGGAACGGAATACTCTGGTCTTGAATGGATGGATAGTGGGCAACAACCAACAGAACAAGAGGTTAAAGCAAAGATAATTGAACTTGATGCAGCAGAACCAATGAGACTATTGCGTATTGAAAGAAATAAAAAAATTGCAGAGACAGATTGGAGAGTGCTACCAGATCAACCAAGTTCAGATGATTGGGTAAACTATCGTCAGGCACTTCGTGATCTACCTGCAAGTGCATCACCAAAATTAGATAAAGATGGGGAATTAGATTTTTCATCCTTTACTTGGCCAACTGAACCTTCATAACTATGTCATCAGAATTAAGAGT
>VTLG01001628.1_pt1 | contig 10169 bp, 16 predicted proteins | sample 4694571 | NCBI WGS metagenome assembly VTLG01 (sample SAMN12604809, study PRJNA352737) | marine metagenome | biome: ENVO:00000447; feature: ENVO:00000209|ENVO:00000569|ENVO:01000036; material: ENVO:00002151; isolation source: viral sequences binned using virsorter ... | reverse complement strand
TTCAAAACATATGGCTGCGGCTCTGCAATAGCGAGCTCCAGTGAATTAATAGATATGCTTATGGGCAAAAGTTTGAAACAGGCAGGAGAAATCACCAATAAAGAAATAGCTGATATATTAGATCTACCTCCTATCAAACTTCATTGCTCTATTTTAGCAGAGGAGTCTATCAAAGTAGCGATAGATGATTACACACGTAAACACAATTATAGGAGTAGTGAAAATGGTTGATTACGAAACAAAAGAAGCAAAAGCCGAACAGGCACCAGCAGCACCAGCTGCAGATACTCCTAAGATTTATCCAAGCAGAGGGTTATTTAAATACCGTGATGCAAGTGGTAAACTTTGGAAGTTCAAAACTGAAAAAGAAGCGAAGGAGCATTTAGCAGGCGATGACGAAGAATAGCTGGTTTATAAAGATTAAAAATATCCTTACAGGAAAAGACAAGAATTGGGACGGCAAAGTCGATATTCATGACGACATGATCGAAGCAAAAGATAAAGTGGAGAAAGAACGTGCCGATAAGGAAAGTAAAGGGCGGGTACAAAATAGATAATACTCCTGGAGTTTCTAAAACAAAGAAAGCAGCGAAACAAAGACTTCGCGCAATCAAATACCGCCAGATGAAACGCAGGAAAGGTCGTCGTAGTAGACGATAGGAGATAGATATGCAAATATCACGAATACTAGGAGCAACAATAACAGCTCCTACGAGTACAGGAGCCGCCGTAACAGTATCAGATGCACAATATGTGATGATATTTAACAGCGCAGCTTCAGGTACAAACCATGCTGTTGCAATTCAAACTGCAGCAAGTGGAACAACCTTAGGGAATGTTACAGTAGCAGGTCAAGAAAGATTAATAATCAAAAAAGACCCCGATGAAGTTGTATACGCAGCAAATGCTGCTATTTTGCTTACACCTGTGAACCCAATGGTTGTTAACTAATGCCTAGAAAAAAGTTACGCACTAGCCGTAAACGAAGACTAGGTAAAAGAGGTACCGTAACAGGTAGAAAAAGTACTAAAAGACGCACTACTTATCAAAAGTATAAGAAGGCAAGAAAGCAAAGGCTTGGAAAGAGGAGTTAACTATGCCATCAGGTAAAGGAACTTACGGAAAAAGAAGAGGACGCCCTAAAAAGAACGGAAAGAAGAGGGGCAAGAAGCGCAAGGGAATGGGGCATCATGGCTGCTAAAAAACGCAGACGTAGAAAAAGTACTGCCAAAAAGCGCAATCTTCCTACTAATAAAAAGTTATATGCAAGGGTAAAAGCAAAAACTAAAAGAAAATTTGCTGTTTACCCTAGTGCATATGCTAATGCCTATCTTGTACGAGAGTACAAGAAACAAGGTGGGAAGTATCGTCGTGGCTAGGGGTGGCTTAGGAAAATGGTTTGGAGAAAACTGGGTAGATATCTCACGTCCTAAAAAGGGCGGAGGATTTAAAAAGTGTGGTAGATCCAAAGCAAAGAAAAGCCGTAAAGGATACCCAAAATGCGTGCCAGCTGCAAAAGCTGCTCGTATGAGTAAAAAACAAATTCGTTCTGCAGTACGACGAAAAAGAGCGAAACCACAAGGAGTCCGAGGCAAGCCTACAAATGTTAAAACTATGGCTAGACGTAAAAGAAGGACTAGAAGGAGAAAGTAGTGGCAGTAAGAAGACCTAGAAAGAAAAAGAATGGAAAGCTTAAAAGAGCAGGAGTTTCTGGCTACAATAAACCTAAAAGAACTCCAAAACACCGCACAAAGTCGCATGTAGTAGTTGCAAAAGTTGGAAAGAAAACTAAAACTATTAGATTTGGACAACAAGGTGTTAAAACTGCTGGTAAACCAAAGAAAGGTGAGTCAGCGAGACAAAAAGCAAGACGTAAGTCATTTAAGGCTCGTCATGCAAAAAATATAGCTAAAGGCAAAATGTCTGCAGCTTATTGGGCAAATAAAGTAAAATGGTAGAAGATATAGATTTAAGACATCTTGATTCTATGTGGCTTGATCATATTGAAAGTGCAGCATTGACTACACTTGAATCAGTAAACGAACAAGCTACTAAGAATAAGGTAACTAAGGAACAAGCAGCTTTAGCAACTATGGCTGGTGGTTTCTTATATTTATACCATTTGGCTAAAGTCAACGAACTAATTGAATCTGATAACACACCAACCATAATTCATTAATGGCACTAGAAATAAGTAGAAAAGATATTCCTCAAGGAGACTTAATTGAGTACTCCCCTGAGGAAAGGTTTATAAAATTACCTATAATTCCATACATGGATTTACTTGGCGTAGAGCCAATCCCCTCACAAACTGCAATAATCAATGCAGTCAACAACCCAAAATATCGTTTTATCTGTGGTGCCGTTTCTAGGCGTCAGGGTAAAACTTATATTGCAAATATTATTGGACAACTTACAGCACTTGTTCCAAACTCTCATATACTAATCATGTCACCTAACTACTCTTTATCTCAAATATCTTTTGATTTACAGAGACAGTTAATTAAGCACTTTGATTTAGAAGTTACAAAAGATAATGCAAAAGACAGAGTAATAGAACTATCTAATGGCTCTACTGTACGTATGGGATCAATAAATCAAGTAGACTCAACAGTTGGTAGATCGTATGATTTAATAATATTTGATGAAGCAGCACTTGTAGATGGGCGAGACGCTTTTAATGTGGCTCTTAGACCTACACTTGATAAAGACGGAAGTAAAGCACTATTTATTTCTACCCCTCGTGGAAGAAATAACTGGTTTGCTGACTTTTTCTATCGTGGGTTCAATGATGAGTTTCCAGAGTGGTGTTCGATACGAGCAACTTATCATGAAAATCCTCGTTTTAGCGAATCAGATATTGATGAAGCAAAGAAATCTATGTCTTCAGCTGAATTTGCTCAAGAGTACATGGCAGACTTTAACACTTATCAGGGACAAATATGGTCATTTAATCATGAAGAATGTATAGCGGACTTAGAAGAACTTGATACCTCACAGATGGATGTAATTGCAGGCCTTGACGTAGGTTACAAAGACCCAACAGCCTTATGCGTTGTAGCATATGATTGGGATAGAGAAAAATTCTATGTTTTAGACGAATACCTTGATGCAGAACGAACAACAGAACAACACGCAATGCAAATTAGAGCTTTAATTGAAAAATATGATATCGATTGGATATATATTGACTCAGCAGCTCAACAAACAAGATTTGATTTTGCACAGAACTATGATATTTCTACTATAAATGCTAAAAAATCAGTTTTAGATGGAATAGGAGAAGTAGCAGGAATAGTAGATAACGACAATTTAATTGTAGATCAAAGATGTCATCACACTTTAGAGTGCTTGGACCAATATCAATGGGATCCAAATCCGAATTTGATGAAAGAAAGGCCAAAACATGATCGTTTTTCGCATATGTCAGATGCTCTTAGATATGCGCTTTACACTTTTGAGACATCTTCGACCACTTTTTAGTCAGCAGACCTACAAAAAAATTGTTCTTGACATTAGCGTGGTAATTTAGTATAATACAAAGTAAGAGAAATTTTAATGGATTTAAAGAGAGACTTAGTCAAATACGTTAGAGACAAAGCAAAGTCAAAATACGATAAGGGAACGGAATGTCGTATTTGCGGAAGTAAGGAAACCCTCGACTTCCATCACTTCTACGGATTGACAGAGCTGTTAGAGAAGTGGCTAAGAGAACAAAAGCTAGTGATTCAGACTGCTGAAGAAATTATGGAGGTAAGAGATACTTTCATCATGGAGCACAAAAAAGAGTTGTACGACGACGCTGTTACACTTTGTCATGATCACCATTTAAGACTGCACTCCATTTATGGAAAGAGACCTAAATTATTCACCGCACCCAAACAAGCACGTTGGGTAGAAAGACAAAGAGAAAAATATGGCATGGTATGACCGAGTATTAGGAAGAAACACTTCCACTGACCCAGATGATGAAAAAATTAACCCCTCGCAATTTCTAATTGGCAGAGAGGAAGGGTCACATATAACGTCTAGAGAAGTTGTTACTAACTATAGAGATGCTTATGAAAAACTCGAAGTAGTTAATAGAGCAGTAAACTTAGTAGTTGATGACGTTGCCGAAATACCTACTGATATAGGTGGAAAGATAGCTGGAATGAATCCAGTATACAAGAACATTAGAAGGGCTACTGTAGCAAGACTACTAAATGTAGAACCAAATCCTTTTCAAGATATAAATACTTTTAGAAGAAATCTGATAACTGATTTATTGATTGACGGAAACATTTTTGTATATTATGATGGTGCAAATAGTGCACTTTATCACTTACCAGCGGAAAACATAGAGATAGAAACAGACGAAAAAACCTATGTTAAAAAATATACATACGACGGAATGGTGGATTATGCCCCAGAGGAAATAATACACGTTAAAGAGAATTCATTTAACTCAATTTATAGAGGAGTTCCTAGATTGAAACCAGCTTATAGAACAATGTTACTATTGATGTCTATGAGAAATTTTCAAGATAACTTCTTTAAAAATGGAGCAGTACCAGGATTGGTACTAAAAAGCCCTAACACTCTTTCTGAAAAGATAAAGGAACGAATGTTAGCTGCTTGGAGAGCCCGTTACAACCCGAGCACAGGAGGGAGACGACCTCTCATATTAGATGGTGGTCTAGAAATTGATAACTTAACGGAGGTTAACTTTAAAGATTTAGACTTCCAAGCAGCTATTGAGGCGAATGAACGAATTATACTACAAGCAATAGGCGTACCGCCATTGCTATTGGATAGTGGGAACAATGCAAATATTAGACCTAATCATAGATTGTACTATTTAGAAACAGTACTACCTATAGTAAGGAAAGTTAATTTTGCATTTGAACGGTTCTTTGGATTCGATTTAGTTGAGGATATGAGCGGGGTTCCCGCCATGCAACCTGAACTAAAAGACCAAGCGGCATATTACAGTACTCTAGTGAATACAGGTATTATGTCACCAAATGAAGCTAGGGAACATTTACGAATGGAGCCGTTAGAAGGACACGATGATTTAAGAGTGCCTGCTAACATAGCAGGCTCAGCGGCCAATCCGTCGGAAGGCGGAAGACCCGAAGAAGAGGAAGAAAACAATGGCGAATAAAAGAGCTATATTACAACAACTTGCTGATTATTTTGCTGAAAAAGGTAAAGTTTTATCCGTTAATGAATATAAAGCGGCTGACGATAGACCAATGAGATATATGGTCGCCAAAAGACCGTTTGGGTCTTGGTCACGCATGCAATCCATGATTAAGGTAAACTTTCCTGAGCAATGGGCTAAAACACAAGAAGCCCCTGCTCCAGCGCCAACACCTGCCCCTAAAGCAGCGCCTAAAAAGGCAGCGCCAAAGGCAGCGAAGGCTAAAGAGGAATAATTATGCAAAAGATTTTTAACTTAACATCTACTTTCAAATCAGTTGAAGAAGCTGATGATGGAAGTGTTAATATTAAAGGATATGCCAGCACTAATGATACAGATAGGGCGGGAGATGTTATAGATAAAGAAGCATGGGAAAAAGGAGGATTGGAGAATTTTGGTAATAATCCAATTATACTTTTTAACCATGATTACAATAGACCTATCGGTCGAGCCACAGGTCTAGAGACCGACGATAGGGGACTAAAACTTACCGCAAATATATCAAAAAGTGCTGGTGATGTTACAAATTTAGTCAAAGAAGGTATTCTAAGAGCTTTTAGTGTAGGTTTCCGCGTCAAAGACGCAGATTATATCGAGGAAACTGATGGACTAAAAATCTCTGATGCGGAGTTGTTTGAAATAAGCGTGGTATCCGTACCCGCTAACCAAGCAGCCACCTTCTCTGTGGCAAAGTCTTTTGATACTCAATCAGAATATGATGAGTGGAAAAAGCAATTTGTCAAAATAACCGAGACTGAAGAGTCTCAAGATACAGACGAAAGTCTGTCTTCAAGAAAGGAAAACAAAATGTCAAAAACAAATGATAATACAGAAAACTTTGATCTTGAAGAGTTCGCAAAAAAAGTTGCAAGTGAAACAGCAGCCAAAATTGCAATGCAGCAAGCGGAATCAAAAGCCGCAGAAAAAGCTGATGCAGAGAAAGCCGCAGAAGAGCAAGCTACACAAGAAGCAGAACTCGAACAGAAAAAAGCTGAAGTTAAAGCCATAGTTGAAGCAGGGACATCTGGAGCAGAAGAATTAGTTTCTGACCTAGAAAAACGTGTTGATGCAAATATGAGCAATGTTGAAGAAGTAGTTGATAGCTTGAAAGCAGAACTGAAAGAGAAGTCTGAAGAAATCATGAAAATCCGTGAATCTAAAAGAATCTTTGGTGATAGACAAAGTAACAATGTTACTGAAGCCTTCGCTAAAGATATGGAAGATGCATGGCTATTGTCAAAAGCAATAGGAGCAAGAAGCATCGAAGAAACTAGTTATGGTAAAAGCGTAATTGAAAAACAAAACGCTCATTCTGGTGTCGGAGTTTCTTCCGCAGATTTCGAACAAACAGTTAGTACTAATGTCGAAAGAGATATCCAAAACGCTCTAGTTTTGGCTCCTCTATTTAGAGAAATCGCTATGACAAGTGCAACTCAAATACTACCTATCTTACCAGATAGTGGCTACGCAGAGTTTACCTCTAACCAAGCCGCAACAGGATCTAGTCCTCATGGTAACTTAGCACAAACAGGTGATACTTATGGATCTCCTTATGGTGGTATTGATATGACTGAAAGAACTCTTTCAACTAAAAAACTGATTTCAACTTCATACTTAGGAAATGAAACTGAAGAAGATGCAATCTTGCCAGTTCTACCTTTGATCAGAGAATCAATGGTTAGATCTCACGCAAGAGCAGTAGAAAATTCAATGCTAGCCGGTGATGACGCTGATGGCGCATTCGGTACAAGTGGAGCTTCTTATGAAGGTCTACTTCACTTAGCAAGAAATGACTCTGACTTAACTCAGAGTACAACTGCATTCGCTTCTGACTCTCTAACAGCACTAAATCTTTTAGCTGCTAGAAAGAATATGGGCAAATATGGTGTTGACCCATCAGAAGTTGTTTACGTAGTATCTCAGACTGGTTATTTCCAACTTCTAGAAGATGCTGAATTCCAAGATGTCAACCTAGTGGGTGACGCTGCTACTAAACTTAGTGGTGAAATTGGAACAGTATTTGGTTCTAAAGTTCTAGTATGTGATGAATTCGCAGCAGCTGCAGTGAGTAAATTCCACGCAGTAGCGGTTTATCCTAGAAACTATGTCGTACCTAGATTAAGAGGCATGACAGTAGAATCAGACTACGAAGTTGTTAACCAAAGAAGAGTACTTGTTGCATCACAAAGAATTGGCTTCCTCGATCTAATCGATGGCGCTACTTCTAAGTGGGCTTTACAATACAAAGCTTCTTAAAGGTAACTTTAAGCTTTTAACAAAATTATACCACGCGAGTGGATATGTTGAAATATGCTGGGTGACTTGGGAGGGTAATTGCCCTCCCGAGTTTATCCATTTAAGAGAAAAAAATGGCAAATTTAATTACTACTAAAAATTATAAAGATTACATGAAAATCGATCATAACAAGGACGACAGTAAGATCGGGGTCCTATGTACTTCTATTAGCCAATTAGTTAAGACCTACTGCGGTAATTCACTTGTGGATTACTATTCATCGGCGAAAACGGAATATTTCTCACCAGATGATACATACACTTCGGAGTTATTCGTCACCGAATCTCCATTAAATGCCGTCACTTCCGTATCGGAGAGAGACTCAATAACAGATAGTTATACAACCCTAACTGCAAATTCAGATTATTATGTAGATACTGAACATGATCGAATTTTTAGAATAGATGGTGAAAAAAGTATAGCTTATTTTCCAAAAGGGTTCGCTTCCGTAAAAGTAATATATACTGCAGGTTATTCAGCTGTTCCCAGTGATTTAAAATTGGCAGTTTTTGATTTAATAACCTATTATATGAAAGAAGAGCATAAGACGCAAAGATCAATTGCTGGAACCACCCTACGAAATGAAGGTAGTACTTCTATTAGAGGTGACATTGGTTTTCCAGATCACATAAAAAGAGTACTCGACCTTTATAAAATTATAGATTTAATTTAATGGCTCGAGAATACTTATCAAAATTTTCTGACGATATTCAGCGAATAGCTACTTTTGAGTTAGAACAAGAACTAGCAGGAACAAATGTGCATTATTATATATTTGCTGAAAAATATATAAAACAGATACTTACAAAGCACTATACAGGTGCTAAGGCAACTAATATTGATAAAGTCGCTAAAAGCAGTTGTAGAAATCCTCAGTTTATAATTAATAGAGGAACTTGGGGAGGTCGATTATTTCCACTTGCTCCTGCTAAAATACCTGCAAAACTTAAAAGTGAAATAACAGGTGGTGGCACTATATGTAAATTAATTGCAACTAAAAGTTTCAATCTAAATGCCTTTCAAACGGCAGTAAATACTTGGAAAATTGAAAGAATAACAAATGTGATGGAAAAACTTGAAAAAAGAAATCAAAACCAATCATTATTAAAACAACAAGGAAATACTTTAAGAAGCGATCTAACTAGAATACATGGTACTGGAGGGTACCACTCTACCGCAAGAGTAGGAGCAGCCACTCAAGGAGAGAAAAGTACTTCTTTAGGAGCGGGCCCAACTGACATGTCAGATACAGATCAAATGGATACTTTTATTATGCCTTTCTTTAGACAAGAGTTATCAGACCTTTTAGAAGTTACTGCCGGAGTAGACTTTGAAAGCTCAACACAACAGGGCTCAGTTGATGATGAAGTAGCAATAGCAGTTAGAATGGCGGATAAGTCACACCAATCAACAGCAGCAAGTTTTGATAAAGGTGGGGTACAATTAAATGACGCATTTAGTAAAGCTGAAGATGCTTTAATAGCTGAAATAGAGTCTCAATATGGAACAGGAGCCAAAGAAATAAAGGCAAGCCCAGCTACGAAAAAAAGAATTAGAAGAATGGCAGTAGAAACTGTTGTCAAAAAAGTAAAAAGCAAGCGTAACTTAAAAGGTAAAGTTACAGCAAAAATAATAGAACCAAAAGTAAAAAAAGGAAAAAGAAAAGTTTCAGCTAAAAGTGCCCCTTCTAAAAAGCAAGAAGGCGTACGTAAGGGTAAGGTTACAGTAAAAGGTAAAGGTAAAACTACCAAAAGAGCTAAAAGACAACCAGCAAATAATCCTATTGGGTTAGTTGCTCTTCTAAATAGAAGTTTACCTGCACAAGTGCAGAAAAATATGGCTCCAATAAGAGGCGCTTTTCCTAGACGTTTAACGTATAGAACAGGTAGATTTGCAAGTAGTGCAGAAGTAACGAATGTTGCACCTTATCCAAATATGGTGGAGATTCAATATACTTATGATAAAGACCCATATCAAGTATTTGAACAAGGATCAGGGTCACGTTTCGCAACAGGCCCAGCAAGAGATCCACGAGAAATTATTGGACAATCAATAAGAGAAATAGCACAACAAATGATGGGCACTAGATTTGGAGTAGTAAGAACTAAGAGAGTATAATGACAAGAAGTACATCAACAAGAAGATCACAAATTTTAGACGCTCTAGTAGAGAAGTTTAAGGCTATTAATGGGACAGGAGACTATCGTACGCAACTCTCAAATCAAGTATTTCCCACAATGAAATTTTGGGACGAAATTAGTACTTACCCTGCAGTTCATTTATCTGCGGGAACAGAAACAAGAGAGTACTATGGAAGCAATAGTAGGTGGAGATTTTTAACAATTACAATACGAGCATATGTGAATCAAGAGGACCCTGTAGAGGCTCTTTGTTTATTGCTCGAAGACTTAGAATATGTACTGGATAATAATTTGTCAATTAGTTATTCAGATTCATATGGAAGCGGCGGTACCGCACAGCAAACCATCCTCAGTATTGATACTGATGAAGGAGTGTTAGCACCTCTCGGTATCGGCGAAATGATAATCGAGGTGCGATATTAGAAAACGGGATATTGAAGCAAAAGCACAGATATTCCCCTTTTCAAGCCAAATAGGAGACTATAATGGCAACTAAACTGTATTTTTCTCGAGATACGAAAGTCATAGCACACATACCGCAGTCAGC
>VTLG01012103.1_pt1 | contig 10170 bp, 20 predicted proteins | sample 4694571 | NCBI WGS metagenome assembly VTLG01 (sample SAMN12604809, study PRJNA352737) | marine metagenome | biome: ENVO:00000447; feature: ENVO:00000209|ENVO:00000569|ENVO:01000036; material: ENVO:00002151; isolation source: viral sequences binned using virsorter ... | reverse complement strand
AACGATCTCTTTGAAATGCAAATTCATTTATATGGCTAAAGGACAAGGGCAACAAACTCTTGTCGCCCTCATCAAATTTTTTAAATAACTCTATCATAACTTATCCATAAAGTTCTGAGTTTCATTTATGTTGTTATCTAAATCAACAATAATATCTTTAGCTTTTTCATAAATGTTACTCTCTCTACCAAATCTTTTTATGTATAATGATAAAGAATTTTTTGCTAGTTCCATGATTTGAACATCTTCTAGGTTCTTATCTAAAGACCGCATCTTGTCCATATCAATGCTGTTTTCCATGTCGTCAAGTTCTTTGGCTGACAAACCAAGTAATAATCTATCTGACATGGCTACTGCAACAAACTATATTCTGCAAATGTTTTACCATTTCGAGTCACATAATCAGTTATGATTGCGTGTCCGTTTCTTCTAAGATCAAAAACTCTTGAACTTAGTCTAAAACAACCAAACTTTTTTAGTGCATCTTTTGGCGTTAGTTTTTTACCTGATTTTAGGTAACTTAGTATTTGTTGGTTTTGTGTTAGTGCTGGCATAATGACTCCTTTCTATAAGTTATTTTTTGCCAATTCCCTTTCGTTTACGACCTTAGTTCTGAGGTCATCACGAAAAGCCTTAAAGGTCTCGTATCTAATTTTAGAACGATTCCTTGCTTTAAGAGTAGTCTTGTATCTTTCAAACCACTGCTTAAACTTGTTATCAGAATAAATGAGTCCATTTAATTCTGTTGTATTCTTATAACTACTATTTTTACTATGTTCTAGTGTTAATTCTGCGATAATCATTTTCTCTTCTTTTTTCATAAGTTCTGCCGCTGTATCATTGTCGGCAAAATCTAATCCTATTTCTTCTTGTCTTGTAGAGAGTTCATTTGGGTTAAAATCTAGTGAATAAATATTAGTCTCCATTTTGTTCAAATTCCTTATCTGCAATTTTTTGATCTAATTCTTTTTGAAACTCATCGTTAAGCTGTCTGTGTTGGTGTGCTTGTGTATGACAATGACGACAAACTGGAAATAGATTGCTTGGTACATTGTATGAGTTTTTTTTACTACCACCCATACCTTTTGATTTTAAATGATGGATTTCTACCGCTGGTCTTTGGTAGCAACCCCAACACTGGGGGGTATCCACAACAGATAACCCCCAATAGTCGTAAAATATCTTTCTATAATTTTTAGATATTTTTGAGATTGTCATTAAATGCTCTCACTGCATTTTTTGTTAAATCGCTTATATCTTCAACACTGAAATGACCGCTACCCATAGATCGACCAACAACACCAGTTACAAAAATATCCATTCTCTGAGTATCGTTTTTGTTCATACCATTAGAGATAGGCATAGGTCTTGATTGCTGTTGTGGTTGATAATTGTTGTTAGGCAAATCATCATCAAGTGTATGATTGTCAGCAATAGAAACATCTTTGACATTAGTATATGGGTTGCCGCCTTTTGATGTTTTCACATTTATAACAGTGAAATTTATTGCATCGCCAGACTGAGGCATAGGGTTCATAACTTTACCCCTATAATATAACCTAGTGCCATCGACTAAATCTATTGCGTAGTTTGGTTTTCCGTCCTCGCTATTATCAAAGACTTTATCAACTATATTAGACATTGTAGTTTCCTTTCATATTATTATTATTTGTTAATGACATTATAACCTCGTCCCTCTAAACAGTTATTTATTAAATCCTGTCTAGTATCTAATTTGGGCGAAAGCCATAATACCCGCCAACGAAAACCATTATACACTACTTTTGATTTATCTACAAAAGCATTGGTATTATCTTCAACTAAAGATTTACAAGTATAATAATCATCGTGATATCGTTCCGCCGTCCCCTCAATGTTGGCGGAACTTTTGCCCCTACTATCGACTATTGGCGTGGTGCTACACCCAGCAAGGAACACAGCACCACATATTAGTAAAAGCAAAATTATTATTACTCTAAAGAGCCACCTATATCTAGGTCTTTCATTAGGTAAAATTCTTTTTACTCGATATAATGGAGTTCTTTTTCCATCAGTCGAATATCCAATTACCTCTCTATGCTCTATACCATAGGGAAATAATTTATTTCTTTTTTTGTTTTTCATCTTCTTCTCCTAAAAAATCTTCTCCAAAGTGCCGATCTAGTTACAGAGACAAAAGTGAAAATTAAAGCAATACCCATACTGTCTAAAATGCTTGGGTATAAATCAAATAATGGAAATATAAATAATTGTATGAGAACAGCTAATATAAAACCGCTACCAACATCAATCACACTTTCAAACCAATCTATCATTATTATAACCTCCACCATCTATCTACATTAGATAAAACTGTTAATTGTTTATGTGCTAATTTATATTCTTCGTAGAGTGGTTTTTTATTTTCTTTGATTCTATCATACTCTCTACCATTTTTTGCTATGTATGACTCATATAAATCTTCTGCATCATTTGAGGTACTTAATACTTCACTTTGTATTAAATCTGCTTGATTGCTTGAGTCAGCTGAAAGATAGTAAGCAAGTTCTTCATCAACTTCAATTACAGAAAATTTACCATTATAATTTTTTCTGTATTCATCAATCCAATTTATAACTTTACTATGGATTTGATTTTGCTCTTTCTCTGTCATTTCTCTCTCAGTTCCGTCAGCATCTTCAGTTGTTAACCCAATTTGCCAATCCACACCCTCGAAATATCCAAATAAAAGTTCCTGTGCTTTTTTATTTAAAAATATTTTTAATTTTAATGCACTCATTATTTCTTCTCCTTATTATTATTAATAATCTTATAAATTGATTCACTCATAACTCGATTGCCCTCATTATTGTAGATGGCAGTTGTGTCATCAAGATGAGTTATTTTAAAAAGATGTTTGACGCTATCATTTTCAATAATATCAAACTTTTGTATCTTTTTAAAAAGTCTGTTTAGTTTAGGCATTGTATTCTCCTTATTATTATTATTAATTATTTAAATAACCTAAATCTTTTGTTAGGTTTTGTAAAGTCATTTAGATATAAAAAAAGGTTGTTTTTTCGCCATTTTTCTTTAATAATTTAGCAAGTTCTTCTCTTAGCTAGGCATTGTAGCGATTTGAACTAGGTTATTAACCCATTTTTAGTAACCGATTCGAGGGGGTAAGTTCATTAATGCTTTTTTCTCTTATCCCCTCAAACTAAAAAATATATAATCGAATTATGTCGTTGGTCGTTGATATTGGAAATAATAAAAAAATTTATTTACCACAAAATCTAAAGAACCAAGACGAGTTAATAGGTTTTTGGTTGCAAGCACAATCAAAAGCTATTACAAAGGTCACAGACGAATTTATTTTAAAAACTTATTCTCAGGAAGAATTTGACGATAGAGTAGATGAGGTCACTTACATAATTTATAAACAGTTAAGAAATGGGGGTAACAATGTTTATAGACGAGAACTCGAAACCTAAAGAAAAACTCAAAGCATGGTATTTATTTACAGATGATTTTATTGCTGGCACTCAGCATATGTCAAATGAGGAAATAGGTATTTATATTAGACTATTATGTTGGAACTGGAATAAAAGGTGCGGTGGTATTCCAAACAATAATAATACAATTTTTAGAATAGCTTTTGCAACAGAACAACACGAGAGAAAGGTCTGTTTAAAAGTTTTGCATGAAAATTTTAGACTTATTGAGGATAGTCATTGGCAAAATGAAAGGCAACTTCAAGAGTTTTTATATATTTCTAAACGAATTGAGGCATCAAAAGTAAATGGGAAATTAGGAGGAAGACCAAAAAAACCTAGCCTTAACCCCCCTACCCCTACCTCTACCCCTACCAATACATCAACCAATAAATACTCTCCTATTTTTAATAAATTCTGGGATAAGATAACAAACAAAGTCAGTAAAGGTACAGCAGAGAGAAACTTTAAAAAAATTGAACAAGAATGGCAATCTGATCCTGAAAAATTAGCTGATATGTATAATTCGTATTATGACTCTGTTAAGGATAAAGAATTTGCAAAACAACCAGCGTTTTGGTTATCAGCAAAAAAATATTTAGATGTTGTTCCTAAAAAAAATTATGATTTTGGTGTTACTATCACTAGAGATGAGGATAGAGTGAAAATGTTCACTGATGCCATAAAAAATAACAAAGTGACTAGGTTTATAAAAGATTATGCCGCAAAAAATAAAGACGTTATTGATATGGGCATAAAAAAAGGTTTTATAACAAAAGAACAAGCAATCAATCAATTAGGAATGGAGAATGAATACAAATGAATATAATTACACAAGAAATTAATAAATTAATACCATATCACAACAATCCAAGAAAAAACCAAGCAGTTGATAAGGTTGCATCAAGTATTAAAGAATTTGGCTGGCAACAGCCGATAGTGGTTGATGAATCAAATGTTATAGTTGTCGGCCACACAAGATATCAAGCGGCCCAAAAATTAGGTTTAAAAGAAGTCCCAACACATATCGCAAAGGGTTTAACTGAGTCTCAAATTAAGGCTTATAGACTTTTAGATAATAGAGCCAACCAAGATGCTTTATGGGACGATGAGATGCTTAAAATAGAAATTAAGGGCCTAGAGGAACTTAACGCAGATTTAAATTTAACAGGATTTTCAGCAGATGAATTAAATAAATTACTTTTTGAAGAAAACAAAGGTTTAACAGATGAAGATGAAATTCCTGAATTATCTGAAGAAACTGTATGTAAATTAGGTGACATTTGGCAACTTGGTAAACATAAGCTGATTTGCGAGGACAGTACAAAATTAGAAAATTTACAAAAACTATGCGGTGATCAAAAGGCAGATCTATACTTAACTGATCCGCCCTATAATGTTTCATACGAGGGAAAAACTAAAGAAAAATTAACGATACAAAACGATAAACAAACAGATGACGATTTCATACTGTTTTTATCTAAAGCTTTTGTCTCGGCTGATAATTACTTAAAAATGGGCGGTTCTTTTTATATATGGCACAGTGATAGCGAGGGTTTAAATTTTAGGCTAGCTTGTTTAGAGGCAAAGTGGAAATTAAGACAAACTTTGATTTGGTCTAAAAATTCTATGGTGATGGGAAGGCAAGATTATCAATGGCAACATGAGCCTTGTTTATATGGCTGGAAAGAGGGCAGTTCTCATAGCTGGTACTCCGACAGAAAACAAACAACTATTATAAATCATGATAGACCAACACAATCTAAATTACACCCAACAATGAAACCAGTAAGTTTGATAGAATATTTAATTAAAAACAGTTCAAAGCAAGAGGATATAATATTAGATTCATTTTTAGGCTCTGGGAGTACTTTAATAGCTTGCGAGAAACAATCTAGAATTTGTTATGGACTCGAATTAGACCCACGCTATGCAGATGTTATCATTAATAGATGGCAAAATTTTACTGGCCAAAAAGCTGAAAAAATTAATTAGATTTTTATTTAATTTTCTGTTAAAAAAAACTTACCTATACTCAGGGACAAAGAGGATGTATGGCAAGACCAAAAAAATATAATTTAGACACCGATCAAATTAAAAAATTAGCTAGTTTAGGATGCACTAATAAAGAAATATCTGACTTCTTTGGCTGTAGTGCAGACCTTCTTGAAAAGAGTTATTCGGAATTTCTCACAAAAGGCAGAGCCGAGCAGAAACTTAGGCTAAGACAGCTACAATGGAAGTCTGCTGAGAAAGGTAATATAGTTATGCAGATATGGCTTGGGAAACAAATATTAGGCCAATCTGAGAACACTATTAAGGAGGACGATGAACCATTGGCTTGGTCGATTGAGTGATACCTTTTCCAAAAGCAAAAGCACAAATAATATATGCAGACCCAGCTTGGTCATTTAAAACGTATTCAAAAAAAGGGCAGAAACGATCTGCTACCCGCTATTATAATACCCTTAGTGTTGACGATATTTGTAAGCTACCTATTTATGATATTTCTGACGATAATTGCACTCTATTTCTTTGGGCTATTGATTCGATGTTGCCAGAGGCTTTTAGGGTCATTGAAGCATGGGGGTTCACGTTTAAGACAGTGGCTTTTACATGGATAAAAGAAAATATAAAATCTGATGGATATTTTACTGGTATGGGTTATTGGACTCGATGTAATCCTGAGCAGTGTTTACTAGCTACAAAAGGCAAACCCAAAAGAATATCTAAATCAGTAAAACAATTAGTATTTAGTAAAAGAGAAGAGCATAGTAAGAAACCTGACATTATTAGAGATAATATTGTAGAGTTATGTGGCGATCTTCCAAGAATAGAACTGTTTGCTAGACAAAAAGTAAAAGGCTGGCATAGCTGGGGAGATCAAATTTAATGCCACTTACTGATCCTCAACGGGCTGTAATAAATTGTAACAAAAGGTTTAGAGTTCTTATATCTGGTCGAAGGTTTGGTAAAACATTCCTAGCAATACAAGAAATGGCTAAGTTTGCTAGGTTTCCAAATCAAAGGGTTTGGTATGTGTCGCCTAGTTACAGACAAAGTAAAACTATTTGTTGGGATATGCTCAAAGAAATGATGCTCAGGCATAGATGGGTAAAAAGAATAAATGAGTCTGATTTATCTTTATTACTAAAAAACAATACACTTATCAGTCTAAAAGGGGCAGACAACGATCAATCTTTGCGTGGTGTTGGGTTGAACTTCATTGTGCTAGACGAATTTGCCGACATCAAACCACAGGCTTGGTACGAGGTTCTAAGACCTACATTATCAGATACATTAGGTCATGCTTTATTCTGCTCTTCGCCAAAAGGATTTAACTTTGCTTACGATTTATATAGTAAAAAAGACCCTGAGTGGCAGAGTTTCAAATACACTACATTAGAGGGTGGTCAGGTATCAGAGTCAGAGATTGAGCAAGCAAAGAATGATTTAGATGAGAGAACTTTTCAGCAAGAGTATTTAGCAACCTTTGTAAACTATGCAGGCATCATTTATTACAACTTTGACAGAAACAAAAATATTATAGATAATTATAAGAAAAAATTTAATACAATTCATGTCGGACAAGATTTTAATATTTCGCCGATGGTGGCTGTTGTTTCTGTAATAGAAAATGATAAGGTGTATATTATTGATGAAATACAAATATATTCTTCGAATACAAATGAAATGATTGACGAACTAAAAACTAGATACCCAAACAAAAAAATTATCTCTTATCCTGACCCAAGTTCTAAAGCTAGAAAAACATCTGCGGGTGGCATGACTGATTTAGCATTATTAAAAAATGCTGGCTTTGATGTAAGAGTAAGAAACAAAGCACCATTCATTAGAGATAGGATAAATTCTGTAAATTCTAAATTTAAAAATGCAAAAGGTGTAAATAGTTTATATGTTTTAAAATCTTGCAAAAATGTTATTAAAAGCATAGAAAGACAGATATACAAAGAGGGAACAAGTGTGCCTGACAAAGATTCTGGTTTTGACCATTTCAATGATGCGTTGGGATATTTGATTGAGTATAATTTCCCTGTAAGACGGGACTTTAAACCTAACCCTCTGCAAAGGTGGAGTTGATGGACAGAAAATTTTTAACAAACAAACACCCTCTCTGGCACGCAAATATTCAGAACTGGGAGTTTTATATTCGTAGCTATCTTGGCGGCAACGACTATCGGAATGGCTATTATTTACATAGATATATCTTAGAGACTCCAGAGGAATACGACCAAAGAATTAGACACACACCAGTTGATAACCACTGTAAAAATGTTGTTCAGATCTACACTAGCTTTTTATGGAGAGTACCACCGACTAGAGATTATGGTTCTTTAGATGGAGACCCAGCATTAGAGTCTTTTGTAAATGATGCAGACTTAGACGGCAGATCATTCAACACAGTTATGAGAGAAGTGCAAATGAATGCAAGTATCTATGGTAACTGCTGGGTTATTATTGACAAGCCACAATCAAACACAAGAACAAGAGCAGAGGAACTCGATCAAGATATAAGACCTTATATGTCTATTTATACACCAGAAAATATTGTAAACTGGAATTACAAACGAGCCTCTAGTGGTAGATTTTATTTGGATATGCTTTTGGTTGTTGAGGACATCAATAGCGAAAGAGCAATATTAAAAATGTTTACTGAGGAAGAAATTATAACTTATCAAGTTACTGATTATGAAAAAGAATATGCAGAGGGCGATGTAACAATAGTAGATCAAGTGCCAAATGCTATCGGTGTTATTCCATGTATAAATGTTTACAATCTTAAAGGTGCAAAGAGACCTATTGGTATTAGTGACCTTGCAGATGTCGCCTACTTACAACAATCTATTTACAATGATTATTCAGAAAAAGAACAACTAATAAGATTAGCTAACCACCCAAGTTTAGTTAAGACTCCAAATGTCGAGGCTAGTGCTGGTGCTGGTTCAGTTATAGAAATACCAGAGGATATGCCCTCAGATTTAAAACCTTACATCATACAACCAAGCGGACAAAACTTAGAGGGTATTATGAATTGTATTAGAAATAAAATTGATGCAATAGATCGTATCACTCACATGGGTTCAGTTAGAGGTACATCAGGACAACAAATATCATCAGGTATTGCACTACAAACAGAGTTTCAATTATTAAATGCAAAACTATCTGAGAAAGCAGATTTTTTAGAAAATGCAGAAGAGCAAATCTGGTCTTTGTTTGCTAGATGGCAAGATAAAGAATGGGACGGCTCAGTAGATTATCCCGATACTTTTGATGTGAGGGACTGGGCTAACGATTTACAATTTTTACAAATGGCAAAAGCTAGTGGAATAAAATCAGAGACATTCAACAAAGAATTAGATAAACAAATCGCTGAGGCAGTAATTGACGACAATGAGACTATTAAAACGATTAATGATGAGATTGATAGCACCAGAATTACTAGAGGACAATTTACGACAACTGAAATCGAGGGACAGACTCCAGATGGCGAAGAAGAAGAAGAAAGTTAGAAGAGTTCCAAAAGATAAGGACTCAGGTTTACCAAAGAAATATCTTAGCGGTCTCAAAGGCTCAAAGAGAACTCGTAGAGCCAGCTTAATTAAAAGAGTTTCATCAATTTACAAATCAGGTGGTTTTATACCAAGAGGATTATTAAGGAGTAGAACTAAATCATAATGGCTAGTAGATTCAGAAAACCATTATCAGCGGCTACAAAAGCAACACTCAGACGGAAAGCCAAAGCATCTAAAAGATATACTTACGGAACTCTAGCAAAAGTTTATCGTAGAGGGCAAGGTGCATTTTTAGGAGCTGGTTCAAGAAGAGTGCCGATGGCCGCTTGGGCTATGGGCCGAGTTAATTCCTTTCTTCGAGGTTCGAGAAAGCACGATCTAGATTTAAGAAAAAAAAGAAGAAAAAAATAATGCCTTTAATCAAAGGTTATAGTAAAAAATCAATAAGCAAAAATATAAAAACAGAAATGCGATCTGGCAAATCTAGAAAGCAAGCGACAGCGATAGCCTTGTCAGTAGCTAGGAAAGCAAGAAAGAGAAAAAGATAATGGCAAAGTATCAAGGTCGTACAGTCAAACTAAACAAACCCTTTAGAACTCCAAACCAAAGAAAAAAATTTGCAGTTTATGTAAGAGATAAAAAAACTAAAAATGTAAAAAAGGTCAGATTCGGAGACCCCAATATGTCGATTAAAAAAAACATACCCGCAAGGCAGAGATCATTTCTTGCGAGAATGGGCGGAGTGCTAAAACAAGTAAAAGGGCAAAAGTCATTGTCGCCAGCATTTTGGTCGATTAAAGCATGGAAAAAAAACTTTCCATTATAATGAATGTCAAAAATATTAGACAAACTCGCAGATCAACACGAACAAAGATTAATTGATGTTCTTTACACTTTAGAGAATGATATTATCGATTCTGTTAGAAAGACAACTGTTGGTGGCACTACATTAACAACTAGATTAGCAATAGAATTACAACCACAGTTAAGATCAATTATAGAAAATACATTTTTAGAGGAGGCAGACTTACTAATTAATTCTGAATACAATCTGATAGCGAAAGAGGTTTTAGATACATTTGGAAAAATGCCTATACCCGCAAAATTTAGAAATTTAACACAAGTTGATCTACAAACTATTAATGCACTCAAATATCAATCAT
>VTLG01010348.1_pt1 | contig 10170 bp, 7 predicted proteins | sample 4694571 | NCBI WGS metagenome assembly VTLG01 (sample SAMN12604809, study PRJNA352737) | marine metagenome | biome: ENVO:00000447; feature: ENVO:00000209|ENVO:00000569|ENVO:01000036; material: ENVO:00002151; isolation source: viral sequences binned using virsorter ... | reverse complement strand
AAGTGCTGCGATTGTTGTTTTGATCATTTTTGTTTTTGTTTTTCTCGCAAGATATATTATTCCTGCGGATGTGAGACTACACCGACATGTGAGTCTTTTCGCAGGGTTACGATCTTTCGAGTCCTGTACTGTATATTATAATACCTAATCCTGATTTGTCAAGCTTTTGATGGAACCTTAACACAGTAAATCTTATGTGTGATATAAGAAAAACTAATTTAAGTATATTGCCTGACCAGATACAGTTACAGTTTGAGATGCTGATACAACAGTGTTAGCACCTTGCAATGTAGCTTTACCAAGTTCTGATTTTACCTCTACATCTGCTTGAGACTCCACGGTAGCACCAGTTTTTCCTTTTGCTTTAAATTCTGCTTCTGTATCTATTTCTACTCCTGCTTTTCCTGATACTAAAGTTTTTGCAGTTCCAACTAATTTTGTCTCAGTAATTCCTCCTGCACTAAATTTGGTTTTAGTAGTGAGTTTCATTCCTACTGATCTATCTTTTATTAGCAAACCAGCACCACCTAAAGACCCTATGTGTATGTTTCCTATCGCTCTTAAAGCATAATCACCAGCAACTTTATGATTGATACAACCCGCTGAAACTATGTTTGTGGATGACCTTGGATCAAATTTAATGTCAGAAGATTCTCCTGCACCAAATTTCATGTCCTGTCCTACTGTAATTTCTTTTTTATTAATCTGTGCAGTTTTAAAACTTGTAGCAGACATTAAAAGTTCTGCACCCGCTTGAATTTTTATATTTTGTCCTTTTATAATGAACTCATCTGTTGCCTGTAAGTAAATTTTAGTCGCTTTTAAATAACGTGTAGCACCTTTAACTTCTTCTACAACATCACCATACGCTAAGATGTTTAGTGCTTGACCCTCATTTTCACTACCACCAACATTGTACTGTAAATTTGATCTACCTTCATGTAATTGTTGTTGTCCTTGAGTTTTAATGCCAAGAATTCCACTTCCAGCAACATTTGTATTTTTAGGTCCTGTCTTTATTTTAATACTACCATTATTATCCATGATAAATGCAGTATTACCACCTCTAGGTCCTTGTAATCTTAACGCACCACCTGTATTATCAGGCAATAACCTTTCATACATCATGGATCTAGTTTTATATCCCTTCAGTAAAACATTAAAAGTAGGACTATCATCAAGAGACTGTGTTTGGTCAGGAGTAGTCTGAGTGAAAATACTATCTGGATAAGTGGATGCGGGAAATTCTATTGTCATGGGCAATCAACGTAACGACCAGTACCAATCTTAGTAGCACCAACTGTAGTAAGTGCTGCTGTATCTAGACATACTAATGATGGAAGTAATCTAGCACCATATCCTCCTCCACCAACAAGTTCTATGGTAGGAAACTTTTCAAAATTTAATGTTCTGTTCAATACACGTGCACCTATTACAAATCCATTCTCAACAACTGCTTCGGCAACTCCTAGTTCTCCATTAACATACATCTTTGGAGCACTCTGATAACCTATGCCAGGACTAAGAATAGTAAATGCATCAATAATACATCTAACATTTTTATCTACAGCAAGATTCTTTTTGTAACCAAAACCAGATGATTGAATTCTAATTTCTGTCACAAATCCATTATCATCTAATAATGCTGATGCAGTAGCACCAACACCTTCACCAGAAACAAAAACAACTGGAGGTTCTGCATATGCATCACCAATATTATCTACAGGAATTTCTATGATTCCTCCAGAACCATCTGTTATAACGTTATTTGAATTTACAATAGGTTGCCTAAATTTCTGGAATACAGTTGATGTATCATCTCCAACTCCTATGTCACTATCACCTATGCTTTGATCATCAGGTGCAGTAATAAGAACATCTACAAATGCACCAGTTCCATTTATACTAAATGTCAATGTCTCTTCATCTTCTATAGTAGAATCCTCTCTAATACCAACAGTAACTAACGCTTCATTATCTTGAATTACAAATTCTCCAGTCAATTTCTGTCCAACAATGTCCGAATTTGTAATGCCTTCACCAGATAAAGTATAGTATAATATATTTCCATTTGGAATATTTGTTGTTGTAATGGTGTATATAATAAACTCATCTTCTGGGCATGTGGTTCTGTTCGCAACAACTTGATATGTTGGAGTTCCTTCATCTGGAGCAGTTTCTCCAGTTGGAGTGCCATCTGGATCAGGTATTTCTATAGGTTCAAATGGATCTATGTCAGTAGGAGTGTAAGGATCATATGATTCTTTCAAATCACGTTCGGATATTGTGCATTTACCAATATTTTTCTTAAATTTAATATCATATTTACCACCACGATCAGGAGAGTTATTTGTCATCTTAACAAAGAAACTTTCATTATCATCAGTTTCATTATCAATTAATGTTTGAACTTCAATTATTTTTTCAGTCTCACCTGGTGTAAATCCTAATATATCATCTACCTCAAGATAATCTTTTCCAGCAGTTGCACTTCCTTGATTTCCAAGTGTTTTAATTTTTACGGATGATGCTACTTCAACAGTTCCAGATCTAGTTACTGTAAATACTGCTAAATCACCTTCCTTAACTTCAATATCATTGATATCGTATATAATTTTTGGTGCACTTGTATCTTTACCAATCTTTGGAACTCCACCAGCAAATCCAACAGTAGTTATTTCTAGTGGTTTACCAGTATATGCTTCATCACAAACATACTGTGTATAATCAGCAGGAGTGTCACCAAATAGATTATCAATACTTTCTAGTAATCTATCTAAGAAATCTCCATCATCATCTCCTTCTTTTGCTCCGTCTGTGCATACTTTCTTATCTCCATCACATGTTGTATCAACACCAGTACATGAAATTCCTAAAAGTTTCAAAATATAGTTGATTGCATTACCGATCATGTTAAGTGGAGCAGCGATAGCACCTAGAATATCTTGTAGAGGACCTAAAATATCTTGTAACAGTTGATTCATTAACTGATAAATTTTAGAGATAATTCCGTTTACTAACTCATCAAGTTGACATGCAGCAGCACGATAAATCTGATTAACATAGTTCATTAAGAGATTTGTCAACCATTCTGCTAATTGCTCACCAAGATCTTCCATCTTACATCCAAGATTCTTTAGGAGTCCATTGAACCACTCTGTAACTGGAGTAAGAGCATTTCCTTTTTCATCAGGACGTAATATTGCTTTAACTAATTTGTTGACTCCTTTTTGTAATAATGAAATGACATATCCTTTTAATCTTGAAAGAAATTCACGTGTAACATAAATTGCTTTATTTACATAACCTCTTGCTACACCTGGTGCACTGTAAAGTCCTCCTGTATACTTACTAACATAGTAATTACCAATGTTACCATCACTAGCTTGAATATCTGCAAGGAAATTTCCCATAATTCCCTTCATTTGTCCTTTTAGATCTTGATCTTCACATTTTTGTCCAACATCTTGACACCAATTCTCATCTTTGATGTTCTCCTTCATATGAGTAGCATCTACTCGTTCCTCCTTTGTTCCGTCTTTCTTTTCAAGGAGAGTTCCATCACTAGGACCTCCATTTTGTTTAGATTTATCACTCTTACTTGGATCACCGTCTGTTTTAGGGTCTATTTCAAATGGAGCAGTACGATCACCAGTTGCAAATCTTGAATCAGGATCATCTTGTCTTATTGTATTCTTTTCAACTGTAGCACCTGGTGTTTGTCCAATAGAACCCATGATTATAGGTTTTTGTCTATCAGGATCCAAATAAAAACCAACCACCCAACAACCTGGCGTTAACTGAGCAGCTGCACCAGTTATGTTGCCAGGTGAGAATGGTTGATTGACAGGCATCATCACGTTAGCCCATGGCAAATCAGCAGTGGAAACTACTTCTCTTGACTTGGGGTGTTCACCCACAATCGCCACTTTATATCTGTAACCACCTTTATTATTTTTTTCGAGAGCAGAAGATGCCTCTATCTGACCTACCCACCAGTGAAAACCGTCATGACCGATTTTCATAGTTGGAGCAATTAGGCTATTAATGTTGAAGTCTGCCATTAGTCGTCATATATTAAGCACTCAGGTTCATCAGGGTGTACATCACAAAATACCTCTAATACATTAGGGTCATGATGATCTCCACCTTCAATCTCTGACTTATGATGTTCTACATACTCTTCTAAATCATGCAACTCATCTTCAATGTGATGTCGCATGGGTTCTGATGTTTTAGGATCAGCAAGAATTTCTTTGTCGTGCTGAATATGGTCTTCAATTGTTTTCATTGTGTTTTCCTCCGTACAGTATGTACATTATTATTTATTCTCCACGATTTGACTTTAAATCAGTCATTCCATAAGAATCTCTAAACAATTGTAGCACAGTTGTCATATTTCCGTTACCACCTTCTAATCTATCATACTTATGTGATACTTCCTTAACCAAATAAACTCCACTAGTTTCTTCATCATATGGTTTTTTTACCTTCAATTTATCTGCCACTTTGTTTAGAACGAGGACACTTACTTTATCTCCTGCAGATATACTAGGATTGCCAGGTATAGTAAGTTTAGCTTCTTGATTTGCAAGTAAATCATATCTAGCAACAGTTTGTGCAGCATAATACTTTATCCAATCAGCATATTCTGATGGATTATCAGTTGCTGCAGAATCTGGATCAGCAATATCTGGATCGTTATACCATGCTTCATGGTCTAATATTGCACTCATAATTCTTGATGGAGTATCTGATAATTCCTCTTGACTAGTGGGAATCAATGATATAGAATCTTGACCTCCTAAATGTGACATGGCATCGTAACTTTGTTTGATTTTATAAGTATACTCCTCGTATTGTCCTGTACTCATATTGAAAAATACCATAACAGATGAATATTTTCCTTTTCTTAATGATGCTATTACATCAACTTCAGTTTTAAATTTAAAATTACTGACTATACCTCTTTGATCTTTACCATTGTCTAAATTAGCAATAACTTCTTCATAAGGACCCCATGGTTTAGATCTTAAATCTTTTGCAGGAAATTCTTCTGTTCCTTCCTTGTAATTACCTTCTTTATCAAGTTTTGGAAGAGAACATAATGCATCAACTGAATAAAAATTAAATCCCCTTAATGTCTCCCAGAAAAAATATCCAGCAGTTCCTTTTATTTCTTTTTCCAAACCATATGTGCTTCCTACTTCCCTACCTCTTTTATTTGATATTTTCCCTGTTTTTGTTTTTTTATCTGTATATGTTGCATTACCAGATATACTTCTTTGAGTCAAATCTGCTATGATATCAAATGGTCTTCTCTTTGCTGGCAACATTTTTACAGAAAATTTACATGGTTCTACAAAAATTTCTTTACTAGATTTTAACTTTTCTCTAACTAATTTTGTTACCAATTCATCTGGTTTGCCTGATAGTGGATCTTCAAGTCTAACAATTTCATTCACAAAAGCTTCCTCAGATATCATTACCAAAGTGTATATTTGCTTTTTTTCCTTTATCGTTCTAGCAGCAATTCTCATAACTTTGAGTTTATATTTTGTTGCTTGACCTTTATTTGTCTGTTCATCAAAACTGGTTGAAACCTCTATATCTACAATCTCCCCACCTTGAATAGGAAAGTTAGTAAGAAAACCTGTTGAGTCACTCAACATCAATGATCCTGCAACAAATGGTTTAACAACACTCTCATGAAATGAAAATGCAGCAATCATATCACCACTCAATAAAGATGTTGTATTACTACCATCACCATAAGAGATAGTGCATTTCTTTAACTTAAATTCACTACTATTTTGAAAATTATTTTCTGCCATAATTACTAAAGCATTGCTCTATTGAAAGCACCAGCGACATATTCAACTCCTATATCGTCAAACATTACATTAGAATCACCAGTATCAGCACCACTTCCACCACCAGCAGCACCATAGTTGTTATTAGTGATATATGTAGCTCCATTAATAACTGCGGGAGCAACATTTATACCACTATTTTCTACATTAGGAGTATACATTCCAGTTTGGAAATATTTTGCTTCTGTTTGTGCGTAATCAGATGGTAATGAACCATATGTTACACCCTCTGTAGGATTATATTCCTTCATATTCTTAGCATCATCTTTACCAAAGAAAGTTCTGTTTAAGAATTTTTTAACACCAAATCTTGCGTTATCAATCATACTTCCGTCTGATGAATCTTTATTCCACCACTGTTTAACATTATTAATTTTATTTCCAACTGCATCTTTAAAATTATTAAATTTACTTGCAAGTGACTCTTTGAGGTTATTAAATGTGTCTGTAAAACCATCTTTAAGATTACCAAACATTTCTTTTATACCCTCGACCATGTTTGATATTCCACCTCCAATATTTTCAAATAACCCACCACTTGCTGCATCTCCTATACCAGAAAAAACACCTCCTCCTATAAACTTCATGAAATCAGTTTTCTTCTTCTTTATAGCTTCAAAAAAACCAAGACCAGCATCTACATGTCTAGAATCATCATCTCTCTCAATTCTCATTCTCTCTTTTGGACCTTCATTCATTGAGAACATTTTTCCACCAATATTAAATGGAACATTTGCTCCACTAGGAATTATACTACCACGCTCTCTCATAGGGGTCATCCCTAAATCTCTTGCAAGTAAGAATCCATCAATACCCAAACCTAATCCAGTTGTAAAAGGAGTCAATCCTAATAAACCAGAAGCAACTTCTAAACCAGCACCCATAAAATCGCCTTTTCTAGCACGATCAATAGCAAATGCTGTTCCCAATATTGCACCAATAAGTGGTAATCTCTTACCAGCAAGTGCTCCTGACTTTAATAAACCTTTTCCTCCTTTTCCTCCAAATTGTGCAAATGCTGCAGCTACTTTAGTATTTTTAATAGCAGTTTCAGCACCTGATACCATAACCTTATCTACGATTTCCGATCCAAATATATTACGTAGAGCACTTAATGCTTTTTTTGGTTTGCCAGCAAAGTCTTTTGTATCAAGTAATCTAGCAAATTGTGTTAAAATAATTGCCTCATCTATATTTTTAAATGCAATCTCAGGATAGAATTTTGCAATATCTTCAGCAATATTACCTATAGAACCACCAGCTGCTCTCATTCTAGAAAGTCTTTTTATATCTTTTCCAAAGAAATTTCTACCTTTACCCATCATTCTATTGTATTTCTCAACATTTGCAGTACCAGGTGACAAACCTAACTGATCAAAAATATCTACTTGTGTTCCAGTGAATAATGGTTTACCATCAGGACCTCTTAAAGATTTAAAAACATCATAATCTCGGTTTGCTGTTGCAAAAAGTGGATTTGTATAATCAAATCTTGCTGCCGATCTAGCATTTGCGTCAACAATTTCACTAAAAAGATTTAATTGCTTTGAACTAGAACCCATACCTAATATTTTTGCTGCTTCTTGTCCAGCCAATCCAGTTTGTTGCAATGCCATTGCTCCTGCTACACCTTTCATAGCACTAGCACCAGTTCCTGATTTTGCTAATTCACCAAATAAATTTGATAATTCTGCCCCTCCAAGTAATTTTGCAATTTTTCCGCCAAATTTAGCAGAGTTTAATCCAGTTGACTTTGACATAGATGCAACAGAAGCCGCCCTTAGTACATCACCTCTTAAATTTCCAGAAGCCGCAGAAGTTAAAAGGTTAGATCCTCTAAGAATTTTCTCACCTATTGTCATACCACCTTTCAATCTAGATAATCCTACAGATGACAATGCTGATCCAACCGCTTGGTTAATATCAACACCAGTACCACCAGGACTACTTCCCATTCCACCTGATCCACCACCAGATCCACCAGGTGTAACATTAATCATTCCACGTCCACCACCAGCACCACCAAATGATGATCCACCTATACCACGACCACTAATTCTACCACCCTCTATTGACTTCTCTTCTCTACGTAAACTATCTCTCCCTGCTTTTTGTTTCTGCTGACTTTGAAACATTGCAAAAAGGTAACCATTAAACATGGTTGCTTTCGCCATATCAGCTTGGTTATTGGATAATCTGTTTAATACTGTTCCTTGTCTCTGTATTGCTCCTGCAACATCAGTTAATCCTTCTTGTACACCACGAAGTCCCACAACGAGTGCATTTGATAAAGGTGCGACATCAGTTATAGTCTGATTAGTTACATTATAATCAAATCCACCACGAAATCTTTGTTTGTAATTAGTGGCAGGATTAGTTCCTGCACCACCAACACCCATTCTGCCCTTAGCTCTGGCAATTCTATCTCCGCCAAATCTTGAACCAAGGGCTCTTCCGAAAAAATATCCTTTACCTATCCCTGCTTCTTCTAATGATGTTCCTCCTGCCTCTGCCATTCCTGCTGCATAGGCACGCTCCTCTGACGCCATATTGGAAGCTTGCTTCAAGCGATTTCCAATTGACTTAGCAATCATACTGGTGTAATCTTTGTTACCCCTAGTATCTGTATATCCAACTGTTCCTGCTGCCATTATTGTTGTTGTTTTTGTTCTTGTTTAAGTTGATCCATATACTGTTGTAAGAGAGATATGTAAACTTGTCTCTCGAATGGCATCATATTCTCAATTTCACTCAAACTATATTTATGATGTTGCATCAAAGCAAAGTTAGTCTTGTAATACCCCTCTAACGTATTATGAAAGAGGGCTATCCGAAAAAACTCTGTAGTCCAGATATTGTATAATCAGACTCAACATCAGTATTTGGGTTTCTAACCTTAAACTTGTGTTCTAGTCTAGGAGATGTCTCAAAGAATTTTTGTAGTTTTTCTAATTGTTGAGTTGTCAAACTTTCTACAAATTCAATAAATTCCTTTGGAGTAGTGGTAGATTCATCAAATACCTCTTCTCCTTGAAAAATTTGATCTATACTTTCAGCAACAATTCCTATAACTGTATCCTCATTTACATCTTTTTGTGCAAATTGACTTTCTACAAATCTATCAAATGATGGATATTTCATTATAACACCTAAATCATCAGTTAACATAATTTTGTTACTATGTCCTTCTGGAAAAGTAACTTCTACATCAGTAAGATTTAATTGATATTTAACTTGTGTTTTTTCATCATCTTGACATGTGACATTAATATCAACAATTTCCCCAACAGAAACTGCACGGATATTAAGAAAAATGTACTCTAAATCAAAAGTTGCAAGATTATCAATTTTTATTCTTGATGAAATACACCCTTTCAATAAACTGAGTACCGCATCTCTAATATTTTTTTCATTCTCACTTTCTAGTGCTAAAAGTAACACTTTTTCCTCTTTTACTAAAAAAGGACGAAATTTGATTTTTTTCTTATTTGACGGGATTTCCAACTCATGTGTTGGTAAATCGACGGTTGGCAATGCCATAATATTTACTCCAAGGTCATATTTATATTTAGCGACTTTTTCAGACAAAAAATAGCGGGAAATTTTTTCCCGCTTTTGTGGAATTGAAAAGTCAATTTTGACTAGTCAAATCTGTTGTATCCATTCATCAATGCGATAGGAGAGTCGCCAGGATTAAGGAATGGGAATCTAAACATGTTATTGACGTCACTATCAACGACATAATGTTTTGTGTAATAGAACTGTGCTGTAACTTTTGTTATCTGTCCTGTTCCGAACTGTAATGGCACCGCATCAATAGCATATGGCCATGCATGATCTAAAATAAATGTTCCTGATGTTCTCTGACCAAAAGCAAGTGCAGGTCCTAACTCAGTTTTAGACACATATATTGTTTTACAATATTGTGACGGATAATTTAGAGTGGTGGTTCTATTTTTTGCTCTATTTGCTTGTGAATAAGAGTCTTCTAAACTATTTCCTGTTGATTGCTCAGTTGTACCATAGGCAACACCATCTGCATTTCTTTCTTGAAAAATCTGTCCATACCAATCATATAAAAATTTTAGTGGTGTCATATTGGCATCACATTGAAATCCTAACTGAAATTCAGTAAATACTCTGGTATGTGGGTAATTTATTTCGCCCTCACCAGTATATCTACCTTTTAATGTTCCAGTTGCTGCTTGTGTGTTTGGTAACTGTGCTTCGTCGCATAAAAATTCAAATATATTACGATTCATAGAAGGATTTCTAAAGTCTTCCATCGAATCTCCAA
>VTLG01005091.1_pt1 | contig 10170 bp, 3 predicted proteins | sample 4694571 | NCBI WGS metagenome assembly VTLG01 (sample SAMN12604809, study PRJNA352737) | marine metagenome | biome: ENVO:00000447; feature: ENVO:00000209|ENVO:00000569|ENVO:01000036; material: ENVO:00002151; isolation source: viral sequences binned using virsorter ... | reverse complement strand
TCATTTTAAATTTAATATCTTCGTTTTGATCTGCTGTCCAAGTTGAACCGTTTTGTGATTTAAATAAAACACCAGCGTATGGTTGTTGTGATATTGTTCTATTTGAACCTATCACCGTTTCTCCTAATCTTCCGACATAACAATTGTAATTGTTAGAGTTAGCCATAACTACAAAACAATACTCAACATTTTCTTGTAAATAAACTGGACTATCAAAAGTAAATGTTGTAGCTGTATCAGCTGATGTACTTGTATTTACTGAACTAGGATTTAAAGTTTTTTCACTAAAAGGTAAAATTGTAGAACCTGGATAACCATTTACTACTTCTCTAATTTGTACCGTTATTGGAATATTATCGTCTTTTGTGCTAAAGAATAAATCAACTGAAGTTATAAACACACCACCCTCATCATCTATCAAGAAAGTTTGTGCTAATGGGTCAACCCAACCAATTGTTCTTGTAGCTTGTCTAGTTGATGTTCTAACTATTGATCTATTTTCACTTGTATTTTGTCTAACTAATCTTGGCTCTCTAGTAGAAATAATTGTATTTTGTACCGTTTCTAAAATACCTCTTGCAACATAATCAGCTTCTGCTGAAGTTTCTACATCTGAAGAAGTATCATTTGTTGATGAACTAGTTAATCTAAAAACTCTTTCTCCTGTTCGCCATCTAGGATTTGAATTTACCGTAGGATCAGGTATTGCAAAAGTACCTGATACAGCACCGTTAGCGTCTGTTACCACATTACCACCAAGTGAACCGCCACTAGGGGTTACATATACTGATATGTCTATGTTATCAAAATAAGGATAAACTCTTGTATTTGGTTTCATTCTTGTAGCATTAAATGTTATTGTTCTACTTCTAATAAATGGAACAAAAGCTACATTAACTATTCTGTCGCCTATTGAATTTCTTACAACTTGAGGAACTAATCTTTGTCTAACACCTGTTCTTGTTTGAGATACCGTTTGTTCACTTGTAATTTCTGTATTTCTAAAAACTCGTCTACCTTGTCTTTGATTACCACTTGTATCTCTACTTCTTACATCCCTAGGTGCGCCTGTCCAGAAATCTTGCCAATCATTCCATACCGTTCCTATTTCAACACCATTCAATGCTGAATTTCCTAATCCTGAAACTAAAGTGTCAAAACCACCAACATTGTTAATTACTAATTCAGGTGCTCTTTCAGTTTCTTTCCATTCATCCGTAGGAGGTGTTAAGTCAATATTACCTGACCAAGTAAATACATCAAATGGATTTACATTAACACTTTTACTTGCAAAAGGTTGATCTATCAAAGTTGATTCTGTATAAGGTAAAGTTATTAAATCACCTGTTTTTTGGTAATTAGCGGCTGTTCTATCAGCAGCTGAAATAGTTGTGCCATCATCATCAGCTTCAATTAATTGAACTGCGTCCTCGTTAAATGTAGGTCTTAATTCACCTTTTGCCATATCCATAGCAGCTTTGTAATCTACATTACCTACATCACCAATATTATGACCTGTAAAGTTATCTACAACAAATCCATTTTTAAATCTGTCAAAACCATCAGCGTCTTGAATTTGTAAATTTTGTGCGTTTGCCTCTAGTAAAGATAATTGAGTGTAGTATTCAACATTTTCAATTCTGTTTTCTAACTTACCAATATCTCTCATAGTATATCTTTTATTATCAACTTTTTTAATGGTAACATCTTCGGTTGATAATGTGTAAGCTGGTATTTCTAAAGTGTATAAGTGCATTGCACCATCTAAAGATTTTGGAACTTGTGGTATTAATGCGCTTGATCCTTTTAATACTTTAAAATTACCCTCTTTATCTAAAAATATTTTATCTATTCTTGATAAGTAAAATTCGTGGTCAGTTGATACATCTGATCCAAATTGTACAACATCAACCGTTGAAGCACCTGTGCCATCATATGATCTATTTTGACCACCTGCGTCTATTGTTGAAGCGTCATCAACTCTTGGTCTAAAGTCTAATACATCCCTTAATTCGTAAGTTTTACCTGTTGTATCTGAAGTATAACTAGGAATATTTTCGTAAGTAACCACACCTGAATAACTATCTACACTAAAATAATCTCCTGATCCGTGAGAGAAGAAATCAAAATCAACAAGTAATCTACCTGTTGGTGTTAACTCACCTGTTTTTAATTTTATTCTACCAATGTCATAGAAATTATCTCTTTGACCATTATCTAAATCAAATCTATCTGTAATATTTGTATGTGAAGTTGTAGCAGCTGTGCTAAAATCAGGTGCCATATAAATGTTATTAATTTGTAATATGTCTGCTTTGCCTAAAGGTATTATTCCACTTTCTATAACTGATTGAGTAGATACAGCTAAACTAGAACTTGAATTTAAAGTTTTTGTTTTTTCACCAGCAACTGATCTACTTACCGTTGCTAAAATTTTTACTTTATGACCAGCATAGTTAGCACCAAAATCTAATTGTAAAGTTTTACCTGTTGGCGAACCTGAAAGTGTAAATATATTATCGCCTTCGTGGTTTGTGCCTGTTAAACTTAATACATCACCAGCAGCACCTGTTCCACCAGAGCCAGTTGTCATAATTGAAACTGAAAAATCTTTTTCAACTAATGAACTAAATGTCTCATTTGTTCCTGCTGTTATACTTACATCACCGTTTGATGATAAAGTACCTGTAAAATGTCTTCTAACTTTAAAATTAGTATCAGTAATTCCTGAATTATCAGTTGTTTTTAAAGTTTTAATTGTTTCATAAGGCAATTCAAATATAGAAATATTTTTATTAGAGTCTTGTAGTTTTGTTCTTTGTCTTGTTGCTACTGCTGAACTAACTGAATTACTTGCGTCTAATATTGCCTCTAATTGAGCGGCTGTATTTGAACTAATTGATTCTATAATACCAGTTACCGTAGCACCTGTTGAATCGTTTGTTGTTATACTATCGCCAATTTTTAATTCTGTTAAGAAGTTTGTACCACTTCCTATTACTGCTTTTGTATTGTTAGTTACCGAAATATTACCTGTTAAATTTTTGTTTTCACCGTTTGTAGATGAGATATCTGTATCTGCTGAGTAAGCAGGAGAACCTGCCATAAAAATTTGTTTAACATCAGCAAATTCGTATGTTCTAACACCTGTAAAACCAACTCTATCAGATTGAATAACAGCAGTATTACCTGAAGTCCCACCTGTAATTGTTTCGCCTGTTGCAAAATTACCTTTTACATTTGTTAATATCACAACACCGTGTTTAGCAGAAGCTGTACCAGTAGTGGTAACATTTTGTGGTGTTGTTCCGTCAGCACCAAATAATTCAAAAGTATTTGTATCTGGATTTCTTACCGTAAATATTGTTGAAGCAGAAACAGCTGCTGAGTCAATTGTAAAAGTCGCTGAAGCAAAGGTTACTTGTTGACCCTCTACAAAATTATGACCTGTTGCTGTCACCACACCTGGACTTGCAACGGTAACAGAAGCTACTGAAGTTGATTCAGTTGTAGATAAACTCTCTAAAACACCTGTTGCGCCTGAAGTGCCACCAGTTATTTTTTCACCTGTTGTAAATGCTTGAGCAGTTGCAATATTTAAATGTGTAAACATTTCTATATCAAATAGATAATGTTTATATACTGCTGAAGTTAATGATGTATTTGCAAAAATATTTGCTGAAGCTGTACCTGATTTATATTCAAAACCTTTTGATTTAGCTCTACCAATTGTTTTTATACTAGAGTTTGAACCTGTTTGTTCAACACCTCTTGAACCCGTTGCTGTTTTTGATAAACTAACTTTTTTAAATGCTTCAGTATCGCCAGATACAAAACCTATATCAGGAGAACCAAATATATTTTTTACATTTACAAAATTACCTATATCAAATCTAGTATTGAAATTATTTTGAGTATCAAAATCTCTAGCCTTATCAACATTTACAAATGTTGTACCTATTGTTTCAATTTCATAACCTCTAACATATGCTTTACCAGGTTCTAAACCTGCAGCCATTTTAGATTCTAAACCACCATTGGCTGAAGTGTAAATACCTCTATTATTACCATTGATTAAATGTTCTCTTATATCAATGTCAAAATCTCTTACTGCATAATCACCTGATTCGTCAAATGTTCTACGAGCAAAAGTATCTTCTAGTACGGCATATTCAGTTGTTCTAACTTGATTTTGAAGAATACCATTTGATAGCCTTAATAATTCTACAAAGTTTGAGTCATCTGTTGACGAAATTGTTTTTTTAGCTAATGTTAAATCTATTTTAAATCTGTGAGCACCAGGAGCGTTTGTGTTTGAAACGCCTTGAGCATTATCATTTAAAGTTGTATCACTCGCTGGGGTTACAAAAGATTCTGTAATTGTTAAACCAATTCTATATGATGGAGTATTTGTATATTTGTCTAAAACAATTCTTTGATTAGCAACTGAAACAAGATAACCATTTATATAATAATTACCTGCTTGAACTTCGGCAGCTGAACCTGTATGAGAAGAGGTTACAACGGCAGATACGGTAGTTACCACTCCGTCAATTGTCGTTGATCCTGATATTGTTTCACCAGCTGAAAATGCGTTTGTGGCATTATCTGTTCCTGTTTTAATATATTTTACAAAGAAAGTATTAGGATCGGTACCGTCTGTTACCTCGGTTTCAATTACTTTAGCTTGAACACCTGAAGTGCCACCTGTTAATACAACATCTTTAAAATCTGAAAGTGTTGTTGTACCTGTAAAACTTGTTAATTTTATTGAGTAATAATTTAAATCAAAACCAATCTCACCAGGAATAACCATTGCTCCTTTTTCAAAGAAATGATCTGATAATTTTTCAATTTGATCTTGTAAGATTGTTTGTGATTGTGTTAATTCTCTAGCCTGAACTGCAAAAGCTGGTCTAAAAAGTATTCTATGAAACTTCTTTGACTCGCTAAAGTCATCATAGTAAGGCGAGAGATTAAAGTCAGTTGGACTTGGCATTTAATACTCCCTAAAATTCAATAACCAGTTTGATATTCTCGGTCTGATCGGTTGCTCTTTGTATCGGTGTTCTATTTTCAAGGTATAAAACATCACCAGAGTCGTGATCTAATTCTGGTACAGAATAACCTGAAGAAAATACAACATTGTTTACGGTTGCTGAAACGGATGTATCAGGCGTTCCTGTAGGAGAACCACCACCTTGACCTGTTACCACATTTGCTCCTGAAAAAGCTGTTTGATTACCATTACTATCAACACCGGCGTCATTGTGTCTTGTCTGTATGTAATATAAAATTCTATTTGTTGAGTCCCACTCTACAACTTTACCAACTGCACCAGTTGTTGCTTGATTTATTTCTTCATCAACTGCAAAAGTACCTGGAGTTGGCGAAGCTGCAAATCTAATCGCTTTTGTTGCTCTTAATGTATTTGCTGTAGCAGCTGAACCGCTTGATGTAGGATTTCTTAATAAAGCAATTTTTCTAAAATCTTGAACTGCTGTAAAATCACCAGTATTAGATGATTCTGTTCCCTCTAAACTTGTATTTAACATTACAAAAAATCCACCTAATTCTTCCTGTGCGTTTGCACCGTGACCACCTTTTGGTGGAATAATAACATCTAATTCTGCACCAGATAAACTAGTTGCACCTGCAGCTACTATCTGAGCATTACTTACCGTTCCAAAAGTATAACCTGATCCGGCAGTTGTTACCGCTACGGCAGTTACCTGACCACCTGAAACGGTTACTGAACATTTACCACCTGTACCATCACCTCTAATATCAATGTTAGTGTGAGTGCCGTTTGATCCGCCTGAACCAGCAGATTTAATTTTTATAATGTCTATCGCACCATCAACGGCAGCACTTATGACATTTGATTGATCTGTACCTGCGCTAGCGTTTGGAGTAATCGCCATAAAATCAGGCGATAAGAAATTTGCTTGTTGAGCAGCAGTTAGTGTGTACATAAATTTGTACTTGTAACCGTCAGCAGTTGTTATAACAGATGTTGATGTACCAGTTGGCTCATTAGCTGCTGTTGCGCCACCATTGTTATCTAAAACTTTGTAAACATTTCTTGCTGAAGTTAAAACATAAAAGGTAGCGTCAAATAATGTTGTTGCACCGCTATTAGATGTAATTCTTGTTGAAGTTGATCCTGTTTGATATTCTCCATAATCGTGTCTGTATGTATCGTAAACCGTGCCAGATGTCCAGTTTCTTCTAGGTATTACAAATGATGTATCAGTTGACTGAACTCTTTTAGCTGCCAATAAATCGTCATATGTATAAAATTCTCTAACTACCGTGTCGCCTGGGGTATTAGGTGCTATGTCTGTGCCTTCAAAATCTGTTCTACTATCTGCTCTTGTTAGTGTACCAAATGGTTGTGGTCTACCAATTCCAAGATAATATATCTCTTTAGCAGTTTCAGAAAAAGATTCTGAAAATTGTTCAGCGTTATTCAGTCTAAATTTGTTAGTTATTATTGCTGGCATATTCTATTTTTTTCCTTTTTATATATTTATACAAGTTATTCTTATGTATCACCTAATCTCTTGAATTTGAATCCTGTTCGCATAAAACTTGAACTACCTGCTAAGGTAGCTACCGAACCACCTTGTGTAAACTTGACTTTTACTTGTGATGTATCGGTTACATCAACTTGTGCCATCAAGGCTAAGTTTGCATATTCTTGGTTATCAGTTTCTTCTTGCGATTGAGCAACCGTTGAATATGCTGAATTATTTGTGGTTACTTTAATTTCACCTCTTCCATAACCCTCAGCACCACTAAAATTGTATATTGCCTCTACTTCCCAAATACCGGTAGAAGGAAAAGTAAATACTCCAGATGAAACCGTCATAACGTCACCTAATCTTCCATAACCTGTTAAAGAAGATTCTGAAAGGTTAGCAGTTATATCTGCAAAACTAGAGTTTCCAGTTGTTGATAAATTAGATGTTAATAACCAAAGTTGTGAGTTTGCAAGACCTGGCACTTTAGGGTTAACTGATAAAGTACCATTCATTACACCGTGAGAAGCACAAATATAATAAACCGTTGCCTGATTATATGGCACCTCAAAATATAATATACCTGAATTTTTATTTTGAGCACTTACGCCAGTTGATACGGTACCATCTGTTGCAATGTGAGTTAAACCTGTTGTTATTCTATCAGCTGCCGTATATGTTGAACCACTTGAAGTTTGTATAACAAAAGGATGTGCTCCAGATAAACCATTTAAATTAAATGCAATTGTTTGACCTTGTCTTGTATATAATGTCGGATTGTCTACCGTTCCGTAGTGTGAAGAAAATCTATAAGCACTTGAACCGTTAGCGGTTACATCTATCATAGCAGTTGCACCACCAGGAATATTAATAGTTTTTTCTGAACCTGTGCCTGAAGCGGTTACACCCTCGCCAACAAAGTCTAATGTTGTAGCAGCAGTTGATAATGCTGAACCATCTTCTTCAATTGTTAATGATGAACCTGCGCTACCTGGCTCAAAATTACCTGAAGATGAATTAAATATTAATGCTTGACCATTAGCTACGCCTGTTGTGGTAACATTTGAAAATTTATCAATCGTATCATTTTCAGTAAGTAATCTTACCCAACCACCGTTATCTGCAACATAAGGCACGGTACCTGTTGTATCGTAAGCAAACATACCTTCATAAGTTGAAGCTGATGGTAAAGAACCAAAACCTGCAACGTTAAATCTTAATCTATTTCCGCCACCTGTTGTATTTACGGTTCCTGTTCCTGATAAACTTCCAGAACCTGTGATACTAAAATTCTCAGCTGAGGCTGCTGTAGCACCTAAACTTACTGAAGTTGCACCTAAAGTTAACGCTGAATTTGTATTAGATATTGTCATTCTTCCGTTATCAATACCAGTAGTGATATTTGTTCCACCTACTATTTCAAATTGTTCACCTAGTGATACAGATAAATTTGTAGAATCACCTGATCCAAAAGTTATTGAAGAATTTGATAAAGAAGCATTACCAATATTTGATAGTGTGTTATTTGCACCTGAAATTGTTTTATTTGTTAGAGTGTCAGTAGATGATTCGGTAACAATTGAACCATCTGTAGCAAAAGTAATTTCATTTCCTGAAATAGTTGTGTTTATACCTGAACCACCTGTAAATAAAATTGAACCACCTAAACTTATTGTTTGAGCAGATGAGTCATCACCTGTAATTGTTATTGATGAATTTGATAATGATGAATTTGATATATTTGATAATGTATTGTTTGAAGCATTAATAACTTTATTTGTTAATGTTTCTGAACCAGCTAATGTGGCAAAATCGTTATCTGTTAATGCTGTGTTAAATTGAGCAGTAGTACCAGTTATCGTATTACTACCTAATGCTACTGACTTATTTGTTAATGTTTGTGAGGCTGCTGTGGTTACAAATGTTCCAGATGATAATGTTGAACCATCACCTAGGGCTGTATATAATTCGTCAAAGTTTTCGTTTAATTTACGAGCACCTTCTCTTAAATTATCACCTGTACCGTCATTGGCTAGTGTGCCTCTAAATACCGTTTGTTTTGCCATTCTTTTCTTTTCTCTTATATATTTTTATTACTGCACCAGCGGCTGGAGGTGATTTAAACATAACTTCAGTATTTTCATTAATTAAATCATACTCCACTTGACTTAAAATCTTACCGTCAATGGTAACTAATAAATCTTCTTTACTATTTATAATCATTATTAAGGCGTTGCGTCATCAAAAGTTATTGATGTTTGAGCAAAGTTGGTTACCGTATTATCAAAGGATTCTTTAGATTCTGCAACGACAGCTGGTAATGCAAAGTTAGTTTTTAATAATTTACCGTCTTCGTTTGAAGTCATTAAGAATATACCATTTCTACCATTTAGTGTTGTTCTAGTACCCTCTACCAATATGTCATTCAAAATTTTAAATGTAATTTTAGAGCCTGGATTATTTACACCAAATGCTGTATTTGCAAATTTATTAATGGTTCCAAATCTAGGTCCTGCATATGCAAAACCTGTTTTAACTTCTACACCATCAATTGTTCTTCTAACTCTACTTAAATAATCTATTTCTATTGATGGTCTAGTTAAAGTAATATCTCTAGTGTTTGCTCCAAAATGTTCAACCGTATCTGGATTTAAATCAGCGTCAGCTGGTTGATTAGCATTACTTCTTAATGAAGTGCCATCATCTACCGTTCCTAATCTTCTACCAAATAGTGTTGTAAATAATATATTTAATACTTCAAATAATGGAGTATCAGAAGCACCTGAAACAATACCTGCAACAGGCGATCTAACTTGCATATTAATTCTATTTTCTAAATCAACTTGACCTGTAAAATAAAAACCTGAAGTGTGCATAGTTTTTTTGTATGCGTCTCTCCAACGGTTAATAGATTGACCTACTTTTAATACATAAGAAAAATCTTGATAGTATAAACTATCTTGTACTTTCATTGTTGATTCTGATAAATGTCCATCTTCATTTAAAAATCTGCCGTCTGTATCAGTTGTAGCAACAACATCAGCAGTAGCAGTAGCTAAATCAATTTTTGCAACCGTAGCCTCACCTGAACTTGTATTATTAAATAATGTTTCACCTATTGCAATTGTGCCGGTAACATTTTTCAATTTTAATAATTGAGTATCGGTATTAAAACTAACTGCCGTACCTGTAGCACCACCAGAAAAAGTTATTGTCTCATCTTTTAAAAATGTTCCTGTTAAAGATTTTATTACTACATTTTTAAAAAAGGTTAAAGTAGGAGGTGTAGGAGAATTTTCGTAACCACTACCTAATTCAATAGTTTTTAATCCTAAAACTCTACCAACATCATCACCAAACGCTAAAACTTTTGCATTAGAACCTGTTGAACTAGTTACCGACACAGCAGGTAAATTTTTATAGCCACTTCCTTCATTTGATATAAAGAAATCTGTTATGTCGCCTGTGCCTGTATCAGATTCTTGGACTATTTTTCTACCAAAATATTGATCGCCTCTTGTCGTTGCATTTTCTAATATAATATGATCGTCACCAGTTGTGTCTGGTGTTCCTCTATCAGGCGATATACCACCGTTTACAACTGAAACAAATCCAGCAGCACCTGATCCTTCGGTACCTGTGTTTG
>VTLG01001627.1_pt1 | contig 10170 bp, 10 predicted proteins | sample 4694571 | NCBI WGS metagenome assembly VTLG01 (sample SAMN12604809, study PRJNA352737) | marine metagenome | biome: ENVO:00000447; feature: ENVO:00000209|ENVO:00000569|ENVO:01000036; material: ENVO:00002151; isolation source: viral sequences binned using virsorter ... | reverse complement strand
TAGTTGTTCACCCATCTGTTGCTTACTACTTATATCAAGTTGGTATGCTTACATTCTCAACATCTGCTCTCACAACTGGTGGTGCAGTAACTTGGGGTGGTGGCGGTGTCGGTGTTAACGAAACAAGCATCGGCCAGTTTGCTGGTATGAATGTTGTTATTGACTCTCAGGTCAATACAGTTCACCCTGGTACAACAGGTCATCAAAAAGAGTTCCGTTGCTACTTAATTAAGTCAGGAACAATTCTTGAGGGTGAGCAATCTCCACTAAGTATTGAATCAGATAGAAACATCTTATCTAAGCAAGATGTTATGTCTGTTGATTACCACAGTGCTTATCACGTTATGGGAACTAAGTGGACATCTGCTTCAGACAACCCAACTAACGCAGCATTAGCTAACGATAACAACTGGGCAATTACATACGATGCTGATTTAATTCCTATAGTTGAACTTATTGTTAACTCACCACTTGATACAGGTACTAATCCTTAATATCATTAAAGTGTGGTCATCAAACCTCATCAATTATTGGTGGGGTTTTTTCTTTACGCTACAATAAAACTAAATTACTTTACTAATCGTGGCAGCTACCATAAATGCAACTGTAAAAGGAGAAAATGCTAATAGCTATGTCACATTAGCTGAAGCTAATACTTACTTTGAAACAGTCCCAGATTCTTCAACTTGGACAAATAAAACAGACGATCAAAAGAACAGATCACTAATATCCGCTACCCGTTGGATAGATAGCTTCGTTTACTATGGCGACAGATGCGATGATGGACAGGCACTAAAATTTCCAAGAAATAATTACCAGGTAGATGGAGTGGAACTATCTTGCAGCAAGATTCCACTAAATATAAAATATGCACAATACGAATTAGCTAGAGCTTTAGCAAACGATACAGATGCTATCACTGGCACTACTGGTAAAGATGGTAACTTTTCCGAAGTAAAGCTAGGAGATATCCAAGTAAAATACAACACAGACAGTCAGGGAACTGGATCAATAAATAATATTTTAGATGTTTACCCATGGTTACAAAGTTATCTTGGAGCGTATATGCTAGGTGGAGCAGGAACTTTTCAACTAAGGGCGGTTAGAGGTTAATGGCAGGACAACTAGACACAGCACTAAAAAACATAGCCAAACAAGTTGTGTCTCAACTAGGAGACTCATTAGACACAACAATTATTTACACTCGAAAATCATCAGCTTCCTACAACACATCTACTGGTGCAGTAACTACTAGCGATACTTCTTACACAATAAAAGTTCCTGTAGAGTTTATACAATCAACTGAAGAATCAGGCTATCAAGAAAACATAGCTAGAATTTTTATAACACCTGATCTCATAGGAGACAGCCAACCTTTATTATCAGATGAAATAACCCTCACATTTTCTGGATCGACTAGAGTTGCAAAAATTACAGATGTAAGAACTTTGCGTGGCGGTCAGGAATATTTATTCAGAGTTGACGTTATCTTCTAATGACTTTAGTAAACGCACGAGCAGCATTTGAAACCGCAATCAAAAATGCAGTAACTACTGCTGATAACACAGTAACAGTTGTGTTTGATAATATGCCTTTCACAACTCCAGGTAAGAATAAAAAATATGTAATGGTGAACTTGGACTTCACGCAATCAACAATGCAACCTCAAGGAGCAGCATTAGATTATTATGAGGGAACAATAAGATGTGGAATTATGACTCCATCTAATAAAGGTAGTGCTGTAGCTGCTGCCATAGCCGAATCGGTAATTGATGGAATGACATCAGTAAACGCTTCCGATTATTCCGATACTTTTTCTGTAACTCCTAGAGTATCGCGTATTAGTGGACCTACTTCTGTAACTACAGAAGATCAAAGTCATTTTATGAGTGTAGTCAACTGCAATTTCACAGCCAATGCGTAAAGATATTAAGAATCTACCTAAAGCTATAGAAGATGCTATCTTAATGGGCAAAAGCATAGCAGCATCAGAGATTCATTTTACTTTGCAACATAGAAGTCCATTCTGGACAGGTACTTTTAACAGATCATGGAAGGTGCAAAAAGGAAGTCCTGTAGCTGCTGTTAAACCTAGAGAGGGTGATCCCGAAGAACAGGCAAGCGGTAAACTTCCTCAAAAGGGAGAACTGATACCCACTGAATTAGGCGAGGATTTATACATAGGAAACCAAACTGACTATGCAGCTTTTGTTATAAATCAGAAAAAACATAAAGACGATGGAACAATGTACGAAGATTTATTTAAAGAAGGTAGAAACACAACTCCTATACCCAATCAGCCTGATTGGTACGAAGTATATTTAAAAACTGCACTCGAGCAGGATCTTGATGAAGGCTTTTCACAGACTGTATTGTAGTAAAGACATAAATAGTTCTTTGAGTTATACTACAGGAATAGATATAATTTTTTATGCCAACAACAAGAGCAATCGACAAACTAAAACAGGCTTTTAATGTCGAAGAACGCAATAGCTATGCTATCTTCAAAGGAAAAGAACTTATACTAAAAATATTCTGGTCTCCCCTAACCATAGCTGATAGAGACACAATAAACAGTACATTAATAGCTATGAACAAGGGTAAGGAGGAAGGAAGTTTAGACTTTGCTCTTCAAGTTATTGTTACAAAAGCTGAAGATGAATCTGGTGCAAAGATGTTTACATCAGGAGATTTACCAGTGCTGAGAAGAGAAATACCAATGTCAGTTTTGTTAGACATTATGACTAAGATGCAGGGTGTGGGCGAGGAGGAAAGCCCCGATGCCGTAAAAAGCTAATTTAAAAGAGAATAATTTAATTTATTTACAGTTTTTTGTAGCTGAAAAATTAGGCTATACCCATAGAGAGTTAAGAGAAAAGATGTCTCTACAGGAGTTATATGCTTGGAGTGCCTACTTCGATTTAAAAGGCGATAGAGAAAATGAAGCCTACGAAAAAGCAAGAAGGCAAGCCCAAACACGCAAAGTACGCTAAACTTCTAATATCTGTACTTTTGTAAAAGATTAGTGGCAACCGAGTACGAAGTAAATATAAAACTAAATACTAAACAGATCACAAATGATCTAAATACCATTGGCGGTAAAATAAAAGATTTAGGAAAAACTCAAAATACTAAGGCAAAGAAAGCATTAAGTAGTTCAGACGCAGTTCTGAAAAAAGAAATAGCAATATTAACAGCCGAAAATAAAGGATTAAGACTTAAAGGACAATTAAATAAATTAGAAAAAGATGGATTTAGCGTAAGAGGACAGATTAAAAAAGTTGAGTTTGCTATAGAAAAGGCAAAGGAAGGTCAGTTAGGTAGGGCTGAATTAATATTCAAGAGAGCAGAAAAAGGAGTTATTTTAAGAAAAAATGAATTAGCTGCTGAAGCAAAAATAACAGAACAAAAACAAAAGCAAGTAGCACTATCAACAGGCATAGCATCTCCTGTATTTGGTAAACCAACTCAAATAGGTTCTCCTTCAAACATAGCTGCAATACTTAACGATCCAACTACTTCAGCATCTCCTGTTCAACAAGCTCTTGCAAAGATGGAGGAAAGGTCAGCAGCTAATCAAAAGCAAGCGATGTTAAACAGAAAGAAATCATTGAGTCTAGGTAAAGCAAATTTAAAAATAGTTCAAAACGAGGTAAAAGCACATTCAGATAAGGTCAAGTTAATTGCAGAGCAAAATAAGCTAGATAATAGACTAGCTATGAGTATGGTAAGTCCTACAGGTGCTTTCAGTAGATTATCAGATAGACAATCTCGTGATGCACAGGGGAAAAGAACATTTATGAATAATCCCGTTGCAGGGTTTATGGGAAGAAGATTTGGTACTACTAGGGGATTTGATGCCCAAAGTGCGATTATCAGTGGTGGTTTTCCTCTCTTATTCGGGCAAGGTCCAATAACAGCAGCAGCAGGAGCTTTGGGTGGTGGTATTGGTGGAATGTTTGGTCAAATGGGTGGATTTGCAGGAGGTATTGCAGCAACAGCAGCGACCCAAGCAATAATACAATCTATCGCAGCCATAAGTGATCTAGGTAAAGCCCTTGGTCCGTTCACACAAAACAGCGAAGCTGCCATAACTGCATTAGGTCTACAAGGATCAGCAGAAGAAGCTCGAATAAAATTAATAGAACAATCCGAAGGAAAAACAGCAGCCTTCAATGCTTCAATGCAACTGATGGCTAACAGAATAGGACAAGATGGTGTAGATAGTTTGCAAGAGTTTGGTGAGACTACCAGATTAATGAATAGTGAATTTTCTCTTGCAATACTAAAAATACAGGCATTTACAGCAGGAATAGCAAACTTTGTTCTTAGAATTACTGGGTTACAAGAAAGTTTAAATGCAGCAGCAGCACAAAGAACTGTTGCTGATGCAGCAGCAATAGGAAATGTAGCAGCACAAGATTTAGTTTCTAGAAGAGAAACAATAGAGGCTATGGGTAGTAGAGGTGGAGAGGCAAATAGAAAAGCAGCATTATTAGCAGAACTGGAAACTGAAGAAAAAATATTTGCAATAATGCAGAATACAACTGTTGAGGCAGATATGATGACTCAAAAATTCAATGACTTAGTTAAGAAAATAAAAGAAGAAGAAGAGGAAACAGCAAGAATACTAGAACTTAGAAGAGAAGGACTAAATCCTGAAATAGCAAAAACTATAGCTGGATTAGAAAAAGAAGCAAAAACCAGTAAAGACTCAATTCAGTTTGAAATAGAAAAGCTATTAGAAAAACAAAGAGAGGTAGGAATACTAAATGAACAGGATCAAACTAGACTTACAACTTTAGAAAAGCAAAAAGATGCAATAGATAACGCAGTGGATAGTACAAGAGATCAAATAGAAGCAACTCACGATTTGAACAGAGCAGCCGAAGAAACACTAGATGCTTTTGAGAAACTTAACACAACAATCCAAAGCGATATAAAAAATGGAATAAAAGGGTTGATAAAAGGAACATCTACTTTAGGAGATATGGTTAGCAACATAGCAGACAGATTTTTAGACCTAGCACTGAATCAAGCTCTGTTTGGTAATGCAGGAGGACAGACTGTAACAGGTGGATTATTCAAGTTTCTTGGATTTGCAAATGGAGGTAGACCACCAGTAGGTGTGCCTTCTGTAGTAGGAGAAAAAGGTCCAGAATTATTTGTTCCTGATAGATCGGGTACTATAATTCCTAACAGACAACTAGGAGGATCTACAAATATAGTTGTAAATGTAGATGCTTCTGGATCTTCTGTTGAGGGAGATGAAGAGCAGGGCAGAGAGCTTGGTCGAATGATATCAGCAGCGATACAATCAGAATTAATTAAACAAAAACGACCAGGAGGTATGCTCGCATAATGGCTACGTTTCCTTCAATAAAACCTACATACGGACAACAAAAAAGATCCGCACCAAATACTAGAACAATTCGTTTTGCTGATGGGTTTGAACATAGAATATTATTTGGATTAGCAGAACATCAAAATCCAAAAATATATAACTTTACTTTTGAAGTTTCTGAAACGCAAGCAGATGAAATAGAAACCTTCCTTGATGCCCGTGCAAACGACAGTGCCAGCTTTGATTTTGAAGCACCTGGAGAATCTGCTGCACAAAAGTTTGTTTGCGAAAGCTGGTCAAAATCTATACCATATAACAATAGAGCAACGATCCAGACAACATTTAGAGAAGTATTTGAACCATGAGTACTGCTCCAATCATTACTGATCTACAAAAGATCAATCCTTCAGCAATAATTGAATTATTTACTTTAACTACTGATGCAACTCTGCATGGATCTGCACAAACCTATAGATTCCATAATGGAACAAGTTTAAATGCTAATGGAGATATTATCTGGGCTGGTAATCAATATTTAAAAATGCCGATAGAGGCAGAGGGTTTTGCGTTTCAAAAAGGTCAACTTCCCAGACCAACACTTACTGTCAGTAATGCTCTTGGAACTATCACAGCTATTTTATTAAACGTAAATGCGGTTATGGCAGGAAATGATTTGACGGGAGCTACTGTGACAAGGATTAGAACCTTGGCACGTTATCTTGATGCTGTTAATTTTCCTACAACTACAACCAGCACTACGACTACAACAACGATTGCTGATCCTGCTGATGCTGAAACTGTAACTTATACTGTCACTGTTCATAATCCTGGAAGCGGAAATATTTTTAGAATTAATGGTGTTAATAATCCTGTAATTACAATGAAAAGAGGATCTACTTATATCTTTGACCAATCAGATGCTACAAATAGTGGACACCCTTTAGCAATAAAATCTGATGCAGGAGGAACACAAACAACAACTGTAGTCGGAACTGCTGGAAATGCAGGAGCTACAGTTACTTATCAACCAGCTTACCCTTCTGCTCCAAATGACTTGAGATACTATTGCACAGTTCATGGAAATGGAATGGGAAATACGATTACAATGAATGATCCAAATACAACGACTCAACAAGCGACAACAACAACTTCTTCCCAGACTAATCCATTAGGTACACCAGATCCTACAGCAGAGTTTCCCCAAGAAATTTATAAAATAGATAGAAAGGCAACGGAAACTAGAGAAGTCGTACAATTTGAACTTGCTTCAGTTTTAGATCTTGCTGGAATACGAGCACCAATGCGTCAATGTACCAGAACTGAATTTCCTTCTATTGGTACGTTTATAACATGAGTTGGAAATACAAAGCACTACTTCATGCTCAACGAGAAGATCCTAAAGAATCTTGTGGTCTTTTATTAAATATCCGAGGAAAAGAAAAATATTTTCCTTGCCGTAATTTATCAATGACAGATCATCAATGTTTTATCATTGATCCAGAAGATTATGTAAAAGCGGATAATACTGGAGAGATAACAGCCGTTGTTCATAGCCACCCTATAACACCCCCAACTCCTAGTCAGGCAGATAAAATTAGCTGCGAACAAAGTAATCTTCCTTGGCATATTGTTAACCCAAAAACAGAACAATGGGGATATTGCGAACCATGTGGATACAAACCACCTTTATTGGGTCGGCCTTGGGTTTGGGGTGTTACTGACTGCTGGAGTTTAGTCAGAGATTGGTATAAGGAGGAAAAGAATACTGAACTTAGAGATTGGGATAGACCCACAACACCAGAAGAGTTTATATCAAACCCAATGTTTGAAAGTTGTGCATGGAGAACAGGTTTTAGAGAACTTAGACCAGATGAAAAAACAATTAATGGTGATCTTTTATTTATGTCTATTGGATCTCCTGGTTTAAATCATGTAGCTATTTTCTTAGATGGAGATGTTTTACACCATTTAACCGATAGACTATCTTGTAGAGAGGCTTATTCTCAATGGCTACTGAAATGTACAGGAGGGAGGTATCGTTATGTTGCGTAAAGTAAAATTATATGGAGAACTTGCTAAATTTGTAGGTCATAAAGAGTTTGAAGTAAAAGTAGACAGTATTGGTAGAGCAGTAAGTTTTTTAATAAATAATTTCCCTGGAATCGAAAAGTATATGTCTCCAAAGTATTACCAAGTAAAAGTAGGCAACTACGAAATAGGCGAAGATGAATTGCATTATCCTATCGGACAAAAAGAAGATATACATTTTATTCCAGTTATCAGTGGTGCTGGAAGAGGATTAGGTAAAACTTTGTTAGGGGTAGCTTTGATTGGTATAGCAATAGCAGCACCAGGAGCAGGATTTATGGCTGGTGGAGGTCTTGGATTTGCTGGAGCAGGAGCTATGGCAGGAAAATTTAGCTTTGCTGCAATGTTGGGCAACATTGGAATAGGTTTAACTTTGATGGGGGTATCTGAAATGCTGACTCCTCTACCTCCAAAAAGAGATTTTAATAGTGAGGAAGATCCAAGACTGTCTTATAATTTTTCTGGAACTCAAAACACCTCAAGGGCTGGAACTCCCGTTCCAATCTGTTACGGAGAAATCATAACTGGATCGGTGGTCATCAGTGGTTCAATCGACACCCAACAGGTACAGGCATGACAAAACCTAAAGGTATTCAAGGCTCTGGGGGTAGAAGAAGTCCTCCAACTCCTCCTCAACCAACTAGAACACCCGATAATTTACATAGTAGGCAGTTCTCTACTATTCTTGACTTAATTTCTGAGGGAGAAATTGAAGGGTTTGCCAGTGCTTCAAAAGAAGGAAGAACACAGGGAACTACTGCGTATAACAATGCTGCATTAAAAGATGTATTTCTAAACGATACTCCTGTTTTAAAAGCATCGGCTGACTCAACTAACCCAAGTGCGACTGACTTCAACTTTCAAGATGTAAATTTTACTCCTAGATTTGGAACTGCAAACCAAACAAAAATTCCAGGTGTTGAAAGTAGTTCTTCTGTAACATCGGTTGGAGTAACTGTTACTGCCTCTACACCTGTAACAAGACAGATTACAAACACAAATGTAGATGCAGTAAACGTAACAGTAACTTTTCCTCAACTTCAAAAAGCAACAGATAAGGGAGATTTACTTGGATCGTCTGTATCTTTGAAAATTTCAGTTCAATATAATTCTGGTGGTTTTACCGATGTCATTAGTGACACAGTTACAGGTAGAACTGCTGATGCCTACCAAAGAGATTACAGAGTAAATCTTACTGGTGCATTTCCAGTAGACATAAGAGTTAGCCGAGTTACGGCAGATAGCACAAGTTCAAGTCTTATTGATTCATTTTTATGGACAAGTTTTGGTGAAATTATTGATGATGCCAATACTTATGCCAATAGTGCTTATGCTTCTGTTCGATTGGATTCCATGCAATTCCAATCAATACCTAGTAGAAAATATCGTGTTAGAGGAGTAAAAGTAAGGATTCCTGGTGCTGGTGCAAACAGTTCGGGTACTCCAAGTGTGGACAGTGCAACGGGCAGGATAGTGTACCCAGACGGATACATTTTTAATGGAGTTATGGGTGCTGCTCAATGGTGCTCGTGCCCAAGCATGGTGCTACTGGACTTACTTTTGGACACACGCTATGGATTTGGCAATCATATAACAGAAAGTTCTCTTGATTTATTTTCTTTTGTAAATGCAAGTAAGTTTGCAAACACTCTAGTATCAGATGGATTAGGAGGACAGGAGGCTAGATTTAGTTGTAATGTTAATATTCAAAACCTCCAAGAAGCATTTACTTTGATAAATGAATTAGCTGGTGTTATGCGATGTATGCCTATTTGGTCCGCTGGATCGGTAACAATAACACAGGACAAGCCAACAGATGCCAGTTATCTATTCAACTTATCTAACGTAGGCGAAGGTGGATTTAGTTACTCAGGCAGTAGTTTAAAAACAAGACACAGTGTAGTGTCTGTTTCCTACTTCAACATGGATAGTAAAGAAGTAGATTTTGAAGTTTATGAAGATGCTGATTTGATTTCTAAAATAGGGGTAGTTATTAAACAAGTAAAAGCATTTGCGTGTACCAGCCGAGGGCAAGCTAGAAGATTAGCAAAAGCAATCGTTTTCTCGGAAAATAATGAATCTGAGGTCTGCACTTTTACAACATCAATAGATTCTGGTGTAGTGGTTCGGCCTGGTGCAGTTATCGAAGTAGCAGATCCCGTGAGATCAGGAGTTCGCAGAGGTGGAAGAGTAAGTTCTGCCACAACTACCCAGATAACTGTCGATGATTCTGCTGCAACGGATCTACCTACAACAAATAATCCAACCTTATCTGTAATTTTACCTGATGGAACTGTTGAAACTAAATCAGTATCAAGTGTCTCAGGTGCAGTCATAACAGTATCTTCTGCTTTTTCTCAGACTCCAAATGCTAATACAGTTTGGCTGCTGCAAAATGATACAGTTCAAGCTCAAAAATTTAGAGTGTTAAATGTTGAGGAACAGGAAGGTATAAATTATGTGATTACAGCTTTATCTTATGTAAATGAAAAATACGCATTTATTGAAGATGGTGCGACTTTACCAACAAGAACAGTATCGGTACTGAATCTTCCAAAAGATCCTCCTTCTGCTTTACAGGCTGAAGAAAAGATAGTTGAAATAAATAATCAAGCAGTATCTAAACTTATTGTTAGTTGGCAACCTATTGTCGGTGTTACGCAGTATCAGGTTAACTACAGATTTAATAACGGTAACTTTGTTTCTACAACAGTTTCTTCTCCTGATTTTGAAATATT
>VTLG01009172.1_pt1 | contig 10171 bp, 8 predicted proteins | sample 4694571 | NCBI WGS metagenome assembly VTLG01 (sample SAMN12604809, study PRJNA352737) | marine metagenome | biome: ENVO:00000447; feature: ENVO:00000209|ENVO:00000569|ENVO:01000036; material: ENVO:00002151; isolation source: viral sequences binned using virsorter ... | reverse complement strand
CAGTTACAGGCGGACAAGCATTTACTAATAAAGTACCGCTAGTAATTACTTCAAAAACACAGCTAGTTGGAAACAGCAATACAGGTATTCCAAAAGGCGCAGTAGGCGCAGTTGGAGACTATGCTGTTGTGACTACTACAACAACTAATAAAGTTTACTACAAAAACACCTCAGGATCATGGGTGAAAATAGGAACAGCTGATTGGGTAAAAAGCTGGCCAACAATACAAGGCACAGTTGCTAACCCAACATTGGTAAATTCAGAAACTATTATCATTAACGGAACCACTGTAACAATAAGTGGTACAGCAGTTGCTGATATGGTTACAGCGATTACCCTCGCTGGGATTACAGGTGTTTCTGCTAAGGTAGTAGACGGAAAATTAAACATTTACAGTGACGGAAGTTCAACAACTGACGGTTCAACAGACGACGATGGTGCCATTAACATCACGGCTGGACAAACTGGCACATTGTTAGGAGACTTAGGAATAACTGCTGGTACTTACTACGCACCAGCTTTTGAGATTGCTCCACATACTTCTGTTCCAGCATTTAAAACAGCTGACACAAAATCAAGACCGTCAGGTTCGGTTTGGTTAAAGACAACAGATGCTAATTTAGGTGCTCAATATAAAATTAAAGTTTATAACGGAACTACTGGACTATGGGAAGATAAAAACGCACCATTATACAAAACTCATCAAGAAGCATTATTCAATCTTGATAAATCAGGTGGCGGCGTAAACCTAGCATTAGGTGACTGTTATATTCAAGCACATACAACACTAGCAGAAAATGAAGAATTTGATTTTACAATTTTTGCTAGAAACGCATCAGGAAATACAACTATTACTTCTGAGGCAATTACAGCAAGTACTTTTGCGGTAGGAACTTTTAACTTTACATTAGCTGAAAGTAAACCAGGACAAGCGGCACTTGATTCAGGAGTTGCTTTGGCATTTACAGCAACAGGAGCAACTACTGATGCTGACTTATTTGCTGACGCTATTAACGCTCATGGCTTTAATAACATTAGAGCAAGTGTTGATGCTAGTAACAGACTTGTAATTGAACACAATGATGGTGGCGAGATGCGTATCAAAGACACAAGTAGTGCATTTGCTAACGCAGGATTTACTGCTTACAATTACTCAACTAAGTTAGGTACAGCAAATCTTTATACAGCTCCAGCAGGTGATTCAGCATATGACTTCCATGCTTCTAATTGGAAAATATCAACGTACAATGCTGGACCAAATGCTCCAACATCATTAACAACAAACGGAAGACTATGGTATAGCTCTATTGTTGACGAAGTAGACATGTTGGTACATGACGGAACTACATGGAGAGGTTATCAAAACGTCTACGCTTCAACTGATCCAGAAGGACCAATCGTAAGTGCTACTGAACCTACACAACAATCAGATACTACACCATTGGTAACTGGTGATCTTTGGATTTCAACAGCAGACTTAGAAAGCTATCCAGAAGTTTACAAGTACAATGCTGATCTTCAAAAATGGTTAGCAGTTGACGAAGGTGATCAAACTACTGAAGATGGTATTTTATTTGCTGACGCAAGATTTGGAACAAGCGGTGGTACAAATGGTACTAACGGAGAAGCACCAAAAGGAACTATTAAAGAACTTCTAGTAAGTGACTTCTTAGACTTTGATGCTCCAGATCCAGCACTATATCCAAAAGGTATGTTGTTATGGAACCTACGTAGAAGCGGATTTAATGTTAAGAAATTTGTTAGAAACTATGTAGATCTAACTGCTAAAAACATTAGACAGGGTGACGTGAGCATGGCAACTTATTATCCACACAGATGGGTAACTGAGTCAGCTAATCAACCAAACGGAAAAGGTAGCTTTGGACGTAAAGCACAGCGTAAAGTAATCATTCAAGCTCTACAAGCATTGGTTAACAGTAACCAAGAAATTAGAGATGATGAATCAAGATTATTCAACGTGATGGCAACACCAGGGTATCCGGAACTGATTGGTGAGATGGTGTCACTAAACAATGATAGAGGCTTAACAGCATTTATTATTGGTGACTCACCGTTTAGATTACAGTCAGATGGCACAACTTTAAATAACTGGGGAACAAACACAGCACTTGCTGTTGAGGATAACGACGATGGACTAGTTACAAGAGATGAGTACTTAGGCGTATTTTATCCTAGCTTGTTTACAAGTGACAACGCAGGTAACAATGTTGTTGTTCCACCAAGCCACGGTATAATGAGAACATTGGCACTAAGTGATCAAGTTTCATTTCCATGGTTTGCTCCAGCAGGTACAAGACGTGGTGGCATCACAAATGCTAGTGCGGCAGGATTTGTAGATTCTGAAGGAGAGTTTAAATCAATCGCATTGAACGAAGGTCAAAGAGATACACTATACTCTTTAAATATTAATCCAATTACGTTCTTAACAGGAGCAGGATTAGTTAACTTTGGACAAAAAACAAGAGCTAGAAATGCTAGTGCGTTAGATAGAATCAACGTAGCAAGACTTGTAATTTACTTAAGATCACAACTTAAGAAACTTGCTAAGCCTTATATCTTTGAACCAAATGATAAGATTACACGTGATGAGATCAAAGCACAAGTTGATAGCTTAATGTTAGAACTTGTTTCACAAAGAGCATTATATGACTTCTTAGTTGTATGTGACGAGTCAAACAATACACCTAGCAGAATTGACAGAAACGAACTATACGTAGATATTGCTATTGAACCAGTAAAAGCAGTGGAGTTTATTTACATTCCATTGAGACTTAAAAATACTGGAGAAATAGCAGGACTATAAACGGATAAATAAAAGTAATAGGAGCATATAGAATGGCAATTTCAACACTTTCAAAGTTAACAGTACCCTTAGATAGCAACGCGAGTGCATCTAACCAAGGACTGTTGATGCCAAAACTGGCATACCGTTTTAGGGTATCATTAGAAAACTTCGGAGTATCAAGTCCAACTACTGAACTTACAAAACAAGTAATGGACGTAACTAGACCGAACGTTTCGTTCGAACAAATGACTGTTGATATTTACAACTCAAGAGTGTACCTAGCAGGTAAACACACTTGGGAACCTATTACTTTAACACTACGTGAAGATGTAAGCAACAACGTACAGAAATTCGTTGGTGAACAGCTACAGAAACAGTTAGACTTCTTTGAACAATCAAGTGCGGCATCAGGAAGCGATTATAAATTTGTTACTAGAATCGAAATATTAGATGGTGGTAACGGTGCTAACGTTCCAGGTGTACTAGAAACATTTGAACTATACGGCTGTTATGTTGAAAGTGCTAACTACAACACATTAAACTATGCTGAATCAACACCAGTTACTGTACAATTGGCTATCAGATATGATAATGCTATACAAACTCCACAAGGTACAGGTTTAGGTACAGCAATTGGTAGAACAGTTAACACAGCTATTACAGGCGGTGGTAACGGTTAATAATACTCAAAATTAAATTAAAAGGGGCTATATGCCCCTTTTTTTATCTCCATTATATACACACATAATTTCCAAAGATAAATATTAGTATGGCAAACTTTTTAAAAGGATTCTTAGACAACGTTGTATCGGGAGCTTTAAATCCTAAAGGTACTCTTGCTGACTACGCACATGGTGCTAGACTTTATGTAGATGACAGTCATAGACTTTCACCTAAAGTAAAATTTCTTTACCATGTTTCTTTGGATATTAATAGAGAAGCTTCATCTGTTATTCCGCAATTAGCACAAAAACATATTAACGAATTGAATATGCTTGTGAAGTCAGTAGACTTACCAAGATATAATATTCAAACAGATGTCAAACACCAATACAATAGAAAACGCATTGTTCAAAAGAGAATAGATTATCAACCAATCACAGTGACTTTTCATGACGATGCTTTTGGTGTAACAACAGCATTGTGGGAAGCGTACTATAGATATTATTACAGAGATGGACAATATTCTAAAGTTATGCCTGCCGGTGCTCCAGACCCTACCATACCTGAATACAAAAATCATGCGGCGTTCAACAGAGGCGTAGCATTTGGACAAAAGCAATATAGATATGGATTTGATAACGATAGCTTTGCGCCATTTTTCAATAATATTACAATATACCAACTGTCAAGAAAACGTTATACAGCGATGACATTGATCAATCCTATAATTTCAAGTTGGTCACATGACAGCTTAGATAATTCTCTTAGTGAACCGGTTGCTAACCAAATGACTTTAGAATATGAAACTGTTCACTATAGCAGAGGTCCAATAGGTAAAGCTGGTCCAAAAGGATTTGCTGAAGAACATTATGATAAAACACCTAGTCCTATTTCACTATCCGGTGGCGGTGCTTCTAGCTTACTCGGTGCTGGAGGAGTATTAGCAGGTGGTGGATCAGTGCTGGCAGATATACAAGGTGGTAACGTTAGTTTTGGAACTGTTTTACGTGCGGCAAGCACAGCACAAAACTTAGGATCTTTAACACAATCCGGAGTTGGACAAGAATTATTAGGCGGAGCATTAGGACAATTAGGTCAGGCTACCGGAGTTGATGTAAGCGGAGTTGCTGGTGTTGCTTTTCCAAAAGGCGGCGGTGGCGGAGGAGGATTAGAATCCTTAGTTGTTGCTGGATTAGCAGTTGGTGCGGCCGAAGCAGTTAACTCTTTTAGTTCAGGCGGCGATCCTAATGGTAAAGCAGGTCCAGGTGCCGACGATAAAAGTTATCCAGATCAATTACCAGAGGAATAAAATATGTCAAATACAAATTTACCTAAAAAGGAATCAACAGATTCAGCAGGCAAAGTTAGAAGATATTTTAACACTTATTTTGGAAAGGAACTTGCTTTTCCAAGTAATGACGTAGATGCTGTTATTGGTTTTTTAGAGTCTAAAGGATTTGACAAAAATGCCGCAATCAGCACTGGTACGATTTTACTACAACAAGCTAAGATAGACGGAATAAAAGTTTTTGAACTTTTAGATACATTAAAAGGTTTAGATAGACTTCAATTAAGTTATACCGTAACACAAGTTTTAAACTTCAATAGACAAAAAATTAGCACACTTGGATATAGGGTATCTGACACAAAGAAACCTACAGAAGCACGAAACATCATGGGGTAACCAATGAAACGTTGGGCCCAAGGGAAATACACACTTAAAAATCCAGACAAATATGTAGGTAACAAAAGTCCCACATATCGTTCAAGTTGGGAATTTCATTTTATGAAGTTTTGTGATGAAAATCCTGCCATAGGTGCTTGGGCAAGTGAAGCTATTAAGATTCCTTACAGAAGTCCTCTCACAGGTAAGCCCACAGTATATGTACCAGACTTTTTTATTCAATACAAAGATAAAAAAGGAAATGCCAAAGTTGAACTAATAGAAATAAAGCCTAGCACACAAGCAATGAAAGAAAATATTGGAAAAAATAGCCATAATCAAGCATCTTATGTTTTAAATATGGCAAAATGGGAAGCCGCTTATAAGTATGCCAAATCTAAGGGTATTAAATTTAGGGTAATTACAGAAAAGGAATTGTTCCACCAGGGCCGAAGGAAAGGCTAAATAATAGTAGCATATAATGGATCCACGCTATGAGTAAAAAATTAGAAGAATTGTTAGATCTTCCAGATTCAAAGGAAATTATCCAACAAGAAAAAGCAAGGAACAAACAAGAAGTTGTAAAACAACAGAATGATACCTTGCGTGATATTGCTGAAATGGATAAAATATCAGCGGCATTACCACAAGTTAGGGGCTTGGGTGAATTAGCTGATAACGAACTAGGAGAAGTTGCCGATAAAGCAATGGAAGCATATGAAGATTTAATGGATCTAGGTATGAACGTAGAGTCAAGATACAGTGGTAGAGTTTTTGAAGTAGCTGGCCAAATGCTGAAAACCAATCTTGATGCTAAAGTAGCCAAGTTGGATAAGAAGTTAAAAATGGTTGAACTTCAACTTAAAAAAGAAAAACTAGATAAAGACGGAAAAGCTGACGGAGAATCTATAGTCCAAGGAGAAGGATACATAGTTACTGATCGCAATAGTCTACTAGAAAAACTAAAGAATATGGATAAATAATTTATAAGGACGGGAATATGTTTGAAAAATATCTTACAGAAGCAAAAAAAGAGTATAAATTTTCGATTGGAGTAGCAGGTGAATTACCTGAAGGCTTTGCTGATAAAATGGAAACAGCTTTACAAAAGTTTAGCGTTGTATCAATGGGAGCTGGCAAGAAAACTCCTATACAAGAACGTCCATTAGATTTTCCACAGCTTAATAATTGTGAAGTTACTTACTACGAAGTAACAATGTCATATCCTACAACACCACAAGTTTTAGAAGAGTATATTCCACAATGCTGTGATGTAGACAGAGCAATGGTAGTTGTAAGAACAGAAAACGATCCAGGACTAGAATACCAAGATGCTAAAGACGAAAATCCATATGAAACAAAATTAGAAAAAGAAGATATGGGCCAAGCTGAACCAGATTCACAAAAGCAGGTAGGCGGTGAAAGAATTATGGAACTTTTGAAAGAATTAGAGTCAGCAAGAAAAGAAAAAGAAAACGATCCAATAGCAGATGTTAAACCAGCGAAGACTGATGATATTAGCGATAGCATTGGAACAACATCACCTATAGGGAGCAAATAATGGATATGAAAGACTTAATTCAGCAGATGACTAACATCGAGTCTGAAGAAAAATCTAAAAAACAAATCAACGAAGGTGCTTCAATGAATATTAGCATGAATGCTGATGATGCGGCACAAGTTGGACAACTCATGGCTATGATGAGAAACGCCGGAATGGATCCAAAGCCAGTAGCGGCGGACATGCCAATGCCAATGAGAACAGATATTGAAAAATTTAGATCAGCTGTAGATGCCAAATACGATGATCCTAGAATTCCAGGTAAAGACGATGTACCCGGAGATATGGATCTTAAAGCAGGAGCAATGGGTTCCGGTATTGGAGCAGGTTTAGGCTCAGCAATCACAGGCGGTCCAGTTGGCGGAGCATTAGGTTCTGTAGCTGGTGGTGGCGGACTAGGCGGGGCGGCTGGTTCAGTATTAGGTAATATTGCCGGTAACGCAATAGCACCTGGAATTGGCGGAGCAATTGGCTCAGCACTAGGTGGCGCTGTTGGTGGTGCTATGAATGATGGTGAAAAAGATGATCCAAATATTCCAGGCAAAGACGATGTACCAGGAGACCAAGATCTTAAAGCAGGCTTGATTGGAGGAGCATTAGGTTCTTTAGCAGGCGGTGCCGCAGGTAACGTATTAGGTCAAGGATTAGGACAGGCCGCAGGCGATGCTTTATCAGGTGCTATGGGCGGTGTTGGTACTACAATGGGCGACATCGGAATGCAAATTGGTAAAGCGGCTCCGGGTGTTGGAGGAGCTCTAGCAGGCGGAATGATAGGTGATAAACTTACTGGTGAGGCAGACGGTGATTATGCTAATTCACCTGATGAAAAATATTCATCAGCAAGAGATGTTACAAATCCCCCAACTAACGATATTAACAAATCTAAAAAATCTTATCCAAAAGTAGCAGGCGGAGATAATCCAATGGCACTAGCAAGTAGAATAAAAGAAGAACTTTCTGCTTTATATAAAGAATACAAGTAATCCCCCCAGATTCAAATAGGCTCTTCGGAGCCTATTTTTTTGGTTAAATACTCATATGAGCAAGAGTTTAGATGGTGTATTAACCAAAAAAGCCAATAAAAGAGAAACTTTTACAGAAGAACAAATTGCTGACCTAAAAGCATGTACTGATCCTGTAACAGGATATTTGACCTTCTGCCAAAAGTTTTTTAATATTCAGCATCCTGTTGAGGGCAAGATGTTATTCCAACCTTTCCAATATCAAGAAAGGTTATTACAAAGTTATCATGATCATAGATTCAATATTAACATGTTACCAAGACAAAGTGGTAAGACAACAACTGCCGCAGGTTATTTGTTATGGTTTGCTATGTTTCATCCAGATCAAACAATATTAATAGCGGCACACAAGTACACAGGCGCACAGGAAATCATGCAACGTATTAGATACGGTTATGAACTTTGTCCAGACTATATAAGAGCAGGTGTTGTAAACTACAACAAAGGATCAATGGAGTTTGAAAATGGGAGCAGAATTGTTAGTGCTACAACTACTGGAAATACTGGTAGGGGTATGTCTATTAGTTTACTATATTGTGATGAGTTCGCGTTCGTAAGTCCAACCATTGCTGATGAATTTTGGACTTCAATATCTCCTACACTAGCAACAGGTGGTCGTGCTATTATTACATCAACACCTAATTCTGATGAAGACACATTTGCTGTAATTTGGAAAGAAAGCCAAAATAAATTTGATGCCAATGGTAATGAACAAGACATAGGAATAAACGGTTTCCACGGTTTTACAGCCAAATGGGACGAACATCCAGATAGAGATCAAGATTGGCGAGAAGCAGAAATAGGTAGAATTGGTGAAGAAAGATTTAGGCGTGAGTATGGTTGCGAATTTTTAGTTTATGACGAAACATTAATAAATTCTATAAAACTTTCTACATTAGAATCGACAGTACCAAAAATGAATATGGGTCAAACACGCTGGTATGATGTGCCAGACGGTAATGAAAATTATATTGTAGCGTTAGATCCTAGTATGGGTACAGGAGGAGACTTTGCCGCCATACAGGTATTTGAAGTACCAAGTTATAAGCAAGTGGCAGAATGGCGACATAATGAAACTCCGATTCCTGCTCAAATTAGAATATTAAAAGATATATGTCAACATATCAAAGATAAATGTGCCAATCAAGGAAATAACATTTATTGGAGTGTAGAAAATAACGCTATAGGCGAAGCGGCTTTGATTGTGATTAACGATTTTGGAGAAGAAAACATTCCAGGATTATTCATTAGTGAGCCAATGCGTAAAGGGCATGTTCGTAAATTTAGAAAAGGATTTAATACCACTCACAGCACAAAAATTACTGCTTGTAGCAGATTGAAAACAATGGTTGAAAATGACAAAATTAAGATATGTAGTTCGGCTTTAATAACAGAATTGAAAAATTTTGTTGCTACAGGTACAAGTTTCAAAGCAAAAGTAGGTCAAACTGATGATCTTGTAAGTGCTACGCTACTAGCCTTGAGAATGATGGCTGTTTTAAAGGATTGGGATCCAAGAGTATACAATTCATTCACACAAGCAGAGGGTGAAGAGGCATTTGAACCCCCTATGCCTATATACGTTACAGGCGGTTTAGGATAAATATTAATATGAAAAACCTTGATTACATAGCAGATGAACTTTTTAACAAGATTAGAGGTAGATACCCTAATGTAACAGTTGGCGATAATGATGCTACTATTACTAATATGCCAAAAGAGGGCAGATTCTTTGAATTTGATTTTGCTACAGATAAAAAAGTAAGTGTCAGTTTAGATGAAAAAGGCATAGCTGTAATGTACAGTAACAAACTTTTTGATTCAGAGGATGCTAGTTTAAAAAGCAACTGGTTTGCTTTTTTAAAAGAATTAAGGCAATTTGCTAAAAAAAGAATGTTAAACTTTGATACAAGAGATATAACTAAAAACAGTTTAGACAAAAGAGATTATGAATATCTAAGCACGGAGAAACAAATGAGCGAATCAAAACTATATGGAACAAGCAGAACCAGTTTTCAAGATATAGGTTCAGCAAAAATGATTGTAAAGCATACACAGCCAATCAATCATGAACAACCAGCAGGACGTACAAGAGACATTGCTGGCATTTATATTGAAAGTGAAAACGGAGAAAGATTCAAGTATCCAATGAAGCACTTAAATGGTGCTAGAGCAATGACAAGACATGTGTCCGAAGGAGGAAATCCATATGACGATTTTGGTAAACACATTATTGGTCTTTCGGAAGAACTATCCAAGCTAAGAAAATTCAAAACTTACATGAATCGCTCAAGTGTAATGGCTGAAAGTTTAGCAGGATACTTAGATGTTGTAAACGAAAGAATAGAGGCCGTAAAGAAATCGGCACATGCGTTACAGTCAGTTTCACACTATAAAGAGGCAGTTGAGAACTTTGAAACAACCGTGCTAGAAGAAGTTCCAGAAGATGTCTCGA
>VTLG01008634.1_pt1 | contig 10171 bp, 18 predicted proteins | sample 4694571 | NCBI WGS metagenome assembly VTLG01 (sample SAMN12604809, study PRJNA352737) | marine metagenome | biome: ENVO:00000447; feature: ENVO:00000209|ENVO:00000569|ENVO:01000036; material: ENVO:00002151; isolation source: viral sequences binned using virsorter ... | reverse complement strand
GCTTGTTTTAATCATCTAGATTCTCCTGCATCAACATCACAACAACACTATAGAATTATGATTACAACAGAGGGTAGTCAGACTCTTTATGTTAATCGAAGTGAATCTGATGCTGATTCATCATCTGTTTTTAGAACTGCAAGTTCTTTAACACTAATGGAAATTTCAGGATAAATAATTAAAAAGTGATATGAGTACACTACGAGTCGAAGGAATTAGGAACGCAGCTGCTTCAAGTGATGCTATTACACTTGCTACGGATGGAACTTGTACGGCAAAGGTTACAAATAGTGTTTCTGATACTAATTTATTAATCAATCCACATATGCAGGTTAATCAACGTGGATCAGGAGCATTAACAATTAATAGTTCAACGGGTCAGTATCCAGTTGATCGATGGGTATCAAGAGGTGAAGGTGGTTCTAAAACATTTACGGTTGAGCAAGTTTCAATTGCAAATCAAGGTTTAGGTGTTAGACATTGTGTAAAAGTAACTTCTAGTCAAGCCGCAACGGTTGCTGCTAGCGATATATTTAATTTTAGGCAGATGATTGAGGGTTATAATATCCAAAGATTAAATTTAGGAGAGGCTGGATGTCAATCTATGACATTAAGTTTCACTGCACGATCAAGTGTTGCTGGTACTCATAGTGGTGCAATTCAAAATAGTGCTCAGAATAAATCTTATCCATTTACATATACTCTTGCTGCAAATACTTGGACTGATGTAGTTATTACAATTCCACCTATTACATCGGGGAGTTTTAATGAAACAAATGGAGTTGGTTTAAGAGTCGTTTTTGATATGGGATCAGGAGATAATTTTAGAGGAACAGCAGGTCAATGGAATAGTGCTCAGGACGAAGGAGCAACAGGAGCAGTAAGAATATTAGCAACTAATGGTGCAACTTGGGAAATTACTAAGGTTCAATTTGAAGAAGGAACAATTAAATCTCCAACTCAAAAGAGATCATATGATGATGAATTACGTAGATGTCAGAGATATTGGGAAGGTGTATATATGACAGATGGAACGGCAATGATGAAAGGGTATGCTTCTTATGGTGGTAGTTCAAACTTTGAATATCAGTATGCAGTAACTAAACGTGCTACACCTACTTGGTCATTAGAAGGTAATGCATCTTGGTCTGGTGCTACTCCCAATGCTTTTGAATCGAAATCTTCTTGTCTTTTTCAAGTAAATGGCGGTACTTTATTCAGTTTAGGAGATGCTGCTGATGATTTATGCGGTTCATTTAGTGCAGAACTATAAATAACTAAAAAGTATAAGCAATGGGAATCCAGATAAACGGAACCAATGATACTATCACGACTAATGATGGTACTATAAGTATAGATGGTAGTACTACTTTAACGGGTTCGTTAACTGGTACTACTGGTACTTTTAGTGGAGATGTTGGTGTTGCTGGTACATTAACTAGTGAAGATAAGACAAATATAGATTCGGTTGGATTAATAACTGCAAGAACAGGAATTAAAGTTGGACCTATTACAGGTGTAGCAGCAACTCATTATGCAGACGGAAGTATAAGAACAACAGGTATTATAACTGCATCAAGTTTTGTTGGTGATGGATCAGGTTTGACTGGTGCTGGACCAACATTAGCTAATGGTTCTAATGATAGATTAGTAACAGCAACAGGTGCTAATGCATTAAATGGTGAAGCAAATTTAACTTATAATGGAAATACATTCAGCCAAGCTATATCTAATGCTGGTAATGGGATGGATGTATTTGGTGCAGGGGATCATTGGACAGCCTATGTTGGAAGTTCAAATAGAACTGCTGCAAATGTATGGGTTTCTAAATTTGCAGGTCAATGGAATCGTAATGATATTGCATCAATTGCATGTATGACAGGTGCAGATACAACGAATAAAGATGAGGGACAATTAGCTTTCTATACAACACCTTCTGGTGGTAGTGAAACAGAAAGACTTCGCATCGACTCTTCTGGTGAAGTTTTAATTGGTGCAACGGCTAGAGGTAGGGAAAAAGGATTGCATCTTGCTGGAGCAAATCAAGATCCTGGTGGTGTATGGACTCAGATGGGTATATATTCAACAGATACCCAAGCAGCAAATAAAGGTGGTTCAATAGGATTTGGCGGACAAGATGGTAGTCTTGATAAACAACAATTTGCTGCAATAAAAGGTGCAAAAGAAAATGGAACCAGTGGAAACTATGCTGGTTACATGTCATTTTATACCAGACCTAATGGTAATGTTACTGCGGAAAGACTTCGTATAGGACAAAATTCTAATAATAGTCCAGTAGGATCATTCGGAACTGGAAGTAGTCATCTTAATAATAATACTAACCCTGATAGAGCTAGCTTTAAAGTTGGTGGTAGACTCCATGTGGAAGGAGCATTTGGTCATAATGCTATGTGTGGACTGTATTATAATTGTTATTCTGGTGGTAATGATTTATTTTATGGTGGAACATACACTCCAAGTGGTGGAGATGGACGTGCTTCTGCTATCACTATGAGATATGGTGGAGTTGCTATCCTTACTGACAGTTCAAGTACTGCATATTCTCCTACTACTCAGATCACCACTATGGGGACTGCTTTGAGTATTGGTAGGGAAGGTTATGTAACAACACCAAAAAACCCATGTGTAACAATGAGTGTTAGTAGTACTTACAAAGACTCTCATTACTTGCAACATTCTACTGTAAATACTAATATTGGTAGTCATTATAGTACTAGTACTTGTATTTTTACTTGTCCAGTTGCAGGACTTTATTTTTGCTCACTTATGGTGATGAGTAATAATAATAATGACACTATGGATTTTGAACTACATAAAAATGGTGGAAATATGAATAGTATTTTAGTTCCATATAATGCACCTACTGGGGGATCATATAACCAAGTAACTGGACAATGTATCCTTCATTGTGCTAGTGGTGATGAGTTACGGTTTAAAAGGAATAATGGTAGTGTATATGGTGGAAGACACTCTAATATAACTTTTGCATTAATTGGATAAATAACTAAAAAGTAATAAGTTGACAATTAAATAAAAACAATTTATAATATTATCATCTTCAACGTCCTTGTAGTTTTGGGATTGAAGTTACACTTCTCTGTGGTGGGGGAAGTGTGTTGGTGAGAGAACAAGGGAGGAATGACCTCCCTTTTTCTTTTATAAATCATTATTCAAGGACAATAAAGTAATGAATTTTACAATTTTTTCAAAAGACGGTTGCCCATATTGTGATAAGGTCAAGCAGGTCTTAGAGTTGACAAATAGTAAATATGTAGTGTATACTTTGGGTAATCAATTTGATAAGAAAGCATTTTATGGTGAATTTGGTGAAGGATCTACCTTTCCACAAGTTGTATGTGATGGGAAAAAATTAGGAGGATGCATTGACACAATCAAATACCTCAAAGAAAACAAAATCATCGAAACCTGAGCTAAATAAAGCTGATTATGATATTAATCGTGGCTTTGAGTTTATTCTTACGGGAGGAAAAAAGAAGCAACCGTCTAAAACTTTCCACATACAATTTCCAGGAGGTAAACCAATGACTATTGATACTGACATAATATTAACTTTATTATTACCTGTATCTTTATTATTTTTCTTTGTGGGTTTACTAGGTGGATGGGTTGCCAGAGATTACATGATGAACTATCGGGAAGTACCACGACCTCACCCCGAAATGTTTGATATAAACGGAAATTTAGTTCCTGATGAGGTTATAGCATTCAGATTTGAAAACAATTATGACGACTACGAAGAAGACGACGACTAAGAAGGTTGCAACAAAAAAGAAAGTTGTGGTGCCAATGGCGCAATTACCACAAAATCCTTTTGCTTTTGAAGTATTAGATTTAACATCAAGACAAAGAACTAAGGCAAAGAAAGTAGAAGTCCTTCGGAAATATAGACATCCTTCATTGGATGCAGTTTTTATTTGGAATTTTGATGATACTTGTATATCAGTTCTCCCAACAGGTGATGTTCCATATAATGGATATGATGAGCAGACTTCATATAGTGGATCATTGACTACTAAGATTTCTCATGAGATTCGTTCCATGCATGATACTGGTTCATTTTCTATGGGTGTAAGTGATCAACAAGGACATACTACAATTCGTAGAGAGTATGTTAATTTTTATCATTTTCTAAAAGGTGGTAATGATGCATTGAATAATATTCGTCGTGAGACAATGTTTATTAATATTTTGCAAGGTCTTCATCCATTAGAAGCAGAGATAGTTTCTCTTATAAAGGATGGTAGATTAGAAGAAAAATATAAAGTTACACAGGAAGTAGTAGCACAGGCATATCCAGATATTATATGGGGTGGTCGGTCATGACAACTGAGACTGAGGTTAAAAAAGAAGAAAAAGTAAAACCTATTTGGTCAGCAGAAGAAAAAGAAAATAGTAAAGTAATCTATGGAACAGAAATTGTTGTTGAAAATGGTTCTTATGAAGAAGTTTCTATAACAAAAGCACCTACTGATTGCTATATTGTAAAATATTTACATGAAGATAAGGTTCATTTCGATCTTACAAGAGGTACGAAAGTAACTATCTTTGATATGTACTGGGATAAGTTTCAAGCTGGATTAAAGAGTATTGATTATGGTAAAGGTACTGTGAAACCAAATCTGTGGGGTTATCAGCAAGCACCACCAAAGAAGAAGAAAAGAAAGGGGTAAACCAAAATCGACTTTTAATTCCAAATATCGGGGAAAAAAATCTCCGATATTTTTTCATTTGTTAGGTTTTTTAAGTTTTGTATCAAAGAATACACATATACTTGCCTATATAGTATAACTGTGTTAGTATTAACACATACGTTCATCCCCTTTGGGGGACGCAAGTAAGCCGACTCGGAACGGAATCGTTCATCCCATGATCCCATTTATTATTGCCACTGCCTTTTCCTGTGAGGATGCTAATGAACTCATCTCTAGGATGAGAACATATAGAACCACAGAGGAACACAAAACTGAAATGATTCAGATTGTGAGAGATAGTGTAACTGAAACAGGATGTTGGGACGCAAAAGCCGACTAAAGGAACGGATTAAAAACCCTACTACTTTGGAGTAAGCCAATGGCACAAGTCACTTATCGTGGTGTCACCTATGACACCGAGAACCGTCCTAATAAGACAGTAAAACCAGCAGAACATGTAGAGACATACCGTGGTGTATCGTTTCTTGTAGATGCTGAAGGACACAAACGTGTTCTTTCTACCGTCTAATAGGAGTTAATCACTTAGATACAAGAGGGTCTATTGACAGACCCTCTTTTTTTATGTAAAATATATAAAAGCAACAGTATATTATGGAGAGAGACAAATTGAAACTAATAGTTCGTAATATGGAACTATTACTTGATGCATTAAAAGCGGAAGTTTATTCTGATGTGGATGCATATAGAAATTCAAAGGCATTTGAATCTCCACCAAAAGATTATGATGAACTCTATGACGATGATGATGGGTATGCAGACTAATGGCTACTAGAGCAAAAAGACTTATAAAATTGCTTAAAATTCTAATTAAAGCTGATCATCTATATACCGATGAGCAAATTAGAGATATGAAATCACAATTGCGAGTTATTGAAGAAGAACTTGCAGAAGCAAAAAAATCAAAAGGATTTGGGTAAATGAGTGTAAAATTGGTTAGCATCACACCTGATGCAGAAAAGACTATGGCATATGTTGCCAGAGTTTCTAACCCATCTAATCAGGATAATGAGAAGTATGCTGGACTATTAAGGTATTGTATTAAGCATAATCATTGGTCTGTATTTGAGCAGTCTTTTATGTCATTGGAGATTGAGACTACTCGTGCTATTGCTGCACAGATATTAAGACATCGTAGTTTTACATTTCAAGAGTTTTCTCAAAGGTATGCTGCTAGTACAGATTTGGGTAAGATTAAATTACCAGAACTACGTAGACAGGATGTAAAGAATCGTCAAAATTCTACTGATGATTTGGATGATGAATTAGTTGAGAAACTTAATCGTCATATGGAAACTGTATTCACTGCTTCTATTAATCTTTATATTCAGATGTTAGAAGCAGGTGTTGCCAAAGAGTGTGCCAGAATGGTATTACCACTTGCAACTCCTACGAGAATCTATATGACTGGTTCATGTCGTTCTTGGATCCATTATATTAATCTGCGTTCCGCACATGGTACACAGAAGGAACATATGCAAATTGCAGAGGCATGTAGAAAGGTTTTTGTTGAGCAATTCCCTTCTGTATCAGAAGCATTGGGATGGGATGAATGAAATCCTTAATTTTACCAAATGATGGATATATTGTAGGTAATCTAACTGGGGATTTATTTGAATCTCTACTTGAAGAAGGTTTAAGATGCGAAACTAATAAAAGTGTTTCTACTGGTCTTAAAACTCCTGATGGAGTAGAAACATGTCCTCATTATGGAGTATCTACAGAAAATTGTGATAAATTATTTAATTTTCTAACTCCTTTTATTACAGCACATATGGAAGAATTTCCATATATTAAATCTATTGGATTATTAAGTAGTGATTGTCCAATAACATTTGGTGAACCTTGGTTTAATCTTCAAAAGCCAAATAATTATCTACCTATGCATATGCATGATGGGGTTTTATCATATTCAATTTGGTTACAACTTCCTGTTAGTTCTGAGTTTATATTTTCATATGCTACAATAACAGGAAGAATGTCTGATTATCGTATTAATCTTACTCCTACTGATTCTGGAAAGTTCTTACTTTTTCCTTCTACATTAAATCATGCTGTACATCCATTTACATCGGATGATCCAAATGAGACTAGAATAGTACTCTCTGGGAATATATTATTTCAGGGAGTTGCGGAATTAATTAATTCTAATCAAATAAATAACTTTACATGACTTTATAATTATGGCTACATATCCTGTTGTTAATTCAAAGACTGGTGAACAAAAAGAAGTTGCAATGAGTGTTACTGAGTGGTCTCAGTGGTGCGAAGATAATCCTGATTGGAAACGTGATTGGTCAGACCCTTCTACAATGCCAGGTGTGGGAGAAGTCGGTGATTGGAAAAATAAACTTGTTAAGTCAAAACCTGGATGGAATGAAGTATTAGAAAGAGCACAGAAACAACCTGGTGCTAGAAAATTGAAGATAGATTAATATAATGCCCAAAAAAAGAAATGGAGATCAACCAATAGGGGTTGGTCTGACTGCAAAGCAAATGAAAAGAAAAAAACCAGTAAATGCTGACTATCTAGTAGATATTCATCCAATTACTGAGAACCAAAAAGTTTTATTTGATTCCTATGAGAATGGTAAGCACATAATTGCGTATGGTGCTGCTGGAACAGGAAAAACATTTGTTACCTTGTATAACGCACTTAAAGATGTTTTAGATGAAAACACCCCATACGAAAAGATTTATATTGTTAGGTCTCTCGTTGCTACCCGTGAAATTGGCTTTCTTCCTGGTGATCATGAAGACAAGTCCGACATTTATCAAGTCCCTTACAAACATATGGTGAAGTATATGTTTCAGATGCCATCTGATGCAGACTTTGAAATGTTGTATGGAAATCTTAGAGCACAAGACACTATCAAATTTTGGAGTACCTCATTTTTAAGAGGAACTACACTTGATAAATCAATTGTGATTGTTGATGAATTTCAAAACTTGAATTTTCACGAATTAGATAGTATAATAACAAGGATCGGTGAGGACAGTAAAATTTATTTCTGTGGAGATGCATCTCAGACTGATTTACAGAAAACTAATGAAAGGAATGGAATTGTTGATTTCATGAAGATTATTAGATCAATGCCATCCTTTGACCTCATTGAATTTGGTATAGATGATATAGTCCGTTCAGGACTTGTTAAAGAGTACCTTATTGCCAAAATTGAACAAGGTATGTAATGTTTAGTCATGTTGATTTGAATCTACAACCTCTTGAAAGAGAGCACGTAGATGGAGTTCGTTATTACAAAGTTCCTGATGAAGAAGAACTTATTAAAATGGTTTCTATTACTTCGGTAACTAGTCATTTTAATAAACAGATCTTCATTAATTGGAGAAAGAAGGTTGGTAATGAGACAGCAGATAAGATCACGAAGGCAGCGACCAAACGTGGTACTGATATGCATACTCTTACGGAACATTATCTTAAAAATGATGAGAAACTTCCCGAAGTTCCTCCTATTTCAGAGTTTTTATTTAAGATTGCCAAGGGTCATCTTAATAAGATAAATAACATATACGCTCTGGAAGGACCGCTATATAGTAAGCAATTGGGAGTTGCTGGAACCGTTGATTGTATTGCAGAATATGATGGCGAGTTAGCGATAATAGATTTTAAGACATCTAAGAAACCTAAGCCACGAGAGTGGATTGAACATTATTTTGTTCAGGCAATGGCATATGGTTGTATGCTATACGAAATGCGGAATATTTCCGTGAAAAAACTTGTAATTATTATGGCTTGTGAAAATGGAGAATGCGTCGTCTATGAAGAAAATGACAAAGCAAAGTACATCAAACTTCTCGGTGAGTACATTAGAAAGTTTGTTGGAGATAAATTGGAACTCTATGGAACCGAATAAAGAATTAGAAAAAGCAATAGAGAGTAAATTTTTAACTCCATCTAAGTTTGCTATTGAAATTGAGAAGATTGTTGCAAACGAAGATCTCAATTATATTGATGCAATAATACACTATTGCGATATTAACAGTCTTGAGGTAGAATCAGTAACGAAACTTATTTCTAAACCTTTGAAGGAACGACTGAAATGGGATGCAACCCGTCTTAATTTCATGAAACCTACATCAAGGGCGAAACTGCCTATCTAATGAAAGTGACACCTTTTGAGACTTATCAATCGTATCTTTCAATGAAAAGTCATTTTACTAATCCTAAGTATGACTTTTTTAAATATGGTGGTAAATCTCGTGCAACCATAACATCCTTTAATAAAAGAAAGGATAAGTATTGGTTTGAAAAAACATCTAGAAAGTATTCTGATGAACAAGTGCTAGACTTTCTTCTAGCAAATTTCGTAAACGCTGACACCCCACAAAACTTATGGATCGGAGAGATGATCAACTCTGGCGAAAGAACTTACGCAGAGTGGATGAGACGCAGACAGAGTATGACTTATATTTTCAAGGAGCAGTCCGAAAAATTACTCTCAGAGACAGACTTAGAAGAGCTGTTCAATTGCTCGAAGGGACACCCATTAGTCCTAAAAAGATATCTGGGTGGAGAGATCTCGCTAGAAACGCTTACGATACTGGAAAAAGTCTTTTCTTTCGTAAAAAATTTTGATAATAAATTATCAGATCCTGTGTGGGAAACCGTAAGTCTTAAAATTAAGAAATACAGTCCCTTCATAAATATTAATGTGTTCCAATACAAAAAAATCTTAAAGGAGGTTATTAATCATGGCTCTTGACAATGCAACAGTTCTTGAAAATTTGAAGAACCAACTTACAGAAGTGACAACTCAGTTAAATACATTAACTGAAACTCGTATCAAACTTCTTGGTGCTGTTGACGTTCTAGAACAGATCGAAGATAGTAAAAAAGAAGATGCTGAATCAGCAGAAACAGAAGTAGTTTCAGAAGAGGGGAATGATGGGTAGTTTCTTTAATTCTGAAATAGTTCGAGATGAACTACAAGAAATTAATGAATTACAATCGGAGATATATGGTAAAGCATTTGCTTTGCATACATCTTCACCAGAGTTCTTAAAGGAACATATTGAAAAGATGGAAATGCTGTTAGAAAAACAGCGTTTAATGTATACTAGGTTATCTTTATCAGATGATCCAGAAGCACGTAAAATGAAAACACATTTGGAAAAATCAATTACTATGTTGGGATTTCCAGAAGGTACAGACATGAACATGCTATTTACTGGTATGCAGAATACTATTGCTTCTTATAGGCAACGTATTGACTAATCTTTCAATCTCTGTTATAATCTAAACATCCAACGAATCCAAATTAATCCGAGGTATCCAAATGTCTTTTAAAGACCTTAAAAAGCAATCTAAGCTTGGCTCTCTTACCCAGAAACTGGTTAAAGAAGTCGAAAAAATGAATAATAACGGAGCATCAGGTGATGACCGTTTATGGAAATTAGAC
>VTLG01003354.1_pt1 | contig 10172 bp, 14 predicted proteins | sample 4694571 | NCBI WGS metagenome assembly VTLG01 (sample SAMN12604809, study PRJNA352737) | marine metagenome | biome: ENVO:00000447; feature: ENVO:00000209|ENVO:00000569|ENVO:01000036; material: ENVO:00002151; isolation source: viral sequences binned using virsorter ... | reverse complement strand
GACGCACAAGGGTTCGATCAGCTATTGCTTGCAAGGCGCGGTTTGATCGTTTCAATGATAAACAAAGCCATGCACCAACAAGGTAGAAGGGGCATCGTATGAGTGGAACATTCCCAAGCAGTCCAGCGTTTAATTCACTGAATGTCCAGAGTGTTCAGCCGACGTTTGTTTCGCGTACTATTTCCGGAAGGCGTCAGGCGCGTCAGATAGGTGGACAATATTGGACTATGACTGCTTCATTTGCTCCATTGACTCGCGCTCAGTTCCAGCCGATTTATGCATTTATAATGTCTCAGCGTGGGAGATTTGATTCGTTCAGCTTAACACTGCCAGTAATAAAATCAGGACTTGGAACACCTACCGGCACACCGCTGGTAAATGGTGCTTCACAGACCGGAAGAACGGTTGTTACAGATGGATGGAATAATGACACCGTTGTATTTAAAGCGGGGGACTTCGTTAAGTTCGCAGGGAACGATAAGGTCTACATGATTACGTCCGACATCCAGTCAAACGGATCGGGACAAGCCTCACTACCAATCGAACCGGCGCTTGTAGCTTCACCGGCAAATGATGAAGCCGTAGTCGCTGAAAATATACCGTTTACGGTTGCACTTACAGGCGGGGTTCAGGAATTCGCAACCGGCACAACCGGCTTATTTTCTTATGACGTTGATTTTGAGGAGGTTTTGTAATGCCACGAGGATTATCATCGGCTGTCAAAACTAAACTGGCGTCTGGTAAATTCACGATGGCGCACTTGGTTAAGCTCGAATTAAATACGACTTACAAATACACCGACTATGCAGTCAATATTGTGGACGGTTCAGACACTTATGTTCCTAATGGTTTTCTTCATGGGATTGGTGCAATCGCAGAAACCGCATCAATTAATATTGGATCAATAGACATTGCAGTTTCTTCAGCTACACAAACCATTTTAAGCGATGTTTTGACAAACGGACATTTAAACAGAAACGTAACAATTAAACGCACAATTCTCGACACGGATGACACCGTTGTAACAAGCGGAACATTCCAGATTTATGCCGGCTATATTGAAGGAATGTCAATAACTGATCGTCAAGGTGATTCAATAATTAATTTTGCAGTAGCGAATCATTGGGCGGATTTCCAGAGAATAGAAGGACGACGAACGAATGATTCTTCACAGCAACATTTTTTTGACGGTGACAAAGCATTTGAATTCACTTCACAAGCGGGCAAAAAACTTTATTGGGGCAATGTGGACATAGTGACATTTGACGAACATCCTAACTGGACTTTCGGGGATTTACCGCCCGGAACTACCATAGCGCCTGAACCTCCATCATATATAATTAATTAATATGGGAGTATTCGGCGGGACATTTGGCGATATTTTAGAGACAGTTACTGGCGGAGCTAGTGACCAGATCGGTTTAACAGGCGACGGTGGAAGTTCAGAAGCTGGGGCAATTACTCATCAACTTAGCACAACTGCTTCGACATTAGTAACAAATGAAACACCAAGTGAAAATATTGCAGAAGATTTCGGACGATGGCTTGATCCGCGTCAAGGAACAGACATTGGGTTGCCGATAATATACGGCACAAGACGAACCGGAGGTATTTTAATTTATCAGGAAGTATCATCGGATAATAATTTACTATACCGCGTTTATGCACTTGCAGAAGGCGAACAGCAAGCATGGACAACTTATGTTGATAACGTCGCGTATGCATCGAGTAAATTTTATAATTCATCTTCTTCATTTAGACATATAGATCAAACCAGCTTCACCGGAAACGATACAGGATTGGGAAGTGGTTCGGGTGTGACTTTAGGGGCTGGATGGACAGCAAACCATTTATGCAAAGGTATCGCAACTGAAGTATTAACATTTGTATTTGATGCCTTAAAACGTGGAACAGCCGGTGATACAAATGAAACTGAAGATGAACCTTTTTTCGAGAGTGGATTGCCGAAGGTTGAATTTGAAATGACCGGCAAGGCACTTGTAGACAGTAGCGGGTCATCAGTGAGCGCCAAAAATCCAGCATGGCAGTTATACGATTATTTAACTAACACTCGATATGGTTGCGGTGTGGCTTCAAGTTTAATTGATACATCTTCATTTACTACAGCTGCAGGAATTTGTGATCAGGTGAATAATTCAATAACACGTCATCAAGGCAATATCATTCTTGATTCAAGGGCGAGTTTGCTGGCAAATATTAAGAATATTCTTGCAACGTGCAATGGACGTCTGCATTGGATTGACGGCAAGTACACAATGAAGATTGACGACACTTATACAGGGTCTGGTGAATTTGCATTTGAGGAGAAGCACATAATCGGCGGGATAAACATAATTGCAAACAATAAGAATGAGCGCACAAATCAAGTCACAGCAACTTTTGTTAATCCAAGCAAAAACTGGAAGAAAGATGAAGTTTCATGGCCGGATAAAAACCGCAACGAAGATGCAGACGCGGGAACAGCGGTTGGTTATTTATATAATTTATATCTGACTCAGGACAAATCAATTCCGCTACGAAAGACCATTAATTTAGCCGGTGTTACTGATTTCAACCAAGCGAGATACCTTGCAAAGCAAGCAGTCCTCAGAAGCCGTGACGCGCTCAAGGTGACGTTTAAATGTACGTCTGAAGCAATGGACTTAGTAGTCGGAGATGTTGTCACACTGACACACTCAACGCCCGGATGGACTGCAAAGGAATTTAGAATCAGAAGCATATCGCTGAACATGGATGGAACATGCTCTATTTCAGCGGTCGAACATTCAGATGCAATTTACGCATGGGATTATGTAGCTCCGCCAGCTGGTGCATCAGACACTAATCTGCCAGATGTTACAAGTGTAACTGCACCAACATCCTTGAATGTTGAGGAGTCGATTTACACCTCGATTGCTTCCGGAGGAACACGGCTCAAAGTTACGGTTAACTGGACGAATTCCACAGACACTTTCACGGTTTCAAATGAAGTTCAATTCAGGAAAGTTAAGGACAAGGACGGCACTGTAATATCATCACCGACATGGGTCGATGCAGCAGCAACGGCGAATTCCCCACATATTATAAACGATTTCGAGAAAGGTACATTTGATTTTCGGGTACGCTCTAAAAATGCAGTCGGGAATATTTCAGACTGGACAACATTATCTAATCAGCTTGTTTCCGGCGTTGGTCTTCAAGCGCCCGCTGTCACAGGATTTGAGGTGAACATATTGGAAGGGCAAGCACAAATATCGTGGGACACTCCGGACGATATCGACATCCAAACCGGAGGAAAAATACAAATTCGCAATTTACAAGTTGGATCAACATCGTGGGAAGAAGCAGAAGTCCTCGCAGAAGTCGCAAGCACAACCACGTCAGTATTGTTGCCACTTGTGGAAGGTAACTATGTTGCAAAATGGATTGGATCAGACGGCGGAGAGTCAGTCAGTTTTGTAGAATCGGGATTAGGTACGGTTTACTGGACTAACACCATTGAGACTATAAATTATCATCCTGCATTTTCTGGAACACTAAACAATTTAATCGTTGCAGATAATGATGGTTCAAAAGTTCTTAAATCGCCGGTGCAACAAATTGGGATGACATTGCAGGAGAAATTGACGGCTGGATTAAGATTGACGAAATGGGAGGAGTCGCAACGTCCGGAAGTTACATTGCAGACGCAAAAGATATGGGGCAAGTTTTCAAGATGCGTATATACACCAAGAAAAACTTCACTTCCGGCGTTTCTGATACTTCAAATTATTGGGACACGAAGGGATTGATTGACTCACTTGCGTCGATTGATGAAATTGCAGACCTTGCAGGAATTACAACATATATCCGCACAACCGAGGATGATCCCGCCAGCGGATCGGCAACATGGACGGATTACAAAAAGTTTTTAATTGCAGACGTAAGGGCGCGGGGTCTTCAGCTGAAAGTGGAGTTTGACAATGATGATGCGTCGGAACAGTTCCGCGTGACAGTGCTTTCATTGCTTGTGGATATGACAAGCAAAATACTTGGGGGATATTCCAAGACTGCAACGTCAATCACTTACGATGAACCGTTTCACAGCGTTCCGACTCTGACGGTTACGCCGACTAATATGACCAGCGGGGATTATTTCCAGATCACCAGTCAAACTGCTACAGGGTTCGGCATTGCCTTTTATGATTCAGGCGGTTCACCGGTAACACGAAATTATAACTACTTAACAAAGGGGAATGGATAATGGCTAATACTCATGATTACGCGTTGGCGAACGACACCGGAGCTAACTTCCGCGCTGATTTGAACACCCTTCTCGGCGAGGTGCAGGCCTCAAATATAGGTGGGTCAGCGCCCAGCCAAGCCGTCACCGGCAAGCTCTGGTATGACTCAACAAATGGAGTTATTAAAGTTTACGATGGGAGCGCATGGGTTGCGATTTCGTCCACAGGCAAGATGATCGCAATGTCGATTGTTTTTGGTTCTTAATTAATCAATTAGAAAGGTAATAACATGGCAAATCCAAACATTGTAAACGTCACTTCGATTTACGGCGGGAACGCAAGTTGGAACTTATCGAACACACTTACAGCAACATTGCTGACGGTGAGTGCAGACGTAATTGTTAAAGTAAATACAATATTATGCGCAAATGTTGACGGTACAAATGACGCGACACTGAACTTATATATTGACGGCGTTGGAACAACGGTGACAGGAGTCACAGGGACATCACTGGCTACTGCAATATATCTCGCCAAGACAGTAAACGTACCAGCTGACGACATACTGGTCGTGATAGATAAACCAATTTACTTAATGGAAGCTGACATCTTAAAAGGCGGAGCAAGCGCAGCAAGTGATCTTGATCTGTTTATGTCCTACGAAGTAATTAACGACGCATAGAAAGGTAAAAAATGGCTTATTTAAGAAAACAAAAACATTTTGATGGCAAGGTGAGCATCGGGACTAAAACTCCTGTTGAAAACTTTCATTTAGCACAAGGCGATTCGGATAAAAATTATCTACAGTTCACCAATGATACTACTGGACATACTGCATCAGATGGCATCTCAATAGGAATGGGGGATGATGAGGCTTTGATTATTTATCAACGAGAATCGAACGACATACTTTTTGGAACATCGGCTACCACCCGATTAAAAATTGATAGTGGAGGATGGTTACGACAAACAGCTAATACTGCCAATAATAATGTCCATTTTGAAAACTCAAATAGTGGTAGTTGGGGGTTGTTATCAGAAGGTGGTGGAGGCGCGTCCGGGAAATATATATGTAAATTTAATAATTATGCTGGCACTCAGGTTTTTCTATGTGATTCAAGTGGTATTTTTCATGGTGAGAGTTCAAACAATATTTCTGATGTAAGATTAAAGGAAAATATAGCTACTGTTCCTGATGCCCTTACCAAAATAAAAGCACTAACTGGTAGGACATTTACTTGGAAAGAAGAAGCAAAAATGTGTAGTGGAACACATTACGGAATGATTGCACAAGAATTAGAAAAAGTGATTCCAGATTTAGTCTACAATGATGCTGGAATCAGGAGTTTTGACAAGGATGATAACCTATTAACACCAGCACAAGAGAAAGCAGGACTTTCTGATACAGATGAATGGGCAAAATCAATTCACATGAGTGGTTTGATACCTGTATTAGTTGAAGCAGTAAAAGAACTATCAGCAAAAATTGATACACTCGATGCAAGGGTTACGGCATTAGAAGCGTGAAATTATTAATATTGCTCACTCTGCTTTGCATATCCTGTTCGCCTGTTCCTCAGACAAATACCGGCTTTTATGTGGACGACAAACCATATAAAGGCACACGCGAGTTTAACCGCGATTACGTTCGTCCCTATTGGCAGTGTGTAGATATGTTTAAGAACATCGAATGTGAGGAATAAATGGCACTAGATAAAATCCAAGCCGTTACGGAACACCAATTAATTAAGACCTTCATGCCGTTGGTCATGGCTGGATTGGTCGCCGGAGTCACTTTTCTTTTTACCACTCTCGGAAATGTAGAAAATCTGGCACTTGAAAATAAACTGAAATTAGAACACTTGCACGAAGCTGAAGAAGATTTCGGAGAAAAAATGGAAAAAATGGAAGAAACATTAACAGATTTACGAGTCCATGTCGGACGTATAACAGCACATTAATAAGGAGTAATAATGGAGATTTTAGATTGGATTGAAATTCTTCAAACGATTGGCGTCCCGACGGTTGTGGCGGGCGCAAGTTTCTGGTTTATTAAATATTCTTTTGACTCAGCACAAAGGGAACGCAAGCAATTTCAGGATCAGGATCGCGAGAACGATGCACGGATTTTCCAGCTGGCGGAGAACAGCAACCAAGCATTGAACGCGATGAGTAAAGCACTCGACGCTAACACGGCGTCAATGAATGCACTTATACACAGGAGTTCGTAATATGCCTTTACCGTTTATCTTGCCAATTTTAAAAACAACGCTTTCGACAATGGTGACAGCATTCTTCACGGAGCGCGTTATCATGGCTACTTGCTTGGAAATCCTCAAGTACCTAAGTCGTCGATCTTCCAATTCCGTTGACGACAAGATTGTCGCAATGTTGGAAAAAAGTATTGCCGAGAAAAACAAATCCTGAATCACCATTCGGGATTATTTTTTTGCTGGTTGTGATTGTGTTTTTACTGGTCGCAATTATTTTGGTCAAAGTTTAACCGAGTAGTACGGTGCAAAATATTACTCGGCGGGAATTTAATAAATATTTAACAATAGGAATTCTTATGGGCGCTGGTTTAATCACTCCTCACTTTTCTATCGCAGAAATGCAATGCCGTTGTAACAATCCAAATTGTGAACGGAAAGACCCTGACATGAACGCCGACATGATGAAGATGCTCGAAGAACTACGGCTGGCAACATTTGCTTTACCGGTGAGTTCAGGGGCACGTTGTCTGGATCACGACATATCGATCTCTCCTAAAAAGAATAAGTTAGGGGGGGTTCATGTACAGGGGGTTGCCTGTGATGTCTTGGTGGGGCATTTGGGATCGCCTGACGTACTAAATTTGATCGACCGTGCGCGTGCTATTGGATTTTCGGGACTAGGGGTTGCTTTAGGCGGGAAGTTCAAGGATAGAAAAAAACGCTTTCTGCATCTTGACGCTCGCCACTTACTACCGGAAGATTTTGGTTTCGGTGGGAGCGCCGTTTGGTCATATTAGTGAGCAGAAATTGAGCAGAAATTGAGTGAATGGAAAAATGCTGGAAACGCAAACCGTTGGGAATGCTGGTGGCGGGGGAAGGATTTGAACCTTCGACCTTCGGGTTATGAGACCGGTTGACCATAGTAATTTCAATAACTTAGCTTATTTTTTGTAAGCAGAATTGAGCAGAATCGGTTAAAAGTGAGCAGAAACGTGAGCAGAAAATTCAGCCGTATTTTTTCGTTAATGCTTCCCCGCATTCTTCGGTCGCCTTAGTATCAAGTTCTGCATATATCTGAGTTGACTGAATAGAAGTGTGACCAAGATATTTTGCAATTTCGTCAAGCGATTTCCCGCTCTGGTATAAATCAGATGCACAAGTGTGACGAAGATCGTGAAAACGAAAATTTTCAATTCCTGCCACTTTCAGAAGTGATTTCCAAGCCTTCGCACAATCCTGCTTAAATATATACTCACTGGAACGCTCAGACCATCGCTCAAGCAAAAGTTTTCTTATTCTTGGCATACCTTTGAAGGATAATTTTCTTTTACTCAGGCCGTTTTTAAGACCTTCTACACGAACATTATGTTTGTATATCTGAACAAGTTTCCCATTCTTCATTTTAGTGCCGGTACATAACGATTTCCGGATCGTATGGGTGAACGTGATAATCTCATCCTCGAAGTCGATATTGTTCCAGAATAACGCCAGCGCCTCACGCTTTCTGCACCCTATATATATTCCAAAAATAACAAAGTCCTTCAGGATTGCGGAGGTCTTTCTTGTTTCCAGGTGATGAAATAAACGCTTCCGCTCCTCATCAGTTAGAAAGCGATGATCTTTCCGGATTACTTTCTCACGCTTAACGTCATTAACAGGATTTAACTTAAAGCCTTTCTGAGTCTGCTTTGCATAGTCAAATGCACCGCGCAATGATGTCAGGTAATTATTAATTGTTTTAGGTGAGACTGTAAGTATTGCTTTTGCGTTCACTATATCTGACGGCTCAATTTCCATTAATATAATGTCGCCTATATGCTGACGCCAGAATTCAAGGTGGGTACATTTATTCTGGCAATCCTTTTCATACTGCACGCGATCAATTATATAACCGTTCAATATATCACTGACCGTTATTTCATAACCGGTTTTGATTTCCGGAGAACTAACCGAAAGTTTTACCTTAAACGATGCAATTGCGTCCGCAATAAATTCGCGCTGGTTATCCCCTTCGATGGAATTAGTTTTTTTATAATCCGGAAGCTCAGAGACACGGCACAATTTAATCCGCTTAACAAACAGGGACTTTCCGGTCTTTGGATCGACCTTAAATTCCGGCCTGATTTTCAGGATGATATTTACTTCTTCAGGCTTCAGCTTCGGAATATTACTGACTGACTTGTTTTTTTCGTCTACCGGTTTCAGTGTCCAGTCTGAGCCGTCCTTGTTTCCCTTGAAGTTCTTCAGGTTCTTCAGGTTCTTCATTATATTTTTTAATTTTTTCCTTTGCACGTTCTATATAAAATTTTGCACTTCTAATCAAATCTAACTCCATACTATTCATTTCTCCCGCTCTCCTTTAATTAAGTTTTCGAGTTTAATGATGTAATACTCCGCACGATTCAACTCTGATTGTATATCTTCAAAGTCTTTAATATTTTTATCGTGGCGCATTATGTCCGATTTGCCGGTGAATAACCAGTTCAAGTTCACTCCGGAGTCAGGGAGTGCTCTTATAAAACTGGAAGTTATACCGCGCTTTGGATCAGTCATCATGACTTGAATATCACTTGGTTTCAGTCCAATGCTTTTAGCAAAATAAGTTAAGTTCCCGCCGTATTTAAGATCAATAAATTCCCTAATCCTACCTTTTATTTCTTCGTCAATTTCCATCAAATAATTTTTTTTAAAAAAAATGTTGACACATAATAGTTGATTAATATAACATTATGTTATAACATTATGACATAGGTTTTGCATAACATGACTGCAAAACTGATTTAGCAAACATACTCATTCATGCTGAACAGGATGTCAAGTTATTTTCAAATTTAATTTTAAATGGAGGAAACCATGATAGAAGGCGATTATCTCAAAAAGGAAAGAATTAATGAAATCAACAGCATGAGGTTCAACGCTTCTAATGTTGAAATGGAATCAAGATTTTTTAAAAACGAAACTGAATGGTGTTATTTTTTGAATCAAGCCACTCGTTACAATTTAACTGAAGAAGAAGCGAACGAAATAACATCGATAAAAATTGATCTTTCTGATTTAAAAATTCACGAAATCCATTACGAAGAAATTGATTAGAAAGGAAATTATGTCATTAAGTACACGCGAAAAAATGAAAATTGTCGGAGTCACTTTGAATGATGTTGCTAACGATTGCAAATTATCCGTTAGCGACGTGTGCAGACTCTTAAACGATGATCTAGTCAAGTCAGTCAAAACATCAGCTGACAATCTTGTTTTGAAGAAACGTGAAGTAATGGAAAAGAAACTTTCAGGAAAATGACAAAAGAAGAAAAAAGACTAATTCAGGAACAGACACAATCGAATCGTGACTTGATTCAGGAGTTCCAGAAATTTTACAGGGTAGCGTCGAAGATTTTGCCGGAGATTGAAAACACGGAAACACTTCGGCGCATAAAAAATGAACGTGAAGCATTCCGGAACAGAAACTTATGACAATAAGAAAGTGCAAAGTGCGATGTAAATGGTTTCGGGAATGTGGACGTTATGACAAGCGCGGGTCAAACCTTCGTGCATATTGTCAACCGGATTTACATCGACATGGGTTCATTGAAAGAAAGCGAAGCTAACATCCAGAAAGCAATTCTTGAATGGGGCAAAGTTATGCGAATTCCCATGCGAAGGATGAACGTGATCGGGACTCCAACAAAAGACGGTTTTCGTCCATCACCAAATAAAGGTATGGCTGATATTCATTGCG
>VTLG01008633.1_pt1 | contig 10173 bp, 2 predicted proteins | sample 4694571 | NCBI WGS metagenome assembly VTLG01 (sample SAMN12604809, study PRJNA352737) | marine metagenome | biome: ENVO:00000447; feature: ENVO:00000209|ENVO:00000569|ENVO:01000036; material: ENVO:00002151; isolation source: viral sequences binned using virsorter ... | reverse complement strand
AGTGAGCATATGGTATCAAGTGCTAAGACAGCTACTACTAATTTTAATACTGCTAACTTAAATAAATTTGCGAAGCGATTTAGATTCTCTCGTTTTGCAAGAGCAATAGATAATGTTGATACTTCGATTCTTAGTACTGGAATTTCGATGAAAGTACAGAAACGATTTACACCAGACCTTAATACGCAACAGACAGTCACGCTGAAGTTTAAAAATGAGCTTAGAACTAGTAGTATTGATTCTACATCATTTACATATAGTGGTTTTCAGTCATTCTTTGATGATGATGGTTTAGGTAATGTTAACATATATCGTTACAATGAAGATAAAGTAAAAACAAATGTAGTAGAAAATGCAGGCACAATTGATTATGATACTGGAGAAGTTGTAGTTAATAACTTTGCTCCAACAGCATATGAAGGTATTGAGATTAAGGTTACGGCAACACCAGAAAATCTAGACATTGTTCCAACACAAGAAACAATAATTGTTTTAGATCCAGAAGCCGCTTCAATTACAGCTACCGCCGAGAGTTAACATGGCGATAGAGCAATTAACATCAAATCTTGTAAAAGGCCAATTTCCAGAGTTCTTTAGAGAAGACGCTCCAAACTTTTTACTGTTCGTAAAAGCTTATTACGAATATATGGAGCAATCTGGAAAGAGCATCCATGAATTAAATAAACTTCAATCTTACAAAGATATTGATGATACGCTTGACGAGTATGTTGAGTATTTTCGCCGCACAGTTCTTCCCTCTCTGCCTCTAAATGTAATAGCAGATAAAAGAATACTTGCAAAAACAATCAGAGATTTCTATCAGTCAAAGGGCTCTTTTGATTCATATAAATTTCTGTTTCGTGTGCTGTATAATGAAGATATTGAAGTTAATTATCCAGCAGACCAGATGCTTAAAGTATCAGATGGTGATTGGCGTATAGACAGATATATTGTTATTCCTTCAAATGAACAAGCATATAATTTCGTTGGTAAAACTATTCAAGGAACTGAAAGTTCGGCCGAAGCGTTTGTTGAAAATGTAGTACGAAGATTTCTTGGTGGTCGTGATTTAATGCAGGTTGCACTATCTAAAATTAAAGGTAGTTTTCGTGATAATGAGCCTATTAAGATTAAAGCTAATGTAGCTGGTGTAGGATTTGAACCTGTTATTGAAGCTGGCATTAATACTATATCAGTTGTTTCAAGAGGCGCACAATACGCTCCTGGTGATGTGCTTACATTAATATCTGCATCTACAGGCCGTGAAGGAAAGGGTGTTGTAACTGCTGTACTACAACAAGAAGGTATTATTAACTTTACACTATTAGATGGCGGATCTGGATATACAGCTTCTACAGGTTCTCCAGGAAGTATAATTAAATTTCTTGGTGGTGATGGAACAACTGCTGCAAGTTTTATTATTGGTACGAGTGATATAACTGATACTTTTGCAATTTCTAGAAATACTAATCTAGTAGGAGCAAATAATATATTTGGTGCTAATGGTGCAGTTATATCATACTCGCCTATTAGTGATCCTACGGCAGCACGACCAGCAAATGTAGGTCGTAGAGGAGATACATTTGCGAATACAGTATTAGGTTCACCACATTTTGGTTTTCCAGAAGCGAATGAAGAAACTACACAAAAAAGTAATTTTAGAACAAATGCAAATGCTGTAATGAAAGTAGCAAATACCAGAGCATTTAATTGTGCGGCTGGTATACCTCTCTATGGTGTTACTTCTGGTGCAAACGCTGTTATTACAAATGTACAGAGTTCAGCCGCAGGCGCACTGTTGCTTAGAGTAGATACATATAAGAATTTTACTGGTACTGAATCTATTAAAGTTGGCCAAAAATCAGGCAATACTATAGGCACACTTGTAAGTGGTAAGTTCTTTGCGAATACGATTGGCTATCATGTTCTTCAAGTAGGTAATGTGAATAGTCAAACAGTTGCCGCTGGAGATGAACTTATAGGAGGTACTAGCGGAGCATTTGGTATTGTTAAGAAAGTTATAACATCTGTTAACAACGGATATCTTTATAATGGAACAGCAAATACCTCTCTTTCGGGAACTGTAAGTAGTTCTGGTAATACAGTAACAGGATCAGGAACATCATTTACTTCTAACTTTGCAGTTGGTGATGCGATTAAATCTGGTGCTCAAGCAGGTAGACGAATTTTTAGTATTGCTAGTGATACCTCTCTTGTTACTGCCAGTCAATTCAATCCTGTATTAAGTGGTGCTGCTTATGGTAAGGGAGGCAATTACAGAAATCTTCTCAAACTTCAAGTTACTGCAAACACAACAGCAAATGTTTCAAGTCAGTTCGATGCTGGCCCTATGAAAGCTTATATAGAACTTGAGAATATAAAAAAGGTTGGTAGTGCAACTGTTATAGGTAATGTTGCTTATACTACAGCCAATACCCAAATAGAAAATATACATACCAAACTATCTGATTCTCTTGTATTTAAAACAGCCGCATTTGGAACAATAGATGACTTGTCGTTAAGAATAGGTGGCACTGGATATTCAGTTGCTCCTTCTGTAACAGTAAGAGATCCACAAATTGCTTCGTTGGGAATACGTGATGTATTTTTAACTCTACAAAATACTGCGTCAAATTGGACAACAGGCAATTCAAATATAACGACATTTGATACTAATGATAGAATAGTACAAGCATCATCTGGAGCAAAAGGAGATATTAAACAGATACCTCCATCGAGCCCACAGCAATTTGGCGAAGCCCTTAGTACACAAATACACGCAAATACTACTCATGAAACTGTTGTAAGAGTTTTCCAAGATGATTTACAAGCAATAAGTAACATTAAATATAAGTTAGGACCTACTGCGGTTAATTTCTATACTAGTTCAGACCAATCTACTTTAGCTGATACTGGTATTGCTAACATAGTAAAAATAACTGATAATGGTGTACTTGGAGATAATGCAACAATTAACGCAACAGTTGGTGCAAATGGTGCTATATCTACTGTACGGGTTCTTGACTCTGGATTTGGTTATAAACATGGAGAAACGATAACGTTTTCTCCTAGTACAAGAGCTTATGCTGTTAGTGGTACAGCATCACTGACGTTGAAAAATGCTGCTAATGCAGAAGGTTATTACGCATCAAATCGTTCACAGGTTTCTACATTGCGTGGATATGTTCAAGATGGTGAAAGATATCAAGAGTTTTCATATGAGATTTCATCTGGTATTGCGTTTAATCGTTATAAAGATTTAGTAGATAATCTCGTACATCCAGCAGGCCAGAAATTGTTTGGTCAGTTTACAACTAGAACACCACTTGCTTTTAATCTTGTGACTGTAGCGGACAATAGAACAAGAAAGAAATCAAATGGAACGATTGCTATTGCCAAGACAAAAGCATCAAATACTGTAAACATCACAAACGGATCGTTTACTGTTGCTGCTAGTGGTGAACTATTTGGTACTTTTGGTGCTACTAATAGGGGTCTTAGTACGAAGAGAGTTCCTAATAGTCAATTTATGATTGTTGAAACCAATCTCACTCCTGGTACAGCAAATAGTAATAAATTCTATGCTATTAAAGTTGCTAATGCTACCTCTGCTACTGCGGCCAATCTTGTAAATAGATGGGATCATGGAACGATTACTACAGCAAATGTTTACTTTGCTAATTCATTCCATATAGCAGGATCAAGTTCAACTTTAAGCGCAGAATTTGCAAATAATGATGTCATTATCATCGAAACTCCTTATGGAAAGTACAATCAAATTAAACTAAATAAAGTAAATAGTGCTACTTCAGCGAATCTAGCAAGTATCTGGACTTTAGCAGATGTGTCGGGTGCTAATGCATATTATTATACGGGAACGGTGTCTTAAATGCCCAAATATATTTCAAAAGAACACAGTATTCATAACGCAAAAGTTTTCAAAGATTCCTTATCTTTAGTTGATACAACTGCAACAAAGAAATCTACGGTTCTTTATGCAGTTCTAGGTCGTGCAGAAGCATATGCAGACGAAGATGTAACGCCAACTCCTGTAGAAACAGATCAAGATAAACATTACGAATTGTGGCGTCAAGCTTGGGCAGGCAAAAAAGTTACTGCTGGAGATATAGAACATGTTGTTCCCAGACACAATTGGGCAACTGGAACAGTCTATGCAATGTATCGTGATACAGATACAAATCTTCATGCAAGATCATTTTATGTGATCACAGACCAAAACAATGTTTATAAGTGTTTGAGTAATAACAAAGGTGCCGCTTCTACAGTTCGTCCAACAGGCTTCTCAACATCCGCATTTACAACTTCTGATGGTTATCATTGGAAGTACATGTATACAATTAGCTTAGGTCAAGCTGATAAATTCATGACAGCATCATATATGCCTGTACGAACCCTAGCAAATACAGACGCATCAACTGAAGGCGATAGACAAATACTTGTTCAAGGCGCGGCTTCAAATGGTGCGATTGAAGTTATTGAAACGGTAAACGTTGGTAGTGGATATCAACAATTAGCTAACGCTGTTCCCGAATCAGCAACTTCTACAACGGTTACGTTATCAACTGCTTCTGGAGATACAGCTTCTCCTGTAGACAATTTTTATAATGGCCAAAGTGTTTATGTTATAAGCGGAACAGGAGCAGGCCAACTTAGACGAGTTATTGATTATACTGGTGCTACAAAAACACTAACTGTTAATACAGCATTTGCAACATTGCCCAATACAGATACTACAATGATAGTATCACCCACCGTAACTATTATTGGTGATGGGTTAAATGCAAAAGCATATTCAAAGGTAGAAACGCTTACTGGTGGTATAGCGAATGTGTTCATGATAACAACTGGTACTGGTTATCAAAGAGCGAAAGCACTTATCACTTCAAACTCAATTCACGGTACTGGAGCAACAGCTAATGTTGTTCTTTCTCCAGCAGGCGGCCACGGAAAAGATCCTATAAGAGAGCTTGGTGGAGATAAGCTAATACTTAATGCACAGTTTGTGGGTAGTCTTGGAACTTCTTCAACTGGAAAGGGTCATATTCCAGCAAACACAGATTTCCGATCTATCAGTCTTTTGAAAGATCCTATATTAAAAGTTGATGAAGATAATGATACAATTTCAGCAGAAAAGATAGCCAACACTTCAAATAGTCCAGTAAATCTTCGTCTATCTACAGAACTAACTATCTCCTATAAGAGTATGTCAGGAAGCACTCCTGTAAACGCTTTAGCTATAGGAGATACTATCACTCATGAACGTGCAAGACTAGCAGCAGAATTAGGGACACTTCAATTTGTAACAGAATTAAGCCCTGCAACAAGACTAGTACAAGCAATGGACAATGCTGTTTTAGGTGCTAATGCAGATATCATTTATATTCGAGATGATGAAGTACAATCTGATGCATCTTTCTTTACAATGTATATAAATAATGTAGAAAGCTATGCTGATATAGTTCCATTTACAAAAGATGATATACTTTTGAAAAGAGGAAGCGAAGTACAAGTAGCAACAGTTTCTACAATTAATGGTCCAGAAGCAAATACATTTTCTGGACAGTTCTTGCACACAGAGAATATCTCTAAAGTAACGAGGGCTACAGATCAGACTGAAGATATTAAAATAATTTTAGACTTCTAAGGGTAATTATTCATGCCAATCGAAACAAATCTTAATCAAAGTCCTTTCTTTGACGATTTTAATGAAAGTAAAAACTTTCATCGTGTACTCTTTCGTCCAGGATATGCTGTTCAAGCAAGAGAGTTGACACAGCTTCAAACAATCTTACAGAATCAGATTGAGCGTGGATTTAATGAAGTCATCAAAGATGGCACCATTGTTACTGGTGTTCAAATTATTGTTGATGAAGTTGGTTATGTGAAACTGCGCGATAAAGACGCAAACAATCGTTCTATTACAACTACAGATTTCTATACTGCTGGCGCACTTACTAATGCGATTGCAGTAGGAACAACTACAGGAATTACGGGTCAAATTATTGCTGTAGAAGATGGTTCAGAAGCGGCTGCGGCCACTGGCGGCAACTTTACGCTTTTTGTGAACTATATGGATTCTGGAACAGATAACGCTACTAAAACTTTTGCTGATAATGAAATAGTAACAGTACGTTTGCGTAATACTTCAGGAACTGCGGCTGGTGATTTTGTTGTGGCCGCAAATACAGTTACTACAAGTTCTACAGGTAAAGGCTTTAGCTGTATTGTTGGTGACGGTGTTGTTTATAATAAAGGTCACTTTATTCGTGTAGGTAGTCAGCGACATATTGTATCAAAATATAGCACTACACCCACAAGACTTCTAGGATTTGAAACCGCAGAATCTACTGTAAATTCTAATGAAGACGCTTCTTTGTTGGATAATGCAACAGGCGCAACGAACTATGCGGCTCCTGGAGCAGAGAGATTAAAACTATTACCAACGCTTACTTCTCGCGTAAAAACTACTGCTAACACGGGAACGTTCTTTCCTATTGCCACTATTGAAGAAGGCAAAATTATTAAAGAAGTAAAAGAAACTCAATTAGCAGAACTTGGCAAATATATTTCTGATAGAATATATGAAACAAATGGCGATTATGTCACAAAACCTTTCAATCTAAGAATTAGAGAACATTTAAGGTCGGCTAATAATCTTGGTCGATATAATGCTGGAAGTACACCAGCAGGAGACGCTAATAAGCTGGTTGTAGAAATTGAACCTGGTGTTGGTTATGTTCGAGGTAATAGAATCGCAACTGGCCCAGGAACTATCTTTCGGACGTTTGATAAAGCTACAGATTATGAAACTAAAGATGCAAGAACTCTTTCACAGTCTTACGGTAACTATGTAATCGTTGAAGAGTGTGTTGGTCGTTTTGATTTCCGTTCACTTCAAACAGTTGATCTTAGGTCTTCGCCAGCTAACGCAATCACCTCACGGACTTGGGGAGCAACATCTGCTCCTGGTTCTAGTGTGGGTAGTGCAAAAGTGCGAGGTTTTGAATATCATTCTGGTATATCTGGTGCTCCTCCAGGTTTGGTAACAACGGGTAATGTTGCTGGAGCCAAGTATCGTGTATATCTATTTGATATTAAAATGAATGACACTAAAGCTTTTTCTACCGATGTAAAATCATTATACGTCAATTGGGGATCTGGACCTGATGCGCTTGCTGATATTGTTTTAGAAGATAGCAGAGCGGTTCTTCAAGAGACTAATAAAAATAGCTTGTTGTGGCAATTTGCACAAGGAGGAACTAAGACATTAAAAGATGCAGCAGACGCAGTTGATACTCAATGGGTAACACGCAAATCTTCAACAATAACATTTAATGCTGATGAAAATAGACAAGGAACTGTTACCCTTGCAAATACTGCTACTGGTGGAACTGAAGTATTTGCAGATAGTGTAACTACTGCCGCAGATAGAAAGAAGTTTATTGTAAAAACTAATGCAGCCGTTACTACAGATAATTTAACTGGAACTGTTGCTGTTAGTGGAAATACTGTTACGGGAACAGGTACCGACTTCAAAGACAGCGTGGCCAATGGTTATAAAGTAGGCGATATAATTAAAGTGGGTGCTAATACAGGTATAATTTCAGAAATTACGTCTGATACTGTGCTGAAAACTTTAACTGCTTCTCTAGGTAGTCCTGGTCCCGGAGATGCTCACGCTAGACATTATCCTATAGGTCATATCTTTAACTTTTCTGGTGATGGTGGCGGCAGTGCAGATGCTTCTTCTACATCAAGAACTATTGATATTGGCGGAGCTAATGTTGCATCGTCTTGGTCTGGTGACGTATTCTATAATGTATCTAGAAGTTCGGCTGTACAAGAAGCTAAAGCAATTAACAAAAACAAATATGTACACATTAACATTGGTGCTTTAGCAGGAGCAAACGGCGGTAATACTGGGCCCTGGTCATTAGGTGTTCCTGATGCAATGAAACTTCGTAAAGTATGGAAAGGCTCTAATACTGGTGTTACGGCTGCGAATGGTGAAGATGTAACTAGACATTTCACTTTAGATACTGGAGCAACTGATTCGTTTTATGGCACTTCAAAAATTAGAAAGCTAACTACGAGTTCATTAGTAACTACTGCTCCTTTTGGACTTCTTGTAGAGTTTGACCACTTTACTACGGCCACTTCTTCTGGTATTGGCTTCTTTAGTGTAGATTCATATCCAATTGATGATGTATTATCATCTAATACTACAGCTATTATGACGAAAGATATTCCTGTACATGTTTCTCCTTCTACGGGTGAAAAAATTGATTTACGGAATACTGTTGATTTTAGACCTCGTCTTGCTAATACGTGTGCGCCTACTGCTACCGCAACTGCGGCTGGTTCGCCTACTAATCCGGCATCATTAACAACCATAACAAGTAGCGCACAATTTGGTTCTTATGTTCCTTCTCCTGATGAGAATTTCCAATGTGATGTTCAATATTATCTACCTCGTAAAGATAATGTGATTTTAACTGCACACGGTGATGTACAAATCATAAAAGGTATAGCAGATAAAAGTCCTAGAACTCCATTTGAAACAAATGAATCTATGATTTTAGGAACTATGCGAATACCTGTTTATCCTTCACTATCTTCACATGTAGCAAAAGCAACCAATCGTAGAGATTATGAAGTTCGTCTAGACCTTAAAGATAATCGTCGCTTTACGATGAAAGATTTACGTGCAGTAAATACGAGAGTTAAACATCTTGAATATTATAGTTCGCTTAATGCTCTTGAAGCTTCGTCTAAAAATAAACAGATTTTCAATTCTTCAGGTGCAGACCGCTTTAAGAACGGCTTCTTTGTAGATAACTTCGATGGTCATAATAATGCTGACCAAAATTCTGAAGGATATCGTGCAGCAATTGACATTAATAAATCGCAATTAAGGCCAGTATTTAAGAGAAAAGATATTGGACTAAGAAAGTCTACGACACAATCTAGTTCAAATATTACACAGACTGGTAATATTATAACTCTTTCGTACACACATTCTTCGTTCATAAATCAGAGTAAAGCAACGAAATTAAGAAATCCAGCACAAGAAACTAGTTTTGTGTGGAATGGTAAAGTTACTCTTAATCCAGAAATTGATAATACACCTGATGTAACAACTCTTCCCGATGTTCAGGTTGATTTCTCTGGCATGTATGATTCAATTGCGGCTCTAGCGGGCGCAATAACTGATGATAGTGGTGTTGTATATGGTGATTGGAATACAGTTAATACTACAGTAGCCGAAGCGAGAGTTGAGCGACTTGTAGATACAGGTCAAGAAGATCAATCTCAGGAAAGGGTAACAGATTTAACAACTACGATAACTGAAGAACAAATTAGAGTAAACCAACAATTAGATATAAGCCCATCTAAAAATACATTTGAAATAGGCAACTTTATAGAAAATGTTTCTGTTCGAGATTATATGAGGTCTAGAAACATTAAAGTTACTGCATATGGATTAAGACCTAATACTCGACTATATGGATTCTTTGATGATGAATTAGTTGATGCTTATATAACTCCTGCAAACAGTAGTCATGCTAATACTAATATTGAGGGATCAGCATTAGTTACAGATGCGGCTGGTACTGCATATGCTAATTTCCGTATACCTAATGATGATAATTTGAAGTTCCGTATCGGAGAACGTAAACTTGAACTAATAGATGTAGCGAATACACAAACACAATCAGCGTTAATTTCTACAAGAGGACACGCAACGTTTGTGAGTACACCTTTAGATATTACTCAAAAGGGAACTTCAATAAACATTACAACTCCAGAAATTTCAACAACGGAAATTATTGAGACACAAACTATTTCTACACAAGAAACGACATTAGATATTGCGCCTGTAATGGATCCATTGGCACAGACTTTTGTTGTTCAAACGAATGATAAATCAGAAGGAATCTTTGCTACTAAACTTGATTTGTTTGTTGGTAAAAAGTCTACGACATATCCTCTTACTGTAGAGATAAGAGAAGTTCACAACGGAGATCCTACAACTACAATTGTTCCGTTTAGTAGAAAAACTCTGTTGCCAGCACAGATTACAGCTAATTCTTCAGTTGCAACTAATGCTACAACTTTCACATTTGATAGTCCTCTCTACCTGAAAAATGG
>VTLG01017291.1_pt1 | contig 10174 bp, 9 predicted proteins | sample 4694571 | NCBI WGS metagenome assembly VTLG01 (sample SAMN12604809, study PRJNA352737) | marine metagenome | biome: ENVO:00000447; feature: ENVO:00000209|ENVO:00000569|ENVO:01000036; material: ENVO:00002151; isolation source: viral sequences binned using virsorter ... | reverse complement strand
AACATTCGACCATACTTACCAGATGCACCACTTCCCAACTCTGTACGGATCATTAACCCCTGGTTGTTATCAAGGGCATAATCTAACTTCTGAGTTAACCAGTTTGTCGCATCTATGCCAAGAGGTTTCTCAATCTCATGGTCTCTGGTACGCTTTTCTGGTGTATCAACTCCTGCCACTCTTACTCGTTGTTTTATTGACAAATCAAAGCCAAGATTAATTGTAATATCTATGGTATCTCCATCTATTACACGATCCACACAAGCTATTTTGTAATTCCAGCATGAAATTCTGCTAGGTGGTGTTAAAGATCCCATTATATTCCTAGTCCTTTTGGTGGTACTGGTAAAGATGGCCCAGTAATATCAGGTAAGCCTTTCTCTAAAACTTTTGGCATCATTCCTTGAACATTACCAAGGATTTCATTCATAACTCTTGATTTAAACTGTTCTGAAGTTACATACTTGTAACCAAAGTACGCTCCACCACTCATGGAAGCTACCATAAGAAAAGAAACTATGCTAAGAACATTAGCAATTTTTTGAAACATGATTAAATTTGCGATACTAAAAGCACTATCTTTTTCAAGTGTGCTTGTATTACTGCTTATTGTAGCCCTGTCTCCTCTTTACGTCACTATGGGCTTAATGACAAGACAAATGATAGAGAAAAAATTATGACCAGTTTTATCGTATTCGCTTGTTTAAGTATTTTACTTTACATATTTTTAAAAAATACAATTAGTTATTAGGATCGTCTGGATATTGTGTCATATTAGGAGTTCCATCTTCTTTAAATCCATAAAGAGTTACTAAAGCTGTTGTATCTGCACAATTATCGATCTCTGTTTCTCTTGTTGCACAAGCAGTTCTAACAGCAGTTCTGTAAGTTTTTATTGCTGTAGGAATAGCTTTTGAAGTTTCAGCTTTTCTTACAACGTACCAATCATACTGGGCTAGTAAGCTACCAGCAGTTACTTTTTCTAATGCCTTTAATACTGATTTAACACCTTGAGTTACAACCTGATTACCTTTTTCGTCTTTAATTAAATTACCATTTTCATCTTTTGCATCTATATCATCAAGTGCTTTTGCAGTTCCGTCACCCCAGTAAAAACGTGAGTCATAAACTGGATCGTCAGCAACCTCTGTAATTCCTATAGCTGCTTTTTCATCAGCCGTAGCAAGTCTTAACCAGTTAGCAGGGTATTGTCTTCCATTAGATGTCTTAAATGGAACATCAACAGGTAAAGGTTTTCCGTCTAATTTAAATGCCATAACTATATATTACCTTGCTCTTGCATTTTTGAAAGGAGATTCTGCAAAGGCTAAATAAATATAAGTGCTTCCACTTGCATTAAATGCACTATTATTTGTTCTAATTTTAAAACCATTAGATAAAAAATCTACAGTAGTAAGTGTTGCTTCTGCTTGTGTTTTATCTGGATTCAATTCTTTATCCATCACATTAGAAGTATTTCTTTTAACGTCATAAATGTACCAAGCTCCTGCTGCACCTGTACGTTTCAAAATTAAAAAAGCTGGTCTAAAATTTAAAAACAGAAAGATGCCGTCAGAATTTCCGTTACCCGTGTACTCTCCAAACTTGCTATATGCTGCTACTTCGCTAAAAAGATAAGCTATAAAAAGACCACCATTATTTAAGGTGTCACCAGAAGAAGTATTTCTAACACTAAAAACTGTTGAAGTTGGTGCTGTTGAATTTAATAAAGTAGAATTACCTTTTGCAGTAGTGTTATCAAGGTTTAATTTACTACCAAAACCTAACTCAGTCTGAAAATAACCCCATTGACTTGATGCATCTCTTTCTCTAACTATGATTACTTTTGGTGTAACTCCCAAGCCGTGTCCTATTGTGGCTGTTGTAGCACTTGTCCCTGTATAAGTAACAATAGAAAACCCTGCTGTAGCATTTACTTTGGCAACAGATTGTATTGATCCATCAAAATTACTTGATCCAAGAGTTGAGTTTGTATTAATTGCACCCCCCATTCCACTGTGTATAGTACAAAAATAATGAAGCTGCGGAGCAGAGGCAGCTACAACTATCTGAACTGAAGTTGAGCTAAGAACAGTTACTCCTGTTGTATATTCAGATCCACCTCCATGTGTACCATCTGATGTTGTAGAGAATCTAAATGGATGTGCTGATGGATAGTTAAATATATAAGTACCACCTTCTGCAAGATCTAAAGTTACAGCATCCTGTGCAAAACCATCAAATCTATATTTGTTACCTCCACCACTAGATACAACTGTTACTGTATAAGTCTTGCCATCTGTATCGCCAGCGTTCCAGTTCCATCCAACATAAGTATGTCCATTTGTATTAGTAGCTCCTGTTCCAGATGAATTATCTCCTAATGTTAGTCCATTAGAATTAAAAGATGTAAGAAAATTTGCATCTGTTTGCTCAGCCGTAGTTCTGTTACTCCATAATTGCCTGTCAGCACCTCTTACAGAATCCATCAATGTGTTGTGATATGCCTGACTTCTCGATTTTGCCCAAAACCAATCAGGCTGAAAGTTTAACCCTGTCAATGTATGACTTGCAGAAGTACCTGTCCAAAGCAAAGTATCAAAATGTTTATTAGGTAGCAGTATTGTTGGATCGGGCAAGTTTGCTGAACATAATGCTTTATAACCACTAGGAGGTGCATAATAAAAATCTCCCTGCCCACTTCCATCTGTATTGCCCTGTGCTGTTTTATTTCCAGCAAAAGTACTATCTTGTCCAAAATTAATATTAGATTGAGTGCCAGAGGTGAAGTAAGTAAACGCTGCTCTATATTCTTTAGTTGTTGATATTCCTGTTATTTGTGACCCTGTTGTAGAATTATTTTTCTTTATGTCTAAAGTTCCATTATCCATATCTAAAGCAAAACTCAGAATATCCCCTGTAGTATAAGAATCACCCCAGCTTGTGTTAGCAGAAGCACTATTGTACAAATAACCATTATTTCTATATCCCCACTCGTCTGAGTAAGTTCCTGTGTATATATCAGCATAAAAATCTTGTCTGCTATTACCTCTTGTTGCTGGCATAATTCCATAGATAGCAGCACCAACTTGTTTTATGTATATTTCCCAATACCATTTTCCAGATGACATATGAAAATTAGCAACAATATTTCTCCAAGCACTTGAACCTTGTGCATATAAATTACCTTCTTGAGTTGTAACTCCACTACTCTTACTTAAAACATTCAATGTTGCAAAGTTGTTAGTTGGGCTATCTTTCACAACATCACCAGTTGCAAAATTATTAGGTGTAAAGTTATTACTATTACCACTTTCATCTTTGCCAAGAGTGGTTGCTGTTGTGGCACTGTTATTAATAAAGTTTAGGTAAAAGCCGTTTGTACCATAATTTCCACCTGTATATTCTTTTGGAACCCATTGACCTGTTGTTGCATTTGTTTCACCAAAATATGATGGGTCGTAAGCATTTCCATCAACAAAATTTATTTCAGCCATATATCCATCAAAACTTTCATTTGAACCTCTACCACCTATGTTATGAACAGAGGTATTATTAAACATTCCATCAGTATCTTGTGTATTATTAACCTTAGTATCAAATGAAGTAACTTCCTCACTATTAACGTAAATTTTTGTTCTGTTATCTGCGGTTGCTTGCGTTGTATCCATTGCGATAACTATGTGATACCAAGCAGAAATATCACGAAATTTTTGAGTAGTTATACGAATAGTAGTGTCTCTTTGTTGTAAAAATAAACGATCACTTGAATCAAATTCCAAACGATCTGTATGTGATCCATCAATCCGATAAATATATCCAAGTGATGTACCTAGATTTCCTCTCTTAAGCCAAATAGATAAAGTCCAAGTTTTTTGATTACCTCCTGATGAAGGTGTCCTTGTTAACTTTGGATTATCATTATCATTAAACCTTAAACTACGATCTACTGCGTATGCCTTCTTCCCTGCTAGAAAGAAAGGCGATGGACTTCCTAAACTGCTCATTAGCTAAAGTTTCCAATAAACTGTGCAGATATTTTATTAGCTGATCGAGCAACCCAGGCAACCATGTCAATCGCATTAACTCCCGTAGATAATGTAGGTGCTGTTCCATCACTAAAATCCCAATAAGGATCAAAACTTGCGGTTCTACCTCCTGTACCATCTTGAATTATAAATAAAATGCCACTTTGCCCAGCAACAAGATTAGAAGGATTAGCAAAAGTAGTGTTACCAGTAAGAGTAACTGTAAAATTATTACCAGTTCTAAAATCTAGAGTAATTGTAGATGCGTAAGGGATATTAGTTACTTCTCCAATAGTTCCTTTTGTAGTAACCCTTCCGTTACCAGAACCACCGCCATTATCAAATACAAGCGTATTTAATGTGCTTGTTTCGTGTGCGACATTAGTGACTTTTAGTGTACTCATTTAACTAGGTTTTGGATTAGCGTCTTTAATCGCTTTAATTGCAATATACCACTCACCAGTCTTAGCATCATCACCAAATTTACCAGCAGTTATGTCTCTAAATAATTGATCGAATTGTTCGGGTAGTGATGGATAATTTATTTCTCTAGAAACTTTATATTTTAGTGCATCTTCTTCAGTTTTTGCAGCTGCTTCTTCTGCCTCTCTAGCAGATATTTCTTCTGCTGTTAAAAGGACTTTTTCTCCGTTTACTATTTTAAAATTAGCAGTCATTATCTTTTAATCCCATAAACTGTGTACATATATTCATCAATATTACCTGATGAGAAATAGAAACTTATCCCATTAACATAAGTTGTAGTATCATTTGAATAATGTGCAACACCACGAGTTGACCAATGAGCAGGGTCGTATCTCAGGTAGTTTGTATCGTATTCAATTCTATTATTTTGTCTTGCCAATCCAGCTGGGTCATTTGAAGTTGCAACGTGCAATACTCCATGAAAAAATACATTTTCTTCTGAATTACCACCTACATTTTCCGCTGGCTCTATTTTGTCTACAGAACTAGACGCTTTATGAATAACGTTATTAGATGGATACATGCGTTCTTTCCAATTAACATAGTTTGAAGCGGTTATAGTACCATTAGCAGTCATAAATCTAAGATAAAAATTCACATTATCATTGGTAGGCTGCAGAGTTAAAAAGATCTCAAACGCTTTGTATGTAGAAACATCGAGACTACTAATATCTATTGAACTACCACCACTAGAACCGCTTGCAGAAGTTAGCTTTACATAATCAGATGCTGCTGGAAGAGCTGCAAAACTTAAATTACCCGATCCATCTGTAACTAAAGCCTGACCATCCGATCCATCAGCATTTGGCAGCTTAAATGCTACATCTGCTGCACCTGGAGCGTTTGTTGGTGAGTTGAGTGAAACAACATTACCGCCTGAGTGTTTTAATGATATTTTGCTCATGGTTTAGGATATTTGTCTTTGATAGCTTTGATAGTAGTTTTCCAACCAGCTACACCACTATGATAAATCGTATCTAGCTGATCTTCAATAGCTGGATATTCGTTAGCTCTGTTAATTTTATATTCCTCTGCTGCTTTCCACGCTGTATAAGCTGCATTTAACTCGTCATCTGTTGGCTGTGAATCACTATTAGCAGAATCCCATTCAATAATTTTATGAGGAACTACATTTTGATCTAATCTATAACGATTAGCATTTTTTCCTAGCTGTACTAAAGCTAAATTAATATCTGTGTCTGAATTTATTGCCATAATTAAGACTCCTTATAAATTTCTACAACAGTGTATACAGAATCATAATCAATGACGGAAGGATTATTTTCAACACCGAAGCCATTACCACTTTTAGAGGTATTAGCGCGATGTCTAATTTCATAAACATTTGTACTAGATATAGTGACTCTAATTTGAAAAAATGTACGACTTGTAGTGTTATTTGCATAAGCATTTGCTCCCATTTCGCCAACATTTCCACCAGCAGTAACATCATATACCCATGCAACATGACGATCTACATCAAATGCAGGAGCAGAACCTTTGATTAAATATGATCCAGCTTGCAACGTAAATTGATTGCTACTAATAGAAACTATGCCATCAGCATCCGTTATTTCTGTATTTAAGTCTCTTGTTCTATCTCCCCCTGCTGTAAAAGTTCCTCCACCTGTGTTTGCATCTTTTTTATCACAAATAATCGCATAACTAGCAAATTTACCTCCAGCACCAGTAACACCGCTATCTGTGATAGACATTCTTTCAACACCACCCGTTGAAAACTTGATGGTATTAGCAGAAGGAAAACTTATTCCTGTATCAACATCGTCTCCCGTTAACGCTGGTGCGGACACAGATCCAGCTACTCCTTTAATCGCTGGTGTTGTTCCTGATAGTTCTAAGCTCATAATTAAAGAATAACAAGAGTTGCCCCATTCGGCACGACTATTTCTTTACCTGTATTTATTGTAGGCGATACTGTAATCGCATTTTTACCAGAAGTTAAAGTATAGTTTTCTGTAATACTTTGGCCTGTCTCCAAAAACACCTGATCTGTGCCACCTCCTGTAGCTCCAGCACCTCCACCAAGCTCTCCCCAACCTGTATTTTTGTATCCTTCAAATCTATTTTGATCTGAGTTATATCTAAATTGTCCTATTGCTGCTGCTGGTTGACTAGATTGTCCAGGTTGTTGTGCATCCGTTCCAACAGGAATTTTTAAAAATCCATTAGAGTTCATGCTTACATCACCTGTCATCACAGGAGTTGCTGCTACAACATGACCAAAGTTTGCTTCGTTTACTTTTCCTAACACAACATAAGTTGCAGTATCTCCCGAAACTGATGTTGCTATTTTTAATTCATTAGTAGAAGTGTTTATATGAGGTTGATGTTGGGCTATATTTGCTGCTCCAGATGGATCACTACTTCCAGAACTTATTGTTCTTAATGCTTGAAATATTTCATTAATTTTTGCACGAACCGCAGCACCCGTTCCATTGGCGGTTTGATAATTATTACCCGTTTCACTGGTAGTAGAGCCTGGTCTAGCCATTTAAAAAAGTAACATTGAACCTATTCTAACTTGCTTTACCAAATCCGACAGCTTGATAGCTGAAATTTCTATCAACTGAAGCATTTGAAGAATTTTTAAAATGAACAGTAAATCCCGTTCCAGAAATATTAGTTAGTTCAAAAAAGTCTCCAGATTGCATATTTTGTGCAGTAATACCAATCGAAGGTAATATGCTATTTGCTCCACCTTCAGTATTAGCAGTACCTACAAAGAAAGGATGTTGGAACGTAATAGGTTTTGCTCCTGCTCCACTTGCTTCTGTTTGACTACTTCGTTCAATTCTTTGTTCCATGAAAGCCTCATAACCTAGTTGAAACACTCGAATATCTTGTGCAGGATCATTACTTGTTAAATTTACTTTAAATTGAAAACCTCTTCCTTTATATGTTCCATTTGCAAAAGTCTGAAAAGGGCTGTAGGTAGGAGAACCACTATTAGGATTATCTTGAGTTACACGAACTAACATTTCAGCATTTACATCAGTAGCAGTTAATCCTTCAAAGTCTCCTCTTGCATCTAAGTCTGGTATTGAATCAAATAAATCAGATGGATAAAATGCTTCTGTTAAAAAATGACGTTTTAAATCTAAAGTAAATACATCACCTAAATCTAAGGTTGTACCTCCTGCCGTTCCACCAAATTCATAAGTGCCTAATGGTGAAATACCTCCTATATCATCTATAGAATTTTCGGCATCAAAATCAGTAATACTATCAAATTGCCCTGTACCAGTTAAATTAAGAGAATTTGTTGTTGCATCAAAAGCAACATTAGTTTTTGTTCCTTGAAATTTAGGAACATCTAAATCTTCTCTTCTTGTCTGAATTAATTTATCATCGACTGTATCTGGTAAATCTATAACTACACTTGCTTCGCCATTACTAAATCTACCGCCATCATCTTGAAATTTAAGAATATATTCTCCTTCAAGCAATGGAACATCAGCAATCGTTGTATTACCAGCTAACGCTTCGACCAAATCTGTAGCATTTGAAAATGTTCCCGTTCCATCAGTTTTTGAGGAATGTCTTACATAAACACGACCACCGTGAGTAACGTCTAAATCTGTTGCTAGATTCCAGCGTAATCTCATGGTTTTTTTGCTTATAGGTTCACCTGTAAGTCCAGTAACATCAGCAGGAACAGCAGTTTTACCAACAGTATTGAAAATATCAGTTGCAGCCGTGGCACTAGGTTCTAAGCCAGAGTTCAAACTACGGACAGATACTTCATAAGATCCTACTTTTGTGTTAAATATTTCAAAATCAGGACTACTTGTTGTAGCAGAAATAATATTATTATCACCAAATCTATAGTTCACCATATAATTTGAAACACCCGTTACAGGTTTCCATCTAATAATTAATTTAGATACAGGCTGGTTATTAATAAGAACTATAGTTTCTTCGTGATCCAATCCATCAGGAGGAGGTTTGAGTAGATTTAAAGTTGATATTTGTTGCGGTGTTATTGTCTCTCCATCTTCAATAAACGCATATTTTTCATTTACATAAGCTAATGCTGATATTCCATAACTAATCCCATCTCGCTCTTCAACAGACATTACTCTAAATGATTGAGCAGATACAGTATCATTTTCAAGCATCCAAATACTGTTAACATTTGGTGTCTGACTTAACGCACTTTCTAAAGTAATTACTTTGCCAGAAATAGAAGTTACATTCTTAGTTTCAACAGTGCCATTAGGTAATATGACACTTAATTTAGGATTATTCTGATCTGATAAATCAGTATCACTAGAATTATCTACTGTTATTTGGGTCGTAGTAGCTGTATTGATTCTTCCTGCTCTTCTTATACCTGATCTTGCTGGATCGGAAATGCTGATAATCGCTCCAGGACGTACAACGCATCCTGACTCCATTGAAACAGAAAAACTTACAGCTTCAGTTTCTCTTTGTTCTGCAAATAATATGGCCTTTGCAAATCTTCTAGCCTGACCTCTACTTGTGCAACCTAATGCTTTTACTCTTTTAACATGAAGCCCATACTTACTTCTATAAGCTGCCTCTGCTTCTACCTCTTCATAATCTAAATCTCTAGTTTCCATATTAAAATATGAAACTGCGACTACTGTACTTCTAGTTTTTAAGCTGCTTCCTGTGTAACTAAAACCTTCTGGCCCAACATTAGCTAGTGTAAATAAATAACTTGGATCTTTTGGACTATCTTGAGTAAGAAGTAAAGCTCCTTCAGACCAAATAGGCATACATCTCATTATTCCTGATAAAGTATTTATGACACTAAATGCTTCAACGCTTGTCTGGATATTTATATTGCAAGCAAATCTAGCTTCCTGTCCACCAAATCCATCTGAGACAAGAGTATTAGAAAACTTGCTGGCAGTTACAAATGAAAATAAATCTAAATTACTATCAATAATATGATTACCCAATCCATATCTAGTGTTAGTAAGTAAGTCAAGAAGTATCATTGCAGGACACGTTGTCCATTGGGCAGCACCCATTACACCATTAAAAATGTAACCAGTAGGATATTCTATTCTTCCTGTTTGTAAATCTACAGTTGGAGTGCCCGATCCACTAGCTCCTGCACCTGGGATTCTTACTTTTACTCCTCTTACTCTAAAAGTTCTTCTTGGAATCCTACTAAAGAACTCTGAATCTAAACGTAATCTTGTAAAAGCACTGTTTGGATATGTGCTTGAATCATCCTCTAATTCTGAATAAGACTGCCAAATTAAATCTCTCTGTATTCTATCTGTACTGTTTGCTGATGTTTTTACTAAACGAACATCAACAGGATGAGCTCCAGTAAGTTCAATCCTATATTCTCTGTTATAAGCATCGGCTGTCCTACCTCTTATAGTATCAGAATGAATTGTGGTAAAACCACCTCCATTGTATTGAAGTTGAATGTCAAAAGTAACTGAAGAACCCACAACATCGCCATCATCTTCAATAACTTGCAAAAGAGGAACAGTAACAGTAATTTTTACAGCATCTAAATTAGAATTATTAGTAAGTTGTCTTGTTATCGGACTACCATTTTCGACTTTCACTCCCACATTAAAAAGAGAAGCACTTCCCGAAACTTTAGACATTTTAGTTTGGGGATCTGTACCGAAACGAATATCAAGGTCTAC
>VTLG01002115.1_pt1 | contig 10174 bp, 9 predicted proteins | sample 4694571 | NCBI WGS metagenome assembly VTLG01 (sample SAMN12604809, study PRJNA352737) | marine metagenome | biome: ENVO:00000447; feature: ENVO:00000209|ENVO:00000569|ENVO:01000036; material: ENVO:00002151; isolation source: viral sequences binned using virsorter ... | reverse complement strand
ACCGAATCTTATTCTATAATTTATAACATGACTTGTATTCCAATTACCCGGATCATTATCAACATGTGTTAATGCTAAAGATTGTATACCTCCGTTGTTACCATCACCTATTTGAAATGATGCTACATTGGTATCTCCAGTGTTGTTTATTTTTCTTCTTAAACGTAAGAAAAAAGAACGACCAGAAGATGTATTACCACCAACACTGTGCATTTGAACTAAGATAAATGACGAAGATAACACTGGTGTAATATCCACATTTAGTCCACTTTCGACTGAATCAGTCCAACCACCACTATTTGATGATGTTGTAACTCCTCCTCGTTTATATTTGACTTGTATAATTTTACCACCTACACCAGCTGGTAGTGTAAGTGTTTTACCACTTAGATCTAGAGTAGATGCTAATTTTGTGGCTGTTATCGAACCATCTGCAGGAGTTGTACTTACTGTAGCAAATGAGAGTGCACCTGAGCCATCGGTTTTCAAAAATTGTCCAGAACTCCCGTCGGCTTGAGGGAGTTTAAATATCGGATTGGTAGATGGATTATTTGTTGGTGTTGTGAGTGTTACCTTGTCACCACCACTATGTAAAAAATCTAACTTACTCATGGTTTTGGAAATGTATCTTTGACATTTTTAATATACTTATAAAACTCACCGTTCTTATCTAGTTTTCCTTGATCAATATCATGCCAGAGTTTATCAAGTTGTTCTTCAATTTTTGGATAACTTGTCTGAATACCAGATGCTCTCTCACTAACATCATTCGTTCTCTGTCTTTGATATCTTGTAGTAAGATACTCTGCATCTAATCTTTTAATCTCTGAATCCAATTCTGCTTTTGTTGGTTTCTTATCTGTATTGCTCTCATCCCAGTTTAAGGTATCATAGTCTTCGTTCATGATAGAGAGTTTTGCATTTGGTACGAGTGACCTTAATGCATCTGAATAATAATGTGACATTATGCTGCTATCTCCAATATTCTAAAGGTACTACGAACATATATGGAATTATACCAATAATTTTCTGACCTGTTTGATCTACCAACATACACATTATTACTAGACCAACCGGGGCCTCCACTTCTTATGCAAACTTGAAATGTTAAAGCTGTTGTGGCACCAGCTACCTCTTCTCTTTCACACACTGTATTTACTGCTCCTAAACTATTATCGCTTTCATCTGAATATTCATGGAAATCTCCGTAACCCCAATTACTGTTTACAGAATAACTCAAAAGGGTTCCGTTCTTTTTAAATCCAATACAAGCAGTAAAATCGTTTCCAGCATCTCCTTGATGAACTTGTGCTCTTAATAATAATTTATTTGTTGATGCCTTTGGTGTGATTGTGACTGCCAGTCCAGTCAAATCTGTCCAGTCACTCATACTTGCCCAGTATCCACTTAAGACTGGAGAACAAGATACCATTTGAACCACCGTTCCTGCTGGTAATGCTGAAGTTGTAATTGCACCACTCGCTAATTTTGCAGCAGTTATAGAACCATCAGCTGGAACTGCTGCTCCCGGTGCTAATTTTGCAGCAGTTATTGATCCATCTGCAATTGGTGGTGTATACCCCGTTATAGTTCCGTCTCCGTTAATAGTTACTGGCATAAGATTATTTCCTCATCAATATTTATACAATAGTCCACGAACATCCTGATGGAACCGTGACTGCGATTCCAGCACTAATTGATATTGGCCCTGCAGTCATGGCATTTTTTGTAGAGGTTATCTGATATCCAACTTCAATTAATTTATCATTCTCAAAAAATACTTGGTTTGTTGAAGCACCACCGACAGGAGCAGATGGTGGTAAATTTGTCAGATTACTACCGTCACCGTAAAAAGAAGTTGCAGTTAATATTCCTGTGATCACAACACCGGCAGCATTTGCTTGTGCTTTTGTCACACCACCAAACTTAAGTGTTGCTGCATCAACTCCAGTTAAATTGGTGCCATCTCCGTAAAATGCTGTAGCAGTAACAGAATTACCAACTGAAACAGCACTATTAAATGTCGCAATACCAGTCACCACCATTCCGGCATTCGGAGACATTGCAATGTTTACATTGCTTGCGTCAGGACTTTGTAGATTGTGGGTTTTTAATGTTGACATATTATGATGGTTTAGTTGGCCAAGTGGGGTTTGTTACATCTAATGTCTTTGCAGGTAAATCTCTTAGTGCTTGGCGATATGAAACCCATTTTGCTCGTGTAGATTCTGGAACATCAGGATTTTGTGTCCAATCTGTTGCAGATAATAATTGATCTCTTACTTTCCTTAAATGACGTATAGGTATCTCGTTTTCTATTTGTTGTGCTTTCGTTTTTATTTCTTCCATTGTTGGTGCTGCCTCACCACCATTTATATCAACATCCCATTCTAAAACAAATGAACCGTCCTCCAATTCAGTTGCCTTGTATTTACCGTTAGGTTTTAATTCTTGTAGTGCCTGTATTTCAAAAGCCATTAACTTAGATCCTCCAATTCCATTACCATCATTCCTGATACTGCATTACCACCATTATCATTTTCCTGACGATTAAAATTTAAATGACCACTTGATCCTTCATACCAGTAAAATCCAAGAAAAAATGAACTAGGCATAGTAGTGCTACTTATTAAACTTAAATGATTTACACCAATACCATAATCTGCACTACATCCATGCGAGTCTTCAGCAGTATTGAACGCACCTGTATAAGCGTTGCTACCGCCAACATAAGTTGTTGTGGTTTGACTAGACCAGTATCCTGTATTTCCACTCACTAATAATTTTGTTCCACCATTAATGTTATTACTACCATATGCTAACGCTGCCGAAACGTAAATTTTGTTAGCTGTGTCTTTCATTGTAAATGCTAAACCACCATCTCCATTATTTTGACCACCCCAGAAATAATTACTACTTGTAATTCTTGTTTTATTAGCAGTTGCAAAGTGTTTGACCTGAACTACTTTTCCAGCAAAATCTTGTTGTCCATTAGAAAAATTAATAGCCATTACGTCACCTCCTGTAAGAGAAACTTATATTTTTTACCACTTCGATTATTTATCAAGAATAGATCTGATTCACCCTCTTGTATCGTGTAGTTTCCCCAAGTGCCATCGACATCATTGCCACCACTTGATTCATTAGATAATTGTAAATCTTGGGTGTATAAATTTCTCCATCTTAAAGAAGTGGTTCCTAAATCTGTTGTGTTAGTTGATGCAGGATTTACATGTTTGCCAGCAGTAACTGATACAGCAGTTGCAGATGCTTGTACTATAACATTACCACTTCCATCTTTTAATGCAGTCGCATCAACATTTAATCCAGTTAAGTTTGAACCATCACCACTGAATGAAGTTGCAGTACATATTCCGGATACGATAACACCCGTGTTTGTGGTAATAAATTTTTGATTGTTATTAAAATTTAGTTGTTGTCCAGAACCAGAATTAAATATCGCAGATGTTTTTGTTAGTCCAGCGTTTCCAACTGTAAATGTACCAGATCTTACTTGAACATGACCTGTACCACTATCTTTTATAAGAGAATTATTACCATCATGATATATCTGCATCGCATCACCGAAACTTGCTTTTGCATTTGTTGCAAACTCTAATTGATTATCTGATCTATCCCAAACAACATCATATCCAGCAGTCGCACCATCAAAGCTTACATCATCATTGAAAGATGTTGCACCGTTAAATGTACTTATGCCTGTATAAACATTATTACCATTTCCTATTAAAGCAGTACCACTAGTCGGCATCGTAAAAGAGAGATTGCCAGCATCTGCAAAAGCTGCAATCTCTACATATCCACTATTACTACCAGTAAGTCTTACTTTAGACATATATCTTTCTAGTTATTTATGTTGATTTATCAGCGATTAGTTTTGCTTTCCATGCATCTTTGACTGTTGTTGTCCAAACAGCATTGCATATTGCTTTAACTTCATCTGGGATTGTAGTGCCATCTGCTTCTTTGTCAAGAGGATTTGGAACAAGATTATCAGATTCATCTAAAGTTCCGGGATTGAGATTATATCTTGTAAAAGATCTCGCAACTTCTGTTCCGTCTTTTTTTATGACTGAAGCTTTTCTAACTTGTACATTCTTATATTCTCCGACAATTTCAATTTTGTCGTAATCTATTGATTCTGTGAGTGCCACTAGGGAAGTCCTCCGAACTAAACAGGTTTAGGCATTTTTATTTATGCTGTCCTAAAAGATACATTAGCAATAAGATTTCCAGAACTTGAATAATTTACTGTAATCCAACCTGAACTACTTCTTGAAGTATAAAAATAACAATAATCGTTACCGGGGCCGATATAAGTTGCGATATTTGAAACATTACTATGAATTGATACATTATTAAACATAACACTTCCCATTCCCGTACAATCGGTAGCTGGTGTAAATGGGAACCCTGTTGTTCTCATTTCTCCACCTGCACTTCCACTGCTCCAACCCAGTACCCAAGTTAGGTATACCCAATTACCAATTTTTAAATACTTACCTACTTGAGTATTATAACTTGCTGTTCCTGCACCTGATGTTCCTTTAACTTCTGGTGTCCAAGTTCCTTCTTCATAATCATTAAGAAGCTCACCTGTCATTCCAGCAGTATTACCAGCAGCAGAAAAGTCAATACCTTTACCATTTGGAAATGCCAATCCGTTTGTCGATGTCTCACAAGCTAATGCATTATTATGTAATATTTCAACTTCAGCACCTTTTCGGATAACAATGGCATTTGCTCCAGCGTGGGAATCTTGTATTACAAATGCACCTGTGTTGTTAGAAATGAAACCATTGGATCCGTCATGATACATCCTCATATCATCATCTGCACCAAAAATTAATGTGTCATCACCCGATGCACCATGACTTGCAGAATCTCCAAATTTTATATTTTTTGTATTAGTATCTAAGTCTTCTCCCAACTGCGGGCCACCTACGATATAGATGTTACCAAGCATACTATTAGTATGAATCGTGCATCTATATTTTAATTGAGCAGGTGCATCATGTTGAACATTTATATATTGTAATCCATTCTGTGCACCTGACACACCATCTGTGTAATCTGCATTATTTGCTGCGTTTCTAAACTCAAATGGATGATTACCAGCTAATGTGGTGTTATCAAAAAGATATCTTTGTCCTCTTACCAAATAAATGTTAGGATTACCCTCTGATCCATCTTGTCCTGGCCCTGTAAATGTGAATCCAGAACCTGAACCACCACCTAATTTCCATGTTGCCTGAACATTTGATGGTGATGTTGATATACCAGCAGATATTCCAGTTAATCCTGAACCATCACCAGTGACTGCTGTTGCAGCGAGTGTTCCTGTTACTGTTACACCTGTGTTAGTAGTGGCTAATTTAGTGCTACCATTATATTTTAAATTAACACCTGTATTTGTAAAAGTTGCATAATCATTATTAGGAAACCCATTCTGTCCAATTTGTACTGATGCATTACTTTGTATATCCAGTCCACTTGAACTGCTACTGCCAATAATATCAAGAGTGCCATTGGTTTGAAGATCCAATCCACTCATAATATTTACAATACCATTAAAGTTTGAAATACCATTTACTGTAGAGACACCAGATACAGATAATTGTTTCGTGAATAAAGTATCACCAGATACTGTTGTTATACCAGCAAATGTAGAAACACCAGTAACATTTAAACTTGATATACCAATATTATTAGATACTGTGAGATTACCACCAATAGTCACATTCGTGCTTATCGCAACATTGTTTGCATTAAGGTTAAGATTATTCGGACTGGTGATTGTTGGTGTGCCTGAAGCATTCAGTAGATTTAATTCCTTTACACCAAAACTCTTATCTGCCATTATACTTTTTAATTATTTATGTTTGTTTGAATGAAATGCCAGTAGCACTTACTCCTGTAACACCACTTATCGATGGAATAGTGCTACTCGCTGAACGATCACGAAGAATTCTTCTCCTCGCACCTCTTAAGTTAAATGCACCAGCCCAGAAAGTTGTTGTTCCAATTCCAGTGTTTGGACTAACTGTTGAAAGCAAATCATCTCCTACCTCAACCTTCCCTAGATCATTGAGAAAATCTTTTACATCTCTTGATGTTGCTCCCGGAACACTTTCAAGATGTAATGCAACGACTCCTGCACACACAGGTGACGCAGCAGAAGTTCCATTCATATACTGATCTTTAAAATCAGAATTATATCTATTGTAGATTGTATCAGATGAAGATACTTTTGTCCCATTTGATGCTAACATACCGGCAGCAATACATGAATCTCCCGGTGCAAAAATATCTATGCCGGGCCCATTATTTGAATAATATGTTTGATATTCAGCACCATAAGTTTCCACTGAATAACTTAACACACCAACCTGAATTGTAGGATGAAACTCTGGATCTACTGAGGCATCAAACCCTGCATTTGCTGGATGAATAAAATCACGATGACCCACTGGTTCAACACCAGCAGGAAAATCGGAGTATATACTATTTGCTCCACCTCCGATATAGGTATCAGACAAATAATCTAGTCGATGAGGATCATTTGAACCTGTAGAAATTCTTTGGTTATCATTACCTGCAGCAACAACATGTATAATCCCTGCGTCTATCATTTCCTTTGCTGCTGTATTAGTTGAGTTAGAACGTGATGATGCTGACCACATCTTATGAACTCCAACCCCACCTAACAAACCCTCCACTAATGCCCTTGCTAAATTTGCTGGTGTTGTTGCTGTTGTCAACACAGAATTAGCAGCGAATGATCCTGTATTACCAGAAAATCTATAATTGACAGTATCTGTTGGCCCTTCTATTCCTGCAACATAACCCCAACTACCATTTACTACAGTTGGATTTTTTCTTCCTGTAGTGGAATTGATAGGTTTGTTTTGATGAAATAATTTAATTAAATCATATGCTGTTTCGATAGAAGTGCCGGTTGGATCTGAGATGGCAGACATATTCCATATATTTGCTTCAAATGCAATTCCAAAATCATTTCCTGCAGCAAGAGACGCACATCTTGTTCCATGAGTGCTTGTCATACTATGGATAGTTCCACCAACTCCTATTGATTTTGCTTCTGTATAGTTTGAATTTATCGCTATTGTTCCGATTGATGAGAATGCTCCTGATCTTGATGAGGAGTTTTCCCACCACGCATGAGCAGATGTCGTAGAGATACCAATTCTACCATCTGGTCGTGTAAAAGTATGATTGTTAGAATCAAAGTAAGATTTATCAATATGATAAGGCCCGTCAAGTACAATATCGCGAACTCTTGATTTTCCATCTGCGTCTAAAAAGTCTGGGTGTGCTGCTAATACTCCTGAATCCATTATTATAACATCTACATTCTTTCCCGTCAAACTGTAATCAATATTAGTTATAATTGGTGCTAATAAAACTCCACCAACAGGCCATGAATCACCAAGTGTGTCCACTCCAACTCTACGAACTGCCCAATTAGTTCTATGTTCTTCCGCAATCGTAGGAGTAGTAGGTGGATTATTGTTTCCACTATATCTACTCAAGTCTCGATAAACTTTGACTGCCTTGGTAAATCTTTTTGTTCTAGGTTGTGGAGTGGGATAACTTTCAGGATTATCTGTCGGTGATAATTCAATCCACTTTACATGAGGATGTTTAGCTATCTCAGTTGCTTCTGCCTCAGTAAGTTCGTAAGTTCCACGAGTAAGACTGTGACCTTTAGAATCTGAACAAGTTACTTTTCGATCTGGGATGCCATCTTTATTAGAGTCTATGATTAATGCATCATGAATTTCGCTCCAATATTCAGGACTTGTAACTGATAATGTGTATCTTTTCATTTTAAGACTGATCTTGTCTAACTAAACTAAAGGTTGTAATACCTGTGATACCTGTTTTTGTTGTTGCAGTGAGAGAACATATACCCGCATTTACAGCAACACCAATGTCAGCAATTTGATTTGGATGGAACATGATGCCATACTCAGATGAATAAGCAGTCAATCCAACACCAGCACCATAATTCATTACTAGTACTTTCTGTGATTGAATATTGCCATTTACATTCTCAAGATGAATAGTATACTCAGATAGTTTTGTATTCGTATTAATATTGAATGAATCAATAACAGTTGTTGCACCTGCGTTGATTGTAAAGTTTCCACCTGACGTTGAGAATCCGGGATTACTTCCACCACCACCACCTCCTCCAGATGATGCAAATGTAATCGAATCACCAGCAGCATTGGTGGTAAGTGTCATATTACTACCAGCAACAAATGTCACTGTATCAGATATACTATCTGCAACAACATCACTTTGTCCAGATACTGCTATTGTTTTAAATACGTTGATACCTGTTAAGTTTGCACCACTTATTGCAGGAAGAGCTCCAGTTAAATTTGTCGCGTTTAGATTTGTTAAACTTGATCCGTTACCAGAGAAATTAGTTGCTGTAACATCTCCAGTAATACTAATATTACCTGTGCCAGTTATATTTTTATTGTTTAAATTGAGGTTTCCTCCAAGCTCTGGTGATGTATCTTCTACAACGTTGGAGATACCACCACCTCCTCCACCACCGCCACCAGTGGCAGTTGTGTTATATGAAATAAACTCAACCTGATCACCTAGAAAAGCACCATGTGTTAGTGTGACTGATGTTCCGTTTGTAGCACCAAACTCACTGTGTTGTAGTTTTACACCATTTACAAATACATCTAAGAATCCTACGTTGTATGTAAATGGGAAACTTGTTTGTCCTGCAGTGGCAGTTGCAATACCAGTTGTTCTTACAGTTGGGAATGTTGACCAAGTTACTCCTACACCTGTTGATTTAAGAAACTGTCCATTCGCTCCTGCTAGTCCTAAGTTTGTTACCTTTAATCTACCATCTAATTTTAAATCACCGAGAATTGTTAATTTATCACTTGCTGTTGTTGTTCCAATACCAACGTTTTTTGATGTGTGAATACCTGTTGCATTTTCAGCAAACTTACCACCACCAGTGCTTGATCCGACAGGGACTGTGACTGTGCGAGTCCCTGCATTATATGTGATTGTATTACCACCTGTAAAATCTATTGATGATATCGCACCAGTTGTGATACTTGTACCATCATCTTTTATTTCGATTGCATCTAATGCATCGGCAGTTGCAATTCCAACTACGTTAATACCACCAGCAAGAACTTTGATTCCTGACCTTGCAGTTATGATACCTATTGAATCAATATTAGTTACATCTTCGTAGGTAAGTGTTCCACCGATTGATACGTTACCTGAGAAGGTTGCATTTGTACCAGTGATATTATTTGCAAAAGTAGATACACCAGCGACAAATAAATTATTTCCTAGAGTTGTAAATCCTACTAGGGTGGATGTTCCATTTACATCGATGTTTGCATTTACATCTACATTTCCACCAAAGGTTGATATACCAGATACATCTAATGTTGTTATATCAGTTGGGCCAATATTATATCTTTCTGTCCCTACACCTATAGTTCCATTGAGTTCTTTGTTAACAAACTCATACCAGTTACCTGCGTGTGCAAAATATGCCTTTCCAAAACTATGAACATGGGCAAATGCACCGTGATATGTTCCGGGATTGGGTAGATCACCCCAACCATTAAACAAAAACGGTATTATATTGTTTGTAGCAAGACCAACAATTTGATGATTGGCATCTATGATTCCATTAAATTTAGATGTGCCAGCGAATGTAGATGCTGCTGATACATTTAAATCATCTATTTCTGCAAGTCCATCTACATCTAACGTAGAGGATACATTTATATTAACTGAAGAAAGAGTTGTACCATTAAATGTTAAATTCGCACTATCCTCAAGTTCACCACCAACTCCAGCGATGACAACACGATTATCTGTAAGATCTTCTACCTTAAAAGTATTTGCCTGACCACCTGCGTTTATATCAACAAGACCTGAAAATGTTGATAGTCCTGTTACCAGTAAATTTCTTGTTGTAATGTCAAGACCTATAATCGATGTGGTTGCACCACCTACGATTATCTCATCACAATATATTTTTCCACTGACATCTAATAATTCTCTGGGATTTGTTGTCCCAATACCTACCGAATTAAGATAATATATTGACGATGCACCAACATTCTCA
>VTLG01001626.1_pt1 | contig 10174 bp, 12 predicted proteins | sample 4694571 | NCBI WGS metagenome assembly VTLG01 (sample SAMN12604809, study PRJNA352737) | marine metagenome | biome: ENVO:00000447; feature: ENVO:00000209|ENVO:00000569|ENVO:01000036; material: ENVO:00002151; isolation source: viral sequences binned using virsorter ... | reverse complement strand
ATTTAAAGTCGGTAACGTAAAATTTGTTGTGTCAGTATCATCAAGCTTTATGTCAACAACACCTGTTGTTCTGCTGGTATAAACAACACTCCAATCTGCAAATTTTACAGTGCGATCTTCGTTATATACCTCACCTTCAACTGAATAGCCAGTCAAATTTATACGGTCGCCATTGCCGTCCTTAAATGTAAGTGTTAAGGGAAAGTCGTTGCGTTTTGCAACTTCAAAATCTTGTACGGCTGCGATAATTGCCATTTAACTATATGGTGATGTGCCTAGTATATCAGTTTTCCATTGTGCTTTTAGTGCAGCAGCGTCACTTGCAGCAGCAATACCAGAATCAGCAGGGGCGTCTCTTAATGCTTGCTTTTTAGCAACAATATCTGTAGTGGAAGCACCTGTTTCTAATGCTTTTTGAAATTCAACATCAAGCTCTGCAAGTTTTGGTTCTCTTGCTGCTCTTATATTTGTTTTGTGAATTTCTCTGGCTTTTGCCATGTCAATACCAAATCCCATAATTTACTCCGTATAAGTCCAAGCGTTTCTGAAACTCCTGTCGGTAGGAACTTCAGATTTATTAACAGTATAAACTGTTTTTCCCTTTGGACAGTCTTTATCTTTTATTTGATCTAAAGTTAAACCACAATTATCTGCTGGACAGACAATACATAAATTACCTGCGTCATCTGTGTAAATAAATCGTGAATCAGAATTAGCCATAAGTTTTTTATTTTAGTATATCAAAAAATTAATTATCGCCAAAAAATGCTATCTGTACATATTCTGAATCAAAACTAGATAAACCCACTACTTGACCATTAGTAGTAGATGATGTTCTAACTTTGTAGGCAGAAGTTGTTTTCGAGAGTAATGAATCTATATGATTTAAAACCCTGCCTGCACTATTTGATCTATGTACAAATCCGACAGGAATGTAGTCATCAGTTGCCGAAAAACTAGCAGAGAAATTTACAGTAAATTCTCCAGATGCGTTATCAGTAATAGAACTAACATTAAAAGAACCTCTAAGATTATTGTTGATTTGGTCGTAATTTAACCAAGCTTTTGCACGCCCCTTATCAATTTGTTCTGGCGTTGAACCAGAGCCACCGCTTGTATTTGCTATTGTACCGACTTTAAGTGTTGACATTAGTTATCTCCAAAAACTACAACTGCTAAAGCAGGGGGATCAACAGCTACACCACCACCAATAAAATTTGTAATTCTGTAATATACAAACGGAACCTCAGAAGTTGTTGGTGCTGTGGTAACAGCAACAGTTATATTTGAAGAACCAACTTCAGATGTTGATACAGCAGAATAGTCATTATTCGACATTGCATTTGTAAAATTAAATTTAAAAAAACCAGCAGTCACATCAGTTATGGAGGAAAAATTAAAACTGTCATCAAAAGAGGGTGTGCCACCTGAAACAGTAACATGACACCATGCTTTTGCAAACTGCCCTTTTTCTGTTCCCGAGCTATTTTGAATTACTGGTGCTGCGGAATTTGCACTTTTAATTGTGCCGACTTGTAACGTACTCATGGTTTAGGATTTGCGTCTTTTACGGCTTTAATGTGGGTTGCCCACGTTCCAGTTGTATCTAGTTTACCAGCGACCATATCGTGGTACAACATATCAAGTTGATCTCCAAATGAGGCATATCTAGTAGAACCATTTGTAGTTCTGTCGGTTTGATATTTAGTGGCAAGAGCTTCAGCATTTAGCGTAGTTCTTGCTTCATCTACTTTGCTTTGATCTAGTGAAATTGCGTTACCGCTACTATCAAAAGCTCCTTTAGCGTCGTCAATAAGTGCAGCATTTGGATACGCTTTGGCGATTGCAAGGTGATCTAAACCCATTATGTGCTTACCTCCATAACAAGAAAACTAGAAGGGTTTCTTACGTCATGTGCCTCTGTTCTTAATGAACCGCCTAAAGACACCCTAAAGCTACCGCCTCTAGATGACCTAAATTGCACTTTATAAGTTGTCGCAGATGTTGTATTAGGGCTGTCAATAAATGTTATACCAAAATGATCTGACTGAAAACTAGCTTGCCTTCCATACCTACCGCCACTTCCACGTAAAGCACTTCCAGATGCATCGCCGAGGTAAATATCGGTTGAGCCTCGCACTAATTTATAATGAGAATATGTGTTGCCATCGCCAGCGTCAGTACATTCATAAGCTGAAAACATACACAAAATTTTACTGCTACTAGATTGTGGCGTAATAGTGCAAGTTATATAATCGCTAAAAGTACTTGAGGTTGTAGAGACAAAATCTGTTCTTGTGCTTTGTACAACTTGTATTATTCCACCGCCAGTTGCACCACTAGGCAGCCCTCCTCTTGGTATTATACTGTCAACTTTAATTTGGCTCATAGGTTTATTATATACATACTTATACTACTGTCCATGTCTCCCCTGCACCAACTGTAACGGTCACACCGCTTGCAATAGTTATAGGTCCAAAACTACCAGCGTTTTTACCATTTGTTATTGTATAGTCTCCTGTCACTGTCTGGTCATTTTCCCAAAATATTTGGTCACCATTACCAGAAGCACCACCAGCAACGCCCCAACTTAATACACCAGCAGCATTAGAAATTAAAGCATAACCAGATACAGGTGAATCTGTAGCAGGCAAAGTTAAAGTAAAATTACTGGCTATGGTTGCTGGTGCTTGTAAACCTACGTAATGTGAACTGTCACTATCGGCAAACCTTAAATCTGTTTGTGTTTGTAAAGTAAGACCATTTTGGTCAAAAAAAGCACGTTCAGTACCAGCAAAACTTAAACCAATTTGGTTGCTACCTTTCCTAAATAAACCTGTTGAAGCGTCACCAAAATTTATTGATGGGGCAGAGGCAGTTGCATTAGGCAAACCTAAAACACCTGTTAAAGTGCCACCAGACAAAGGTAATAAACCCAAATTTGTTTGACTTACATTACCAAGAGTAATAAAAGCTGAGTTTGCAGCGTTTCTTATTTTTAATAAATTTGTATCACTGTCAATATGCGGTTGAAAAGCTGCTAAGTTTGCAGCACCAGAGGGGTCGCCTGATGCACTGTTTAAAGTACGCAAACTTTCCAAAACATCTTTTATTGCAGTACGTACAGCAAGACCTGTACCATTGGCTGGACTAAAATTACTTGCACTTTCTTTACCTGTTGCAGATACTCTTGCCATTTAATTAACCTCCACGCCCATATCCTACCGCCGAATAACTAAAGTTTCTACTTACAGCAGTATTTGAACTATTTTTAAATGTTACCGTAAAACCAGCACCAGTTATATTTGTTACCTCAAAAAAGTCACCACTTGCCATATTTTGGGCAGTAATACCAATGCTGGGTGGATATGCTGAAGTGCTGCCACCAATAGCAGATGTACCTGTAAAAAATGGGGCTGCAAAAACGACATTTTTAGCACCTGCCCCTGACGTAATTAAAGTTGTACTTTGCTCTGTGCGTGCTTGCATAAAAGCATCAACACCTAACTCTTGTATTAATATATTTTCGTTTGTGTCGTCTGTTTCTAATTGTGTTTTAAATTCAAACGCCCTTGCCCTAAATGTACCGCTTTGAAATTTATTAAAAGCTGAAAATGTTGGTGAGCCAGAAGGGTTGTCATTTGTTGTTCTAACTAGCAAAGCACCATTAACTTTTTCTGCAGCAGTACCGTCAAAATTTTCCCTTAAGTCTAAATTTGGTATTGAATCAAATAAATCCGAAACATTTGCAGATGTTGATATTACATGGCTATTTATTTTTAAAGAAAATACTGCCCCTAAATCTATTGTATTTGAAAAAAGGTATGTGCCAGTTGCATTTGTAGCTGGGTCAGTTAAGGTAAGTTGATTGCTTGTTACCTGTACATTTGTTTTTGTACCACTGAAAGCTGTTTGTTCTCTTATTGTTGGCAAAGCTAATTGCTCACGTAATGTTGGTACTGTAAGTATTACGCTTGCTTCACCAGAACTAAAACGCCCACCCAAATCACGAAACTTAAGTACATACTCACCAGCTTTTGCTGGCACAATAGCTTCAGTACTAATACCACTTAAAGCTTCAATAATGTCGGTTGAATTAGCAAAAGTACCACTGCCGTCTGTTCTCGGGCTGTGTCTTACATAAACTTGGCCTCCAAATTTTACGTCAAGGTCAGTTGTTTGCGTCCAACGTAAACGTACTTGCTCGTCGTTTATAGGTTCTAAAGTTAAATTTTGTACGTCAGCAGGCAGTGCAGTTTGACCAACGGCGTTAAATTCTAAAGTTGTTGGGTTTGTTGATGGTTGATCTAAAGCATTATAAGAAAACACCTTAAATTCATAGTTTCCATTTTTTGTATTAAATATTTCTAAATTACTTGAGGTTGTGTCAATTTGTACAAAGTCTCCATTTTCATACCTGTAATAAACTCTGTAACTACTTGCACCACTTACGTTTTGCCAATCTAAAAATATTTTTGTAACTGCCCTGTTGTTTATTTCTACAATTTCTTCTGTAGCCGTTAAACCTGTTGGTGATGGTTTAATTTCTGTAAGGGTTGATATTGACCTTGTTGGCAAAGGCTCATCGTCCTCAACAAAGGCATATTTGCCAGAATCATGGCTTAAAGCTGTAATTGTAAATGTAGCGTTATCATTTTCTTTTACACTTATTACACGCCATTTTGTAGTTTCTAAAGTTGGCGTCTCAATAATAAAAACGGCATTTGTATTTGGTGTTTGTGAAAAAGCCGAGGATATAGTTACAACGTTATTTATTATTTGGTCAATAGTTTTAGTTTCTAAAGTGTTGTCAGGCAACATTACAGACAACGTTGGGTTTTGTGTTATTGCTGGTAAATCAGTATTTGCAAAGTCATCAATGGTTATATTTAAACCATTTGAACTTACACTTTTCAACCTACCGCCACGCCTCACGCCAGCTTTAACAGGGTCACTTATTTCAATAATATGACCGCAACGTACAGAAACGCCTGCGTCAATAGTGGTGCTAAATGTACAAGTTTCCCCTGAATTTTGCTCATTGTATAAAAACCATTTGCCTAACCTACTGGCCTGTCCTCTTGATGTCGTTGCAAAAGCATTTATTGATTTAGTCACAATGCCGTATTTTGCTTGAGTTGCAGCATCAGCCTCAACTGTTTCAACATCTATTTCTTGTGTAACCATGTCAAAATAATTTACGTTTATAACAGTATTTCTTGTTTTTAAACTAGAGCCAGCGTATAAAAAACCATCTTCAGTGACGTTCGAGGCATTGAACAAAAACATAGGTTCTGCTGGTGCATCTTGACTAATAGATATATTTCCAGCACTGTAAAAAGGCATTACACGCATTACTGAACAAAGTTGGTTAATAAGTGTAAAAGCTTCATGTGGTTGCGTGATGTTTACGTTGCAAGAGAACCTTGGTTCTGTACCGCCTAGCCCATCATTTATTTGCGTACCACAATATTCACTGACAGTTTTAAAAGTAAATTTATTTATATTATCTGCTGGTATAGAACAGCCGTACCGATCATTTCTTAACAAGTCGTACAAAATCCAAGCTGGGTCTGTTGTCCAAGCTTTATTTGTTGCAAAAGTACCGTTCCAAGTACCAGTATAAGTTAAACTACCGTCTTCATTATTAACAGTTGCGTTATTTGGTATTTGGACTTTTATACCCCTTAATTTGTAAACCCTTTTTGGTATTCTTGGGAATTGTTCTGCATTAAGTCTTAAAGCTAGATGTGCAGTGTTTGGGTAAGCGTTTTGTTGAAATATTATATTTGTTGCAGTGTGAAAACTAAAAGCATTTAAAAGTTTTGGGTCAGTACTGTCTGCAGTAATTCTTTCAACCCTTACTTGTACAGGGTAAGAAGTTGTTGATGTGAAATTAACAATATAATCTCTAAAATAAGCATTTGTTGACCTACCTTTTACTGTATCTGTAATGGCAGTTTTTGTTGTGCCATTAGCTTCAATAGTTTTTATTCTTAGCTGTATTTCAACACCAGTAATATCGCCATCATTTTCAAATTTTTGCAACGACCCAAATCTTAATGTAACCCTGCAAGCGTTTATTGTGTTTGAAGAAATAGTATGCGTAACAGGTGAGGTTGTTGTAACAGTTGTGCCTAAACCAGCACTAATTTCTGTCTCTGTATTTTTGATACCTTGTATAAATGTTTGATTACTTGTGCCAAGCCTAAAATCAAAACCAACATTTTTAAAATTAAAGTCAGCATCATCTGGTGCTTGAACTTTTGCTAAAAACTCGGCATCAGTTAAAGCTGTACTTACATTTAATACTGGTGTTTTATTTAAAAATACATCAGTCAACGCTGCTGTCTTATATGCAGCATTATTAGCTGCAATACCACGCTTAGAAGCTGTCGCAAAGCCTTCTATTTCACCCTCAGATACTATTTCAACAATCGTGTTAAATTGCTTACTTGAAAGGGCGTCAGAGGGTAAATCTGGGTTAATAATAATTGAACTTTCGTCAAATTCCTTAATGCTCATTCGTTGCTGCCCTCCACTTGTACCGTATCAACGCCATTACTTATAGTAATAGAGCCGACCAAAATTTCTCCATATACTAAATTCACTGGTACACCTGCTCTGCTAACGTTTGTCAGCCCTGTAAAAGAATAATTACTTGCTAAAGCTGCAGGGTCAGTTTGGTCCATATTACTCGCTGCACTATTCATATTTTGTTGTGGTGCTACTAATTGTGTAACACCATCAATTAACAAACTTGTACCAACTGCAGTTAAAGCATTAACAAGGAGTGTACTACCTAAAAAAGTACCAGCAGTAATTGCACTTGCTCCAAATAATGCACCAGCACCTAAAAGGATTGGTAAAAAATTTCCATGAGCAAGCGGTATTATTTGTATGTCAGATTCAGTTTTTAAATTTAATAAATCCTCTGTAATTTTCAAATTCCCACAATTAATAACATAATGCTGTTGTGCCATGTGTTTTTCTAAACCTTTAAAATTGCAATGTAAAAAACTAATTGCTTCTAAGGGACTACTTACATCAGCTTCAAGCACTGATTCACCAATAAATTTTCTTAATCTGCCGTAAACTTTAATTTTTTTAAGCATTAGTTCTTGGGTTTCATTGAAATAAATTTTTCGGTTTCTGGGCAAACTAAATAAAAGTCAACATCTAAGTGGTTGCAACTTGCAATGTCTGTTTCACTAAATTTTAGCTCACCATTTGGGTGGCTATGCACAATGCCAATAACCTCCCCTTGATCTTCATAATATGCCCAATCATCTGGGTCAATAACAAATGAAAACTCAGGGTGTTCTTTGGCTAAATTTCTACAAGGGCCATAAATTATATTATCTTGTTTTTTTATTAACATACCGCAACACTCCTCGGGCTGGCATTTTTTTGCATGAGCAAAGGCAAATTTTTTCCATGTATCACCCATTAATTTATAAAGCCTCCAACGCTTGGAAATTCAACACGTGTTACTTGACGTTTTGGTAATTTTTTATTTTGTTGGTCAAGCCTACTTACTAATTCAAATTGCACAACATTACGACTTTCTGCAACTTTTCTGTCAATAAAAAATACTTCACGTGGTAATTCATTACTATTTGGCGTGCCAAATGGGTTTGTATTACTTGGGAAATTTGCAGCATCTAGTGAAGAAGCTAATACTTGTAGCCTTGTTATTTTTGAATTTATTAAATCATTATGTGGCGTTACTAAATTAACAATAAGCATTAAATCAGTAACAGTAATAACAGAACCACTTCTTGAAATACCACCAAGATTACTCATTGTTAAATTTGGCCTTGGTATTTGCCCACGACCTTCAAAAGCAAAACCTTCCGCAACTATTGGAAACTTTTGGTACGTATCACCTTGCCAAATAATATTTGCATTTGTATTCATATTTGTACCAGCGTGAAACCTAAAAATTGTAGGTACTGATGATGGGTTTCCTGTTGCATAATGTGTACCCTCAACAAGTTCCATTATAAAAAGTTCAATTTTTGCCGATGGCGTTATACCCTGTAGTTCTGAAATTGGTATTGCCATAATTAGGGTTCTGCCACCTCTTCAAAAGTGAGGCTTAAATTGACCCTATTTAAATACGGTATTGTTTCAGTACGCCTTACACAAATAACTTTTATAGCTGTTGTTGCATTTGATGGCGTGTAATCAAACGATTCCATACCAGCATCAAAACGTGCGTCCAAAAAAGTATTTATTGTATTTGCGTCTGTTTGTGATATTTCAAATTTTGCTTGTATAGTTTTTAACCTTTTATTTGCTGGCAAACCTTCCACAATTCGTTGTTGGTAGCCATCGCCAAGTTTTACTGTTATATAGTCTTGTTTAACAGTAATTTGTTCCCCATACGTGGGTTTTATGGAAGGAAAAACAGCCATTTAATTTGCTAACAAGCCCCCTGCCCTTTTTTGTTTTATTATCTCAGATTGGATTGCTATTGCAATTTGTTGGCCAAGTTCGTTGCCTTTTGTATCGCTACCCTCAACATCAGTACCACCAGCGTCAACGTTCACATTAATATTTACAGAACCGCCAAGCTGGTTATTTGGTGTAATGCCCCCAGAGCCTCTTGGTGTAAAAATTTCTGGACCACGTTCTCCAACAAGATAAGACCTGCCACCTACAACTGGACCGCCTTGTGCTTTTTTACCAAAAATGCCACCAAGGAAACCACCCAAAATACCTTTGTTTTTTCCACCATCACCAAATACAGCATCACCAATACCGCCAAATAAATTAGATAATGCCCTATCCATTAATTTATTTTTAAGACTATTTAAAACATTACCCATTGCTTGACCAAATGTTTGTGTGCCATTTATTGCACCTTTTATATTTTCAACCAAACCTTGCTCCAAAGTATCGCCAAGCTCTTTAGAAATATTTACTTGATCTTTTACCTTTTGGTTTAATATTTCTTGCCTGTCAATTTGGTAATCCTTTAACAACAACCTACTTTTTTCTAAACGCAAACCCTCGTCTTCAATGCCCATAGCTTCTTCCATTTTATTTTGAAACTCAAACTGCCTTTCCAATAATTGCCTGTCAATATCATTTTCTTGTTGTTTTATTTGTATTCTTTGTTTTAATATTTTTATTGTTTTTGCAGCTTTTTCATCAGTTGACCCAGCTTTAAATTTACGTTCCTCTTGTTTTATATCAGGGCCAGAAATTGCCTTACCGCTTGCAGTGTCGTAAGTGTACTCGCCAACTTTATAAGTTTTATTTTTTTGCATTATTTCATTAACTTCTTGCATTGATTTTTTGCGTTTATTAAGTGCTGCTATTTCCTCTTCTATTTTTTTGATATTTTTATCCCTTGAAATTCTGTCACGACCATGTGCTGACCTTGTTCTTTCCCTTTGCAGTTCTTCCTCTTTTAATGCAATAAGTTGGTCAGCTTGTGCGACAGTGCCATTTTCTATTGTTTCGGTTAATTTTTTTTCAGCATCAATACGTTTTTTAATATCATTTACTGCATAGTTAAGTGCCAAACCAACAGCAACAATACCAGCAATAACAGGGCCAGCCAATAAGGTTTTTAAAATTACAAACTTTTTAGTTAAAACAGCAACAGTTACACCCATTGCTTTTATTGCAGGCGTTACCAAGGTGACCGTTGCAAGCACTGTGGTTAAACCAGCAGCAATAGAAATAAATTCTGGCGGTAAACCATTAACAACTTTGGTAAGTATGGTGAGTGCTTCTGTACTTGCTTTGGCTGCAGGTAATAATGCAGAACCTACAGCAATTTGTAATTTTTCAACTTCATTTGACAAGTTTTTAAATACTTGTGTTGGGTCGTTTTCTAATATTTTTTTAAGGTCTTCAGCACCACTTGCACCAAGTTTTCTTAATGCTCGTATTACAACATCACTTGTAAGTTTGCCTTGAGCAGCAAGCTCTTTTAGCTCACCAGTTGAAACGTTAAGCTCTTCAGCAAGTGGTTTTAAAATTAATGGTACTTGCTCAGAAACACTTCTAAATTCATCACCAGCCAAGCGTCCAGAACCAAGTGCTTGTGCTAATTGCCTAAAAGCGTTTGATGCTTCTATTGCAGATGCACCACCAAGTTTTGCTGCAGTGTTGAAACCTATAAAGGTTGTTTCAATGTCAGCTAAACTAACACCCA
>VTLG01014367.1_pt1 | contig 10175 bp, 7 predicted proteins | sample 4694571 | NCBI WGS metagenome assembly VTLG01 (sample SAMN12604809, study PRJNA352737) | marine metagenome | biome: ENVO:00000447; feature: ENVO:00000209|ENVO:00000569|ENVO:01000036; material: ENVO:00002151; isolation source: viral sequences binned using virsorter ... | reverse complement strand
TCCCACTCGACTTAGCGGCTAAAGAAGTCGCACCAATAGCCTAACGATACTTCCGTTCATCCCTATGGGACGCATGAAACCTTAGACATGGAACGGGGTCTGAGGTACTTGGAGATTTCCAATGACTATTAAAGTTACTTACAAGTATCGCGGCATCGCTTACACAAAATCTAAAACTATTTAATTTAATGAAAACAATTGCACTTGCTCTCGCAGCCACCTCATTCGCGTCTGCACCTGCATTCGCTGGAGCTTATATAAATGCTGAAGCTAACGATGGTTATACAGGAACTGACTATATAGGTAGAACTGTTGACTTACATATTGGTTATGAAGGTTCAGTTCAGAAACTTGATTACTACGTACAAGGCGGTCCAGCAGTTATTGCTGTTGCTGATGTAGATGGTACAGAAACCGAATTATCAGGAAAACTTGGAGGTACATTTAATGTATCTGAAAATCTTGGTATTTATGGTGAAATTTCTACCGTTACTAATGGTGATGAAGACCGTAACTATGGTACAAAACTTGGAGCTAAGTTCACATTCTAATGTCACAACAAAGCGATAAAGCTAGGGCTTCAGTAACATCATTGACTCCCGAACCAGAAATTAAAGAGAAAAAAGAAGAGAACTTTGATGAGGATATCTCATTAGAGGAAGCTCTATCTACCTTATGAAAAAAATCAATGAACTATGGCTAGTAGTCTTTATGGCTCTAGCCTTCTTCATTCATATAGAAGTTCTTCATGTGAACTTTCATAGCAGAGAGGCACCTCAGTGTCGGACCTCTCTGTAATTTGGCTTTTAGCCCCGTACGCGGGATACCTATTAGCCGTCTAGACGGTGGGATAGACCACAAAACGATTAATTTAATTTGCTAGCGAAGACGATTTATACCTTCAAACATTTTAAAAAATAGATAAATGGCTCAACAGTCAACCGCACATCAGGCTAGTGTAACTAAGCCAGGTGCTAATAATGGAGGTGCCGATAGACGCGCCCTCTATTTAAAATTGTTCAGTGGCGAGATGTTCAAAGGCTTCCAGCATAATGCTATAGCTAGAGATCTTGTCATGAAGAGAACTCTTAAAAATGGTAAGAGTTTACAGTTCATCTACACAGGTCGCACAAAAGCCGAGTTTCATACTCCAGGCAACAGCATACTAGGTAACTCCGATGGAGCACCTCCAGTAGCTGAGAAGACCATCACAGTTGATGATCTACTTATCAGTTCAGCTTTCCTTTATGAGCTTGACGAGACACTTGCACACTACGACTTGAGATCTGAGATATCCAGAAAGATTGGATACGCTCTTGCTCAAAAGTATGACCGCCTAGTGTTCCGTTCAATCATTCGTGGAGCTAGAGCTGCATCCCCTATCACTAAATCTGGATTCGTAGAACCAGGTGGTACACAAATTCGTGTTGGTACAAATAACCAAGCATCTGATGCTTATGTACCTGCATCCTTAATTTCAGCCTTCTATGATGCTGCTGCAGCTATGGATGAGAAGGGTGTATCTACTGATGGACGTTTCGGTATTCTTAACCCACGTCAGTACTACGAACTAATCCAACAGGTTGGTGATAATGGTCTAGTTAACAGAGACTCACAAGGAGATTCCCGTCAGAAGGGTAATGGAATTGTAGAGATCGCTGGTATCAAGATCTACAAGTCAATGAACATTCCATTCTTTGGTTCTTATGGAACTAAGTATGGTTCAGCTTCTGCGACAAACCCAGGAGTAACTGATCCAGGTAACTCTGGCTCATTCGTTAGTGAAGCAGTAGAAGACGCTGCTAACGATGTAACTGGAATCAACAACGAGTACGGTGAAGAAACAGAATTCGCTAACTCTTGTGGAATCATCGGTCAACGTGAATCCGCTGGTGTTGTTGAAGCAATTGGTCCTCAAGTACAAGTAACTAAGGGTGACGTATCCGTGATTTATCAGGGTGACGTAATTCTTGGACGCCTAGCTTGTGGTGCTGATTATGTAAATCCAGCCGCATGTGTTGAGCTTATTGCAGGTGCTGCAACAGGTTCATCAGGTAACGCTGCATTCTAACTACAAAGGGGAGTCTATATGGCTCCCTTTTTTTTATTCATAAATATTTATACCTATGGCTTTCCCTACCACTAATGCTGCTACAGAATTACCTGCAATAAATCAAATCCTAATGGCTTGTGGTCAGGCTCCTGTCACCACTTTGGATGAAACCAACCCAGACGTTGCGATTGCTTATCAAACACTTTTAGAAGTTAGTAGAGAAGTTCAAAGTGAAGGATGGACATTTAACAAGGAAGCGCATTATGAGATGACACCAGATACTAATAATGAGATTATTATTCCAAGCAACATACTACAAATAGACCTTACTCATAACGCCTCAATAGGTGATAAGAATGCAGTAAGGAGAAATGGCAAATTATATGACAAACAGAACCATACATATGAATGGACAGATGGAGCTGTTGAATGCGATATCGTTTGGTTCTTTGATTGGGTAGATCTACCACGTCCAATACAAGATTTTATAACAGCTAGAGCATCCACCATTACCTCTAGTCGAATAGTAGGAGATCAAGCTCAATATCAAATGCTTCAACAGAAGGAAGGATATATGAGAGCTATGGCTCTTGAGTACGAAACAAGCCAAGGTGATTATTCATTCTTTGGACAACCTGATGGAGCCAACCCATACATCAGTTATCAACCATATAAAGCACTTAGCAGATAATGGCAGCTATTACACAAACAGTAGATAACTTCCTTGGTGGAGTGTCTAAATTATCAGATGATAAAAAACTACCAGGACAGGTAACAGAGTGTTTTAATGGTTATCCAGATATAACGATTGGACTAACTAAACGACCTGGTTTTAAGTTTATTGAAAAGTTAAAAGATGCTAGTGGTAATGCATACACTGGTACTTCTTTAGATGGAGCCAAGTGGTTCTTTATTAATAGAGACAGTGATACAGAGGTCTACATAGGTTGTATAACACCTAAACCTACTAGTTCTTTTGGAGTTATAAATATATGGAATGCTGGCACAGGTGTTAGATGTACTGTTAATGGTGTAGAACATACAGCTACTTTAGGTATTGGTGCTTCACCTCTTACTGGTAGTAATAATGGTAATGCTGGAGTTACTAACCAAACAAATGTAGCTGTAACTACTGATGGAATTGGTTCTGGTATGACTGTTAATGTCACTGCCAGTGGTAGTGTTGCAACAGCACTAACAATCCATACCCACGGCACTGGATATAAGGATGGGGATAAGATAACTATCCCTAAAGATACTTGGGCTGCAGGTTCACCTCAATTAGATATAAATGCAATCATTAGTAATTACAAAGTACCTGACTACTTATCTGGTAATCGTTCTAACTATGATGTAGTAACGGTGCAAGATACAACAATAATTACTAACAATTTAAAAACAGTAACAGCTGAAGCTAGTCCTACAAGGCTACCATTAGTAACACGTCAAACATTTTTAATAGATCCTAAACCTGTCTATAACAACAGATTAGATAAAGCACAACATAATAATGAAGGTACTCATAACGGCTGGAAGTTTACTTACTATAAAGAAGATGGCACAACCGTAGTTATTAATCAACAAATTGATGGTGTTGATGGTCAAAGTGGTCAAAACTATACCGAAGGAAGTGCTAACTGGTTGATGGCTAAGATTGGTTATCAGATACAAGCACAGGTCAATACTCATGGAATAGATGGTTTTAGTTGGTCAATAGTTAATGGTGCATTACAAATTGATCGTGTTGGCAGTATTAGTGGACAGAGCAGAAGAAAATACTTTGCACTAAAAATAGAGAATGGACCAATACCTACATCAATACCTGAAGGTGGTGGAAATACACAAGTATTAGCTACAGGTGCTGATCCTAACTCTCAGATTGTCAGTCGTTACCAAGAGAATGCTTTAACAGCTGCCACCTTACCAGCTTCTGCTTTTCATGATCATTATGCCTTAGTTAGTAATACAGCTACTTTAGATGAAGATGACTTTTGGGTACGATTCGTAGCTGATGATGAAGAAAGTGGAGATGGTTATTGGAAGGAAGACTTAAACCCTGAAGTAATAAAAGGGTTACAAGACCATACAATGCCTCATGAGTTAGTTAATACAGCTACTAATACATTTACGTTTAGACCAGTAGCGTATACAAAACGATTAGTTGGTGATGATACCACTAACCCAATGCCTAGTTTTGTAGATAAGAAGATTGAAAAGACTTTCTATCATAACAACAGATTAGGTTTTATTAGTGGAGATAGTATTGTCTTTAGTCAAGCTGGAGAACCATTTAACTTCTTTCATATAACAGCTAGGACATTATCTGATGCTGATCCGATTGACTTATTAGCACAGACAATTAGACCTACTTCTCTAAAGAATATATTACCTGTACCACAGGGATTAATGTTGTTTGCTAAGAACCAACAGTTCCTTGTTCTTGGTAGTGAAGATGGTGTTATGACACCTTCATTAACTTCAATAAAACCAATATCTAATTATGAATTAAATACAGAAATAAACCCAGTTGACTCTGGATCTTATTTTAACTTCATTTCTAAAACACCTGGTAGATCTCGTGTGTTCTCAATGGTAACTGTTGATAGTAATAGAGCACCAAAAACTTTAGATATATCAACTGGTATTAGTGATTGGATACCTACAACAATAGATAATTTAATTTCAAGTGCTCAGGCACAGATGTTGATGTTATCTAGTCAGTCAAGTAAAGATGTATATGTTTTCAGAACGTTTAACAACGGAGAAAAAAGCATAATGAATGCTTGGGTGAAGTGGCAATTACCAGGAACTGTTCAGGATTTAGTATTTGATAATGATGATATATATGCAGTAACTAAACAAGGAAGTAACTATACCTTATCTATTGCGAACCTAAGTCAGAGTCCAGAGCAAGCGATCATTGTCAATAACAATGGAGAGAAGGTTAATCCATGTATGGATCTATATAAAGCAGCTAGTTCAGTCGTTTGGGATTCAGCCAATAACAGGTCTAAATGTTATCTACCTTATGCAGATGAATCATCATTAACACCTATCATTGTTATAGCTGGAGATACGTCTGGAGGGACGTTTGCTGACTCTGGATTCACCATTTCACCAGCAAGAGGATCAGATGGTACTGGACCGTTTTTCAGCGTGCCTGGAAGGGATTTAACCAGTGTTGCAAGTAATGTAATAGTTGGATATAAGTATAACTTTGATGTACATCTACCTCGTACATATGCACGTATAAATGATAAGTCAGATTACACAGCGAGATTGAATATAGCTCGTATGAAGTTTGCTGTTGGACTATCTGGAATTATGGGATTCAAGCTAAAGAGTAGAGGTAGAGCTGAGTGGTATAACTTAACTCCAGTTACTGAAGCAAATAGCTACTTAGCTAACGATATTCCATTAAACGAACAATCAGTCTTTACTTTACCTATCCATCAAAGAACTGAAAATATAGAAGTGAGACTATTTAATGACTCACCATTTCCCGTCTCTCTCAACTCGATGATGTGGGAAGGAAACTACTCACCGAGATTTTATAGGAGGACTTAAGATATGGATCAATTTAATATGAGTATGCCAGGTGAGCCACAAATAGGTTTACCTGGAAACCATGTTGTAGCTAGAATTAAGCAAGAGGCTGGTATAGAGATGCAGCTTGGACCTTTGGCTGCTATTGGTATTTCAGCAGGACTAAACTTCTTAGGAGGTATGTCTGCTAGAAAATCACAAAGCAAACAAAGGAAAGCTGAAGAGGCTTGGCTTAAAAAGAAATATGAGGAATATGATTATCCTTCATGGATAATGCAAAGCAAAAAGCTTCATTCTGATTGGAAGCATAAGCAAGCTGGTATAGAAATTGCTAGGGAGAATGAGGATTTATTACATGGTTATAAAACTCAGAATGCACAGAATCAATACAACCAAGCTCTAGCAATACACCAATTTCAAAAAGATAAATTAGCTGCACAATATGATAAGTCTGAAGAATTATTTAATAAGTCTTTAGGCTTAAATGAAAGATCAGCTGATGCAGCTAAATCTGATATAGACAGGAAGTGGGAAGAGACAGTACAAGAATTTACATATGAAGATGAGAATCTAATTATTCAAAATGTGTTAGAGGCTGGACAACAGCGAGCAAGAGGTCGAGCTGGTGTGACTGCACAGAAGACACAACAAGCACGTCTAATGGAATTAGGTACAGATCAAGCTATAAACCTACAATCTTTAATGAGTGCTGGTTTACAGAAAGATGCTGATCTAAGAGATATTCAATATCAGAAAGATGCTGCAGATATGCAAGCTGACGCTAGAAGAATGCTTAAGCCAATGGCAGCACCTGGTCCAGTTAAACCATTAATTGCACCTAAAGGTATATTCCAAGATCTCAGAGCATTAGAAGACTTTGACTACGGTATGGCTCCATTACGAGGAGTAGCTCAAACTCAAGTACCAAGTTGGGGAAGTGTATTAGCTAATGCAGCTGGTGCAGGGTTGTCAGCATACGCAACGTATTCAACTGGTAAGAGTAGCTTTAATGCTCCTAGTTCAGGTGGTCACTCTGCTATGGATTATTACTCTGGCGGTGGTTCAAACCCATGGGGTTCAATGACAGAAACTGTTATTGGTGGCTAATTAATTACTAAATACAAACATGTCAAAACAAAGAGCCAAGTTCCGTGGGTACGCCCAAGGTAAAGGTTATCAGAATTTTGATCCAGGCTATGCAGGGCTGTCACGGCAGCAAGAAAGAGATTCTCGTGAGATTTCTGATCTAAAAGAAAACTTACGAGACGTCAAAGCTAGGGATTCAAAACAAGAAACCGCAATAGATAGAGCTAATACCATCACTGCTCAAAGTCGTGATGCTGCTTATAGTTTTGTAGAGGATCGTACTTATCAAATTAAGCAAGATTCTTTAGCAAAGAACAGAGCTACAGAAGAACAAAACTGGGTAGCAGAAAACGCAAAGATAGAACAAGAACATAAGAACCTTATGAGTCTTGTTGACTTCAGTGAAACGCTTGTTAAGAGCGTAGTTGAAGTTAAGAATAAGAACTGGGATGCTACAGCTGAGGCAGCATATAACTACTACATGAATAATGGTGGTCTACCAATAGATCGCCTACAAGCAACAGATGTAAGAGAAGATGATCAGTTTCAGGTAGGTGAATTAATCAACCAAGAAGCTGATAACCTAGCTGCAAATGGTGCAGACCCTAAAGCAGTTAACTGGGTTAGACATAAGAACAGTGCAGCTGAATATGGAAGGATGAAGGCATTAGCTGTTCAAGCTGGTAATCAATTTGGAGATCATGCTGCTTCAGAGATTATGAAGTCAGGTTTAACTGATCCAAATCAAATTAAAGCTAAGTTAAATGAAATACAGATTAACTACTTGAAGGCAAATGGGTTGTATGACCCAGAGAAGCAAATGGCTATCAGTGCAGACTTTTTAGGTCCAGCACTGGGAGCTATGGCTAAGTCTAGGAATGCTATTGTTAGTAAGTATGAAGGGTTAAAGCTTCAAACAGACTCACAGAAATTCACACAGAATTTTAAAGAAGCATTCTATGTACATAAAAATACAGAGTCACTAAATAATTACTTTAAATATAAATCAGTTGAGTACGATAAGAATGGAAAGATGTTTGGACGTAACCCACGTGCAGTCTTAAACGAATTGTTAGGTGATGTATCTCAAATATCCCATACAGAATTTGATAATATAGTAGCTGGTCCAACTAGCGATGGTATTCCATGGGAGACAAGGTTTAAAGGTATCATTGATGAGTTAAGAGAGAAGAGAATAGATGATGAAGCTGAGGATTACAGAAGAGAGAAAAACAAAAAAACAATAGCAAACGCTAAACTTGTAGATGACACAGTTGAACACTTCCTAACTAAAGATGATTTCTCAGATGAAGAGCTAGATCAGGCTATAAGTCAACTTAAATTATCAGGAGCTGATACTTCAAAATTACAAGCACTACAAGATCACAGCATAGATGAAAGACGTAATAAATTCTGGGAAGATCATTTTGAAGACTTAGAGAAAAAAGGTATTCTGAGAACTTCAGATGTCATGAGAGCTGATGTTCCTCGTGATGTTAGGAAAACGTTTTTACCTATTGCTAAACAGTTTGATGATTATAGAAAGTCTACAGGTACGAGTGATGAAGATCTTAAAAAGACATTTAATGCTGCACTAAGAGAAAGAATTAAAGCTGGTAGTTTAACGTCTACAGCTCACTATAGTTTAGGACTAGCAGAAAGTAGAGCTGTTCAGTTATACAACGAAAAGCTTGTTCATTACTCAAAGAATAGTGATCCAAAAGCTCACGAAAACGCATTGAATTTTGTATTAACGCAGATTCAAGAAAAGAACGGAGACTTTCATGTAACTGAAGTTGATATGATAGATAGCTTGTTTGGTGATAAAGCTTTCTTCTCTCACTTTACTCCAGGTGATCATAAGTTTGCACCACAAGTTGCTAACCCTCTTGACTTTGATAAGACGTTAGAACAGCTTCAAACAAACCCTGATCTGATTAATAAGAAACCACTATTCGATATAGAGGTATTACAACAACAAGCAGAGAATATAAGACGTGGACAACCCATAACTATACCTTCACTTCTGTATGAATTATCTAATGCTAATCCAGAAAGATATGGTTCAGCTTTAGATATGTTGCAAGGTCAGTTTAAGGCGGCAAAGATAGATGTTGACGTTGGTAAAGATTTCCGAGTTGAGTGGGCTGGTCAAACAACCGATCCAGCAACTAAGAAATTCTTACAAAAGATCCAAACTAAACAAGAGGCAATACTTGGCTACAAGATCTTGACTGGTGGTACTAGAGATATGAATTTCATGGACCCAAAAGTTAAATCATGGATGGCAGGTACAACTAAAGATGGAGAAGCACAGCCTGGTACTGCTGAATACAACCTTAATCTAATGATTGAAGCATCAGGTGATGTACTAAATATTGAAACTGTGTCTCTTAACGATGGTGTTATAACTGCTAATACAGCTGAAGCTCTTGCCTTCTTAAACAATAACTACATGGATTACGGATTAGATCGTTATTACGGACATGATTATAACGGCTTTGGAGGCTTTTACTATGAATACGCTGGAGATGAACCAATATGAACCCTGAAGATTTACAAGAACATCAAGACCTTATACAAAGGCTTAGAGATGAAAGAGCTGATCAAGAACTAAAAACACTACAACAGGGTTATACATACAATCCATCTAGCTCTTATGCACCTTTAGTAGGTGAAGAGATGCCAGAACGTGTTGATAGAGATCAACAGATACTTGAAAGAGCAGCAGAAATAAAAGAAGGTCCACAAGTTGAAGTACCAGAAGCAACATCAACTCAAGAAGTATCTACTCCAGATCAAGATGGATTTTACACAAGTCGTGATGGACATAGGTACACAAGAAGTGATGAAGAATATGCCAAGATGCCTTTCATGGAGAGCTTTGCGGCACGCTTCAGAGAACAACAACCTGGATGGAGGAATCCAGAATATTACCCTGCAGCTGCTGGTTTAGGAATACTTGATATTCCATTTGATATAGCAGGTGCTTTAGGTTTTGAAGAATTAGATAATGCTTGGGATAGAGCTACAAAACTAGAGAATGCAGCTGGTCAAAAGGTAAGGAACTTTGTCAACATTGTTTATCCAAACATGGTTGCAGCTGGTGGTGTATTAAAGGCTACTCAGGCTGCAAAGCTTACAGGCATAACAAAAGCTGTTGCTAATGTAGGTGGTAATGCACTTGCTGCTACAGCTATTGCTGGAGTTAGTGACTATGCAGAAACAGCAGATAACACAGCTAGAGCTTTAGCTGATACTTTCCCAGAGACTTTTGGTGCTCAAGGTAGATATCCAATACCTGCAGACTGGAAGACTTTAGATGGTGATTCTCCAGAGGTAAGAAGACAAAAGAACATGTTGGATGAAACTGTTCTTAGTGGTGTAGGAGACATTCTTGGTTATGTGATTAATGCAGGTAAACCAGTACTAAGTTGGTTTAAACCTAAAGGACCTACAGCTACTGCTTTTAAAAATAAGCAGGTCATGA
>VTLG01010347.1_pt1 | contig 10175 bp, 13 predicted proteins | sample 4694571 | NCBI WGS metagenome assembly VTLG01 (sample SAMN12604809, study PRJNA352737) | marine metagenome | biome: ENVO:00000447; feature: ENVO:00000209|ENVO:00000569|ENVO:01000036; material: ENVO:00002151; isolation source: viral sequences binned using virsorter ... | reverse complement strand
GCCACACACGAAACGCGATTTTTGTACCCTCGGGAAGATACTCAGGTAACACACGTTTGGTATATTCCTCCGATATAGTCGCAAGGAATTCTGGGAAACCTTTTATTGCCATGTGGTCTATACTTATTTCTTTTTTAACATTACCGGCGAGATTGTGGCTCCAATCTCTTTCTTTACTCAATTTCTCATCATTTAATATATCATCAGATTGTTTATTTAATGCATCAATATACACTTGAGGTAGTTTCGTTTTTAAAATACTTGGTCCAAATGGTTGGTAAATATCAAATGCTATTTGTTCTTCAGCCATCAAAATTCTCCGGGTTTTTAAATTCTTTTTCATGTTCTTCCCACAAACGACGACCTTGACCGTACGAATATTCCCATTCAGGCACCGTGAACTCTTTCATAGTTCCGTCTGTGTAATATACATGCACTTTATCAATAACTCCTTGTGGAGTCTTTAATTTTACTTTTCTTACTGCACTAACTATTAGCTTTTTTTCCATCAGTTTTCGCGATCTGTTCCGCAAAGTAAATTGCTTTTATATCTTTAATAGCATCACTAACGTGCACTTTCTCTAATATAATGTTTTTTAACTCTTCAATATGATTCGCGTGATCAAAATCTTTGCTTGTAATGTAGGTCGGTGCATTTGTTAAAAGCACTTCTTTAGCTTCAAGTTCGGACAATTCCCCATTTAGTTTATTTAGAACTGCTGTATATAATGCTGCTTTAATTCTCCTATCATTCGTGTCTGACATGATTATCTTCTCCGTTTTTTAGTGTAGGTCTGTCTTCTTCTTTATCAATTAAGTAACGTATAAAAGAAGCCATGGACATATAGTTTTTTTCTGCTATAGGCTTGGCTCGTTTGTACGTATCTATACTGATCGCGACAGATTTATACTTTTTAATGTCGGTCATCTCTTTCTCCTATATATAGTATGTTTATTCATACAAGCCCATACATATGGGATTTTATAAAAAATGTCAAGAAAATATTAAGTTTTTTTATTATTTCTGTAGTATTCTGTTATTTCGTGTGACCTAAAAATATGTGGGTATTTTTTAAATAAACCTATTGTTACAAACAATATTTTATCAACATATTCTGGATCGACAGCATAGTTTTTTAAAGTTTTAATAACTTGGGGTACATTAACATTATCACTTAACACTTGCTTCAAACGAATATCTCTATATTCTTCAAAAGCACTAGATGTATTAAGTAGATTAATATAATCTTCAACACTTTCACACTTGTTACCATATACCTTTAACATTATATCACTATTTAATGATTTTATATGTGGTTCTGTTTTATCTGTTTGTATTATACCATAAAAATTATTTGCTTCTTTTGCAAATCTAGAACGTCCCCAATCAGACTCTAATATGGCTTGTGCTACACTAATAACAACAATAACTCTTTCAGTTGGAGGCATAAAAGCATTATTAACCACTGTGCATTCTGCTATTCCCCTTACAAAATCATCTTGTGGATTAATATCATAATTAAAATCAAACCCATTTATTATTGGATTACATAATATAAATAATGTTGCACACAATTCTTTAATCATCTTCGTCCTTATCTATAAATTCGTACTCAACCTTTAATTTTATCTGCTCCGGTGTCCGTTGTCGACATATTCTTGTACCGGGTTTCCAAGATTTACGGTATGACGTTGTTTTTACGTCTATTTTTCTTACTTCACCTGTCTTTTGGTGTACTAAAACTAAATCAATTGGTCCTGTTCCCGATACATTTTTAAATACCATGTATCCTTCTTTTAAAAATTTTATAACAGCTTTAAATTCGTTAACATCACCTATTACTTTTTTCGGATCTCGCCCCATGATGGTCCTATCTCTGCATCTACTTTCAAAGGAACTTTAAGTTCTACGGTATTTTCCATAACTTCTTTGATCCGTGATGCGTGTTCCTCGTTTTGAATAGAACAATTCAATTCATCATGCACTTGTATGTGGGATATGATCCCTTCTTCATACAAATCAACCATCGCTTTCTTAGTCATATCAGCACTAGAGCCTTGAATCAACCTATTTAATGCCTTATATGTCCATGCTCTTTTCAAATCACGTCCATATTCCTTCTCTGCTTCCCATAATGGTAGTGCTTTATGAATACCAAAGGCGCGTGGTTCCCATAAATCAAAGCGACATTTACGTCCAAGAAGAGTACGTAAGAAGCCTACGTTCTCTGCTTTCCGTGTTGCTTGTTCCATTAATTGTTTTACAAAAGGTACATTCGCATGAAACTTTGCGAATAGATCTTCTGTTTCTTCTCTATCTAAACCTAGTTCACTAGATAGCTTACCTTTACCCATGCCGTACATCATACCAAGATTAATTGTCTTAGCTGTTCTACGGTCTATGCCCGCCATATCGGCAACGGCTTGATGGAAATCTGGATCTTGTGTTTTATAAGATTCGATAACCTCGTCGGCGCCTTTCAAACCGCCACCGGTAAGCGCGGCGAAGTGGACAAGAACACGAGGCTCTTGTTGGCTATAGTCAAATGACCCCCACTTGCAACCTTCGTCTGGGACGAAGATTGATCTTATCAACGGCCCGATATCTTTATTTCGTGCCGGAATCTGTTGTAAATTCGGATTGTTGTATGAGAACCTACCTGTTGCAGTTCCTGCTAAACCGCTTTCACTTCTCATTTGATTTATGTTAGCATGTATTCTACCATTATGTTCATGTCTAAATATTGTATCAATAAATGTAGCCCTAGCTTTATTTGTTTCTCTTGCATGAACAATTTGTTTTGCTAAAGGATGTTTATGTGTAACTAAAAAGTTTTTATCAAACTTTGGCTGTTTAGTTTTTTCTGTTTTTTCATAAGGAATATTAAACTTATCAAATGCTTTTGCTACACTGACAGCAGACCATACTTCGACATCAACTCCTGTATCTTTTTTAATCTGTTGTAAAGTATTTTTTTCTTGTTTAATCAAACTCTTTTCTATTTTCTTTGCTTTATCTAAATCAACACGAACGCCTTTCCATGTCATATCTAACAAACAAGGAAATAATCTTGTTTCTAAATCAAATATACTTGTTAATTCTTGTTTTATAAGTTCTGGTTTAAATCTTTGCCACAATCTAAGTGTAAGATCAGCGTCCTGTTCTGCATATTTACCAACATGCATAGCGGGTAATTTGTACATCTCTCCTTTTGCATCTACACCCCATTCTCTTGCGGCTTCATATAAACCCGCTTCTGATTTTGTTTCTTGTAAATAATCTTTACCTAAAACATTTAATGTATATTGATATCTATTTTCATCAATTAAAGGAGCGGCAATCAATGTATCAATAACACGTCCCTTAACCTCTAAACCCCATCGTCTTAACCAACCTACGTCGTAAGCGGCATTGTGAAATATTTTATCACATGGTAAATCTAAAATTTTTTTAAATTGTCTTTTAAATATTCCTTCGTCAAAATTACCCCCACCATTTTCGTGTTTTAAAGGAAAATAACCTTTCCAACCTTCAACAGCTATGGCGACACCTAATACATGTCCCTCTCCTCTTACCCAACCCGGTCCAAGTTCTTTTATACTTGGATCATATGTTTCTAAATCAATAGCAATTTCTTTCGCTTCTGATAAATTTGGTACTTTTTCCGGTGGTGACCATTCACTTGGTGGTTCAAATAGAGGCATCTGTGTCATTTTTTATCCTTGTCTTGTATTTCACCCGCTATTGCCGCATATCCCGCCATGTCTATGTAACAATCTTTTGTGGCTCTGTGTTTTAATCGTGCTACTTTTACAAGTAACATACAGATAGCTACATCATGTGCTGATATTTCATAATCTAAATATGCACTCCATAGCTTTGCAATGTTGTCATGGTTTTGATATTTATCACCGTAATCATGTTGTCGTTGTCCTGTAACAATTTTTGCCGCGGTGTCTAAATATTCTTTAGTTTTCATCTTTCTCCTTTAATTTTATAGATCGTAAATCATTTGCAAGGAGTTGTAAATCAAGTAATAATATTTTTAATTGTTGATCAACTTTCTCACGGTTTAATTTTGGTAACTCCGCACGTATTCGTCGTACTTGTTTTTCTGTTACACCAACTTGTTTTAGTGCAGTCTCTATTGTAAACATTAAAATGCCTCCGTAAATTCTCTGTCTGTTTGTGATCTCACAATGTCCAGACTGTTTCTTGCGCGTGTCATTCCCACATAAAATACACGCCTTTCCGAATCTCGTTGTCTCCAATACTCTTCATCAGATTTACGAGATAAATCCGTTAATAACATTACATTATCTGCTTCACTACCTTTTGATCCATGTATGGTAGAAAGCTTGATCCGTGGTCCTTGTCTAATGTTTTCTTTACGACGAAGACACATACGAACATATGTTTTCTTGTGATTTTCTATATTTTCCAATGCCTTAAACCAAGGCTTATCTTTATTAATTAACAATCCATACTGTGTTGATAATGTGTCAAAATTGTACAACTTTTCTTTATCGGCATTTTTCATTCCTTTATGTTTTTTAGATACACCCTCCCCGGTTTTAAGATATGTATAAATTCTTCTCACTCTTTTTATATCAATTGACTTTCCTCTTCTAACATCTTCCCATGCAAGTATTGCTTCATGAACACGTTTATTTATAGAAGTTTCATCATTCCTTTCATAATATACTCCCTCTATTTTTAATTCTTCTTCAAGTCTATCTAAATGATATCTATCTCTAGCAAGCACCAACCACTTACCATTTTTTAATCTATTTAATTGTGGAACAGGATGAATATTTATTTCCCCTTTTTCTTCTCTTGATGTCCATTCTTTCTCTACTCTATCTTTAACACGTTTAATTAATTTATTCGCTTTACCATGTATTAATTGTGGTAGACGATAAGATTTATTAAGAATAACTCTTTCACCTTCCATGTTAATTAAATACTCTGGTCTTGCACCCGCCCAACGAAAAATCGCTTGATCATCATCACCTGCAACGTAAATTCGTTTTGCGTTCGTAACAATACGTTCAATCATCTTCCATTGTAACCAACTTAAATCTTGCGCTTCATCAATAATAACCACATCAAAATTTGGCATAAGGTCATAATGTTTTTTGTTAAAGTCTACAATCATGTCTGTCATGTCATACTTGTTTCTAGATCTTTTGTATTTAATTAATGACTCGTCTATATATTTTAACTTTGTTAATCCTCCCTCTAAATGTCCAATATTTGGATTACCAAAATAAGCTTCAGTCGTTAATCCTCTTATCTTTGCACCATCAATAACTTGCATGAACACATCATCAGGAAAACCTGCACCATATTTTTTTATGTTGTTGTTTGGATTACTTAGTTTTATTTGTAACTTGTTAGAAATAAATCTATAATCATTATCATCCATAATATTTTCTTCTTTTAAATGTAATTCTTTATAAGCTAAACTATGAAGCGTACGAAAGTTAGTAAAATCTTTTGTACTATAATTAAGTTGCGATGTAGCACGAGATAATGCTTCATCCGCCGCTTGATTAGTAAAAGCAAAGTATCCAATTTTATGTGGAGCGACTTTATTTACTTTTAATTCTGTTTCTAAAACATTTAATAAATACGTTGTTTTACCTGTTCCGGGTGGACCAAAAATAATTTTCCTCATTAAAATGGTGTCTCCTCTTCCATGTCTGGTGTTCTAAAATCATCACTATTTTTTCTTACCCAAGGTAAATACCAAAGATAAGCTGTCTTACCTTTTATCTTACGTCTTGTGTCTCCACCACCTAATCTATCTCTAATGTGCGCCGCCATTTCTGTGGAAGTAAAATTTTTAAAATCATGCTTCTTTAAAAACTTTTGTAATTTATCTGATTTAAAATAAGCAGTCATTTTTTTCACAGTTATTTCTCTCTCACCCTTCTCATCTTTTATCTTATCGGTGTAATCTCTTTGCTCAAACAAAGCTTTACCCATATCAATTTCATCTACATGCTCTGCCTCACCTTGGTCTTCTAAAAATTGTTCTAATAAATTTTCAAATCTACCTGTTTTTGTAATCTCATGTGGCATTTCTATAACATGAACATTTTGTAAAAGTGCTTGTAGTTTTCTTGTCCAAGAATTACTATTTAATAAATTTGGCATTTCATTTATTTCATTCATACAAGCTAATCTAAATTGATGTTGGTTGTATAATTGTTCTGACGATAATTTTATTCTTTTTCCATCAACGTTTAAAAACCAAGTAGAATCGTCACTTTGAAATTTTGTTAAATCACTAATTTCATGTTGTAAATCATCTCCTATACCAAACTTTTTATTTTTACATTGCAATGGAGAGCATACACCACACATTGGTTGATCTTTACACTTATATTGATAATCTTTTTTCTCGTGTTGATTTATTGTTTTTAAAACTTGTTTTGATGGTAAAGGTGTTTCCATATATTTATGATTAAATGTTTCTATTTTTTCTTGCCACTCATCCGGCCATTTCTTTTTTGCATATACAGCGTATTGATATAATGTATTATCTCTTCCCCCCGGAGGTATACCTTGTGACATTAGTGTTGATAGACAAGGGGGGCCATCATCTAAATCTTCAACAGTTTTCTTTCTCTTTGGTTTTATTTTTTTTAAATTTTCTTCGGACGTACTATAAATGTTATATAAAGAAAAGAAATCATCAAGACTACTAGCATTACCATCGTCGCTAAAGCCATGACGCATAGAATCATCCCCACCGTGATAGGGAAGATTAAGAAAGTTTCCAGTGTCTCCACGATCCGCTTTAATTTCAATTTGTTTTGGAAATATTTCACAATTTGCATAACCAAGTTCTCCTGCCCATTCCATTAGTTTATCACGCATAAGCTTTGCTTGCACGGGTTCTTTTGTAAATAAAAATACGTGTGCGCCTCCACTTTTTGAACGACACATAACGAGTGGTAATTCTAAATCTCTAATTTTTTTAATTATTATTTTATGGTCTAAAGGATACGTATCAATATCTATACATCCCCATGTACAAGTAGAATTATCCCGTATTGGCACAATACCAAGACTTGGATCTTTCCCCTCTATATGATCAATCCACAATTGATCTGTAACAGGTTTCTTTATAATAAAGGCCTGTCCACCGGCTTTACCGTTTACTGATTCACCATTACTTCTATAAATACCGTAGGCTCTATCTAAGCCATAAAAAATACTCTTAAACTTCTTTACTCTTTCTTCCATATGCACTCACAAAATTAAAGGGGCGGGAAAGCCCGCCCCGTATTAGTTAAAATGGAACCTTTTGTTCACCTGTAGAAGACTCTTCTTCATACTTAACTTTAACTTCACCTTTACTTACGCTTTCAGCAAATGCTTTAGCAATAGCATAAAGGCTAGCGTCCTCAAGCTGAGACTCTCTACTTATTTCCCAACCATACCAGTTCCCTTTATCATTACCCTCTTTTGTAGTTTTGAGACGATAATAGTGACTGTAAGATGGTGGAGTAAATAGTCCATTCTTACCATTTAATTTTAGATTTAGTAACATAGAGTTCCACTTTCTACTCTTTTTTAACTGTGTAGCTTTCATTGTAAGTAAGGCAGGAGTTGCATCTCCATTGTCACCAACAAGTAGTACATAGTGGTTACCACAAGTCTCAACATAGTTTCCGTTTTCTAAACGGTCTTTATTGTTTTCATCCCTTGTAGTTTTTGTCAAAATGTCACTAGAAGCATCATAGACATTGATCGGTGCACCCGATCCTTGTCCCCTATCAGCCCACTCAACGTATTGACGTTGATACGCACATGGTAAAACACGAATACCTTTTGATCCATCATACAGATCATTAGTCACTGTATTAAAAATCATTCCGGCTTTTGCACCTTCTAGATCTTCGAGTTCTGGTGATAACTGCATCAAGACTTTAAGTCTTGGAGTTGCTAAGTCGTCTTGTGAAATATTTTCAAGTCCGCTGTGCGCGTCCCCTTCCATTAATTCCAAACTTAGTGCAGGTAGTTTACTTTCTTCTTTTTTTGCAACATTAGCGTTTGCCATATGTTTTCTCCTTTTTACGTTTTACTTATTTTTGTTTCGGCGCCAACAAAGACTCCGAACTTGTCCATCGGTAACTCAGTTCCCTCTGCAATCTGTTCTCTAACAAACGCTTTGAGAGTCATGGGTTCCACCCAGACCTTCTGTGTAGGTTCATACCCTAATGAAGATATCTTGTCAATAAAATCATTTGCGGATGTGTCCTCACCTTTTCCAAACGTGGCAGACACTTGGTTTTTTATCAAGTCGCCATGTCCGTGATCACGAAGCCACTTAAAAGCATCCTCGCGATATCTTACTGGAATAGAAGCTTGCACTAATTGTTTCACCTTTACAGATGAACCATCTTTTAGTGTTAAACTTTCTAATCCTAATTCTGACATCTTTGCCGGAATTATTTCTTGTGACAATTTACGAGCGGCTTTCGCTTTCGCTTTTAACTGCTCTTCTAATTGTCTCATCTCTTCTTCAAGTGACGCTTGTTCCGCGCACAAATCAGCCATTTCTTTTAAAGAATTATCACCGATATTTGGCGTTGTTACATCACTTTCCATTTCGTCAAGTAAGTTACTCATCAATTTCTCCTCTCTCGTATAAGTTAACTTCTAATGGGTAGTATTTATACTCTCTCCTATCCCATTTCAAGCATTTAAATTTACCGCGATTTTGTGTCGCAGCTATGGCACATGCTATACCAATAGCAGATGGATCACCCATTAATAACAGATAATCATCATCGTTAAAATTCCGAAGTTTGTAATTTAATCTTCTTACCGTTGGTCCCGTACTTAAAACTAGTTGCGAACCTTCTGGTAATAATAATTCTAATTTACCAAACTTTTCAGCACTGAGTATATTTCTACCCGGCACTTCTTGAACTACATATACTGCCATTCTTTCTCCTTCTATTTTCTATATACCATTGACAAAACATTTTGCAAGTGTTATTGACAAAATAAGAATTAAAGAAGGACGACATTATGGATTATAAGTTTAAAACAGAGCCATACGCTCATCAATTACATGCATTAGGTGCAAGCCATAATAAAGAAAACTATGCTTTATTTATGGAGATGGGTACAGGTAAATCTAAGGTATTAGTTGATAATATTGCTATGTTGTATGATAAAGGTAAAATTAATGCGGCGTTAATTGTTGCACCAAAAGGTGTATACAGAAACTGGGAACGTCAAGAAATACCAACGCATATGCCAGAACATGTTATGTATAATATTGTTACTTGGTCACCTGCTACAACAAAAAAACAAGGAATAGAAAATAGAAAATTATTTAAACACGGTGAAGAACTTACTATATTTTTAATGAATATTGAGGCTTTTAGTACAAAAAAAGGTTTAGATATAGCTCAAAGATTTTTAATAGCACATCAAACACTGATGGCAATTGATGAATCAACGACGATAAAATCTCCCACAGCATCACGAACCAAAAATGTATTGAAATTACGCGATCGCGCAAAGTATAGGCGTATATTGACAGGGTCGCCAGTAACGAAAAGTCCATTAGATTTGTATACACAGTGTTATTTCCTTGATCCATTATATTTAGATTTTTCGTCTTATTACACTTTTAAAAATCGTTACGCAATGATGGTAGATCGTAATGTAGGAAGTCATAGTTTTAAATTAGTAACAGGATATATACGATTAGATGAACTTAATTCTAAGCTAGAAAGGTTCTCTTACCGTGTGCTAAAAGAGGATTGTTTGGATTTACCAGACAAGGTGTATATGAAACGAAGCGTGCCACTTACACCAGAACAACTCAAAGCATACGTCGAAATGAAAAAACATGCCTTGACCGAATTAGAAGGTTCACAAACAACAGCGGCTAGTGCATTAGCACAGATGATTAGATTACATCAAATTACTTGTGGACACTTAGCCACAGATGACGGCGAAGTTAGGTCATTAAAAAATAATAGAATAAATGAACTACTAAACATATTGGAGGAAGTAGATGGAAAAGTTATTATTTGGGCGGTATACCGTCATGATATTAAAGAAATTACAAACACACTTTCTGAGAAATACGGAGCAGACAGTGTGGAATCTTTTTTTGGTGACACTCCTGATAGTGAGC
>VTLG01008632.1_pt1 | contig 10175 bp, 12 predicted proteins | sample 4694571 | NCBI WGS metagenome assembly VTLG01 (sample SAMN12604809, study PRJNA352737) | marine metagenome | biome: ENVO:00000447; feature: ENVO:00000209|ENVO:00000569|ENVO:01000036; material: ENVO:00002151; isolation source: viral sequences binned using virsorter ... | reverse complement strand
AGAGATCGATACCCTGCACCCAGCTCACAAGCTGATCAGACATAAAGCCAACCCAGCAATGGCCGCTTATAAATTCTGGCGGCGGATGATGACGCATGTACTGATCTGGAATAATGCCTACGCGCTAATTGATTATAAAAACGGCCAGCCTGCGGGCCTCTTGCCGCTGTTGCCAGACCGTACAATGCCCCAGATCCAAGACGACGGATCAATTGTATTTATCACTGAGATCGGCGGCGAGCTGCACGGGTTCGCAGCAAGCCAGGTGCTACACTTAGAAGGGATCAGTATCTATGGGGATGCTGATTGCGAGCTAGTCTATAAAGCCAGAAACAGTTTCGCCCTGGGCCTGGCTGCGGAAAAATTCGCCAGCCGCTTCTTTAAAAACGGGGCCAGGATCGGCGGCGTTTTAGAAGTACCGGCAGGCATGACCAAACCCGCAGCCGATAACTTAGAGACTGGATTTAGAAAGACGTACGAGGGTGTCGGTAACAGCTTCAAAACCGTTATCCTGCGCGAGGGGGCTAAATTCCATACGGGCCAATTTACCCCGGAGCAGAGCCAGCTGGTAGCGGCCAGGCAGGAGCAGGTGCGAGAAGTGGCCCGCTGGTATAATTTGCCGCCCCATAAGCTAGGGGACGCGCAGAATACAAGCTACTCTAGTTTAGAGCAGGAAAACCGAAGCTACCTAGATTCCTGCCTATCGGCCTGGCTCTACACTATCGCCAGCGAGTGTTATTTAAAACTACTCACCATTGAGCAGCAGGAAAACGATACGCACTTTATTGAACACAACACCGGCGCACTGATTGCCGCTGACATCAAGACCCAGTACGAAGTAGGCCGCATGGGTATAGAAATGGGCGTTTTGAGCCCGGATGAATTCCGCGCTATGCAGAATCAGAACCCTAGAGACGATGGGCTAGGCGGTAAATTCTTAAAACCGCTCAATATGAGTTTTGCGGATGAGCAAGAGCCAGAACCAGAACCAGAACCAGAGCCGGTGGTAGACGATGAGCAGCCAGAAGAGGAGCCAGTAGAAGAAGAAGCACCGGCAGAAGATGAAGCAGACGAAGCCGCCCGCGCTGCCCTTGATAATGCCTTAACAGCAGCCATTGAAAAAACACTTTCCACGGTTAAGCGCTGGGCAAGACAAAAGAAGCCTGCCGCCTTTGTAAATCACGTAGATAACCGCCTGGCAGAGCAAAAAGAGCCATTTTTAGCCAGAATAGCCGATTCTGTGGCCGTTTTTAGTGCTCTCAAGGGTGCCTCTAGCGAGAAAATAGCCCAAAAAGTGGCCTGTAGGTGGCTTGAAATCGTGCAAAAAGAGCTAAATCAAGCCCTGGAAAGCACCACGGCAGAGGATCTCAAAGAAGCCATTAGCGCGAGAACCGACCAACTAACAACCGAAAAAACTACCTTATGGAGTCTAATCGATGAGAATTGCTAACGATAAACAAGTAAGAATTGAAAAACGAGACGGACAGCCCACAAAAATCGTCGGGTATGCAGCAGTCTTTTACCGCGCGGATGATCCAGGCACACAATACGAGCTTTATAGCGGCCACGTAGAACGGATCCAGCCTGGCGCGTTTAAGCGGGCTATCGAGCAGGCCGACGATGTGCGCGGCCTCTTTAATCATGAGCCAAGCCAGATCCTCGGTAGAACCAAGAGCGGCACCATGCGCCTAAGCGAAGATGAAACGGGGCTTCGCTACGAGATCGACGTACCAGATACCCAAGTGGGACGCGACGTAGTAACCAGCATCGAACGCGGCGACGTTACCGGCAGTAGCTTTGCCTTTGCTGTGAGTGAAGGGGGTAGCGAGATTAGAAAAGACGGCCAGGTAACGGTACGAGAAATCACCGGAGTGGATTTGTATGACTCCGGCCCAGTGACTTATCCGGCCTATGATGCAACTACTACCGGCCTACGGGCAATCGATGGTATCGATGAAGCCCGCGCGGCTTTTGAGCAGTTTGAAAAAGAACAAACAGCCGTAGAAGTCAGAGCCAGAATGATTGCTCTTGAAAACGATGGAGCATAACCCAGAATAAAAAAGAACAACTAAACAAAGTCTAGGCGAAACGCTAAAGCGCGGTAGCTGCGGACGATTACTGATTTTTCGTAATCGCCAGCGGCCCCGCGTTTTTTATTGCGCCACTGCTGGCCCCAACCACAGGAAGGTTAACAGCAATGGCAGACTTTAAAGAATTACAGGAACAACGTAGTAACCTGGCAGCCCAGATTAAAGACCTGGCCGCCTCCCAAGATAACTGGGATAGCGAAGATCGCGCCAAGTGGGAAGAAGTAAACGCAGCGTATGACGCCAACCAGCAAGAGCTGACAGCGGCCAAAGAAAAAGCAGACGTAGCCGCCCGCGCTGCACAGATCGAAGCTGCCAAAGATGAGCAGTCTTTTCAGCAAAAGCGAGAGCGCAAGGCAGAGCGTCGGCCAGAGATCACTGAAGAAACCCGCCAGCTCGCCTTCCAAGCATGGGCCAGGCATCAAAACGGTTTCTCTTTAGAAGATAAACACGTAGAAGCCGCGCAGCGCTGCGGCGTTGATCCCCAGGCAGCCGGTTACGAGGTTCGCTTGTCGAGCCAAAGCCCGAAAATGAGCCACGGCGGATTCGGTAAAGAGTACCGAGCGCAAAGCCTCACGGATTCAGCAGGCGGCTACACGGTCCCCGAAGGATTCTCGAACGAGCTAGAAAAAAGCCTGCTGGCCTTTGGTGGCCCGCGTAAAGTGGCCCGCGTTATCCGCACCTCTAGCGGTAATGACCTGCCCTGGCCAACGGTAAACGATACCGGCAACACGGGCCGCCTGTTATCTGAAAATGCAGCCATTACAGAAACGGCTGTCACCTTTGGAAGTAAGACGTTTTCAGCTTACAAGTTTTCAAGCGATAGCGTGCTAGTTTCCAGCGAGTTGATGCAGGATAGCGCCTTTAACCTGGCCAGCGAAGTTGGCGCGATGTTAGGCGAGCGCCTGGGCCGCTGTGAAGCGGGCTTTTTCACCACGGGAACAGGGTCAAGCCAACCGGGCGGTATTGTTTCGGGTGCGGGTGCGGGCGTCACCGCTGCAAGCGCTACGGCAATCGCAGCCGACGAACTCTTTGAACTTGCCCACTCAGTAGACCCATCTTATCGCGGTCAAAGCAGCTGCGGCTGGATGATGCACGATAACGTGTTGCTGGCCTTGCGTAAGCTCAAGGATGGGAATGACCAATACTTGTGGCAAGAGGGTATGAGCGCTGGCGAGCCAGATCGCTTGCTCGGTCACCCGATCACGATTAACCAGAACATGGCCTCAAGCGTTGCTACTGGTGAAATTACGGTACTCTTTGGCGCCATGGCCAAGTTTATCATCCGTGATGCTGGCTCAGTTCGGCTTTATAAGCTGGAAGAACGTTATCGAGATAACGACCAGACTGGTTTCGTTGCCTTTAAGCGTTCGGATTCTGGCGTCATCGATGCCGGTACTGATCCCATTAAGAAACTGACCCAGGCATAAGCATGGTGAAAGTTAAACTCCTTTGTAGTTTTGTCGGCAATGGCTTCTATCAAGAAGCCGGGGAAGTTGTTGAAGTCGATGAAGCTACAGCGGCGCGGTACATAGAGCGCAGCTTGGCGGAAGCAGTGGTTGAGCCGGAAACGGCCACCCTGCAACCGCCACTGCGCGCGACGCGCACCAAACCAAAAAAACGCACACCCAAAAAGGCTACTAAATGAGCCACACCGCAACCGGTTACGGAGTCTCTGAAGTGACAGCCCCCGCGGCTGAACCGCTGCAAGTGAGCGAAGTGCGGCGGCACCTGGCACTAGATGATTCCTATTACGATGACTATATCAGCAGCCTAATTGAAGTAACGCGGGCCAAAGTGCAGGCGCATACGCACAGGCAACTAGTCACCGCAACCTATGATGCAAAACTAGACGCCCTGCCAGCAGGGCAGCAGACGCTGGCCCTGCCTTATGGAAGCCTGCAAAGCGTTACCAGTATTACCTACACCGACACCGCAGGAGACAGCCAGACATTCTCCAGCAGTGATTATGACGTATCGACCGCTAGAGAGCCTGGCACCATCCGCCCGGCCTACGGTAAAACCTGGCCCGCTGCCAGAGTGCAGCAGGAAGCGGCTACAGTTCGTTTTGTTTGTGGCTACGGGGCAGCCGGTGCAGTACCCCAGGCCATCAAGCAGGCCATGCTTTTGCTAATCGGCCATTATTTTAACAATCGAGAACAAACCATTACGGGCGTAATGGCTACCGAGATCCCCCAGGGCGCTGATGCGCTACTGGCCCCTTACGTTCTAGGAGATAGCTTCACGTGGTACGGGCAGGCCAATTAAGGCAGCGAGTAAACATCGAGCAGAGCACCCAAACCGCAGACGCGGCAGGGCAGCTCACCGATAGCTGGCAAAGCGTGCGCGAGTGCTCAGCCCGCGTCTTAGATGTGTCCGCATCAGAAACCTTTCTAGGCTCACAAATCGAAGCAACCACCAGCAGCCTGGTGATTATACGCTACCCCCAGCAAGGGACTTTCCCAACTAGTGAGATGCGCGTTGTCTATGAAGATGGCGACACCAGCAGAACGCTAAACATCGAGAAGGTCCAGCGGCGCGACGAGCGACAGCAGCAGCTTTGGCTGCACTGTACGGAGGATAGCTAGTGCCAGGCAAACAAAAAGAAATTGAATTCCTGGGTATCCCAGAAATGAGAAAACAGTTTGAGTCCCTTACCGGCAGCTTGCAGCGCCGAGTACTACGCCAGGCGGTAAATGCTGGAGCAACCGCCCTTAGCTCAGCGATCAGAAAAGCCACCCCTAGAGACACTGGAACACTAAAAAAATCAGTTAAGAGAAAACCTTCTAGTAAATGGAGAAGCGGCAAGGCCGCAGCTTCTAAAGGCATTATTGGGGCCACTGTTGGCTATGACATCCAAAAAGCCCCCCACTGGAACCTAATTGCCTACGGCCACAAAGCAGTTTACTGGGGCCATGAAACAGGCGAGCGGGTACCTGGCCAGACCTATTTCCAAAAAGCCGCAAAAAATGCAGGGCCAGCAATCCGCGCAAAGATCACCGCAAAAGCGAAGCAGGCATTACCTAAAGCAATCGTCAAACAGATGACTAAATAAAACATGGCAACAACCGGCAGCAATATCAGAACATACCTGCTAACTAAATCCGCTGTTACGGATGTGATTAGTACGCGCCTGCGCCCTGATGTGTTAGCCCAGAGCGACAGCCTGCCAGCGGCAACCTATAGCGAGATATACACCAACCATATACACACCGTTTCAGCAGCCGCAGGCATTGAAGAATGTATGCTGGAGATCGTTTGCTACAGCAGCACGCGCACCCAGGCAGACAGCCTGGCCGACACCATCCGCCAGCAGCTGCAAGGCTACCGAGGGGCAGCGGGGAGCGTGCAGGTGATGAGCTGCCAGCTAGACGACACCGGCCACGGCTATGAAAAGCCAGAGGATGACAGCGACCATGGCAAGTATTTGACGGCTTTACGATTCAGAATCCACGTACAGGAAACCATCCCCACTTTTTAGGAGAAAATAATCATGCCAGATGTTGGAAATGGAGCCACGCTAACACTAGGGACCACCGGCGGAAGCTATGACATAGTGTCTATTTCCGGCCTAGAAGTATCAAAAGAAGTAATTGAAATCACGAAGTTATCAGACACGGGGCGCAAGCGCTTCATGGTCGATGACCTGGCAGAAATCGGTGAGATTACAGTCACCGCTTACAGCGATTGTGGCGTACCAGATATCGATAACGACTACGGCGCGGCCATTGATGAAAGCGTCACGATAACTTACCCAACAAAGCCAGGGGGCAGCACAGCGGGTACTGTTGTCTTTGGTGGCCGCCCCATTAGCGTAAAAAGTGCAGACGCGGAAATGGGCGAAGTTATGCTCGTTGAGTTCGTAATCAAGGGAACGGGCAACGCGGCTGGCTTTACATTCACAGCGGGTACCTAAGCAGTGATTACCTTTGAGGATCACCCAGCGCGGGAAGTGGTAAACGGTGAGAAGGTGCCAGCGGTACCTGATCAGCGCATGATTCGTATCAATGGAATGCACGCGGGCTATTGTGGCATCGTGCCAGGTAGACCCGTTTGCATGGTGCGGCGGTATAGCGCCGAGATCATGCAAAAAGTAGTTGAGGCCGTTACTGCGGCATACGGCACACCTGGGAAAGTATCAATGCCGCCCAATTTGGAGGAGATGGAAATATGGCAATAGCAACTAGAGAGAAGCTGTTTAGCTGCACGCGGCGGCGTTTTGTTACTAAAGAGTTGGCTGGGCTTACGTTTTGTTTTCAGTCTTTAACCGAAGCAGAAAAAAGCCGCTTTGAAAAAACCGTTTTAAACAAAAGCGGAAACGTGAAAGACGATAGCCGCAGGCGCTTACTAGTGGCAACCCTAGTAGACGAAAAGAGCAAAGAGCCGCTCTTAACGGATGATGATTTATCAGAGCTGGGGCAGCTTGATGGTGCACTGACAAGTCAGCTGTTTGACGTTGCGATGAGTCATGTAGGGTTTGCTGATGACGAGATTGAGGTACTGGAAAAAAACTCAAAGCCGACGAAAAAAGAAGATTTGCCTTCCGCTTAGCTCTTTTAGTCGGCACCTGGGACGTTGATAAGTTATTAGAAGAAATACCAGCGGAGCTGTTTGCAGAGTGGATTGCCTATTACCGCATAGAGCCGTTCGGAGATCCCTGGCTACAGACCAGCTTTATCTGCTCAATAGTAAGAAACCTACTAGCAAGTAAAGAAAGCGAGATACTACCGTTAGATCATTTTGTACCAGAGTTTACCAGCACCAAAAAACGCAAGCGCTTTGATGCTGCCAAAAGCGAAAAAGAAATGGAAGCACTTTTTGGAAAGTAATTTATGGCCGCTAATCTCGGATCACTAGTCGCGAATATCACCGCCAACACCAAGCCTTTTAGTAAAGGCATGAAAACGGCTGGCGGCGATATGGGCAAGATGCAGCAGAGTGCTAATAAGTTTAGCCTCAAAAGCATGATTGCTAAGATTGGCCTGGCCGCTGGTGCGGCTATCGCGTTCGGTAAGGCAATAGCAGGCGTTAAAAATCAAATGGCCGAGCTAGACAAACTCGGTAAGACGGCTAGCAAGTTAGGCATAGGCGTTCAGGAGCTAGAGCGGCTGCGGTACTCCGCATCACTTGCAGGTGTGGAGACGGCTGCTTTTGATAAATCGCTAGAGAAAATGGCGCGCGGAGTATCAGAAGCAGCCCATGGCATGGGGACCGCCAAGCACGCATTAGATGACCTGGGCATAAGTGCAGCGGAGCTGATGCAACAAGCTCCAGACCAACAGATGATGACCCTGGCTAACGCGATTAAAAAGATCAAAAACCCAGCCGAAAAAGCGCGCGTTGCTTATCAGATCTTCGGGCGAGCTGGTGTAGACATGATTAATATGCTCAACCAGGGAAGTGATGCTATCGAGGAGCAGGGCAAAAAGTTTGACAAGCTTAACGGGGTTATGAGCGAAGGAGACATTCAGGGGGTACAGGATGCGAATGACGCAATGACTGATCTAGGAGTAGCGATCAAGGGGGCCTGGCGAAGCTTTACGATTGCCATTGCTCCAGTGATTAAGCTCCTTGCTAAGTTTATTACTATGACAGTGCAGGCAATTAAATTCGTGTCCAAGTTTACCGGCCTTGGCTTGCTACTGAAGGGGCTACGTAAGTTAAGCGGCCACAGCCAGCAAAAAGCAATCGACAATCAGAAGCAGATTGCACCCCTGCTAGAAGATCAGCTCGAAAAAGAGAAAGCGATAACAGCCGAAAAAGAAAAGCAAGCAGCCGACCTTAAGCGACAAGGAGAGGCGATTACCCGCGAATTTATGACCCCTCAAGAGAAGTTCGGAGAGCGCGTTAAAGACCTCAATAGACTAGTAGAAGCCGGGGCAATTAGCTGGAAAACATACAACCGAGCGCTAGGCGGCGCAGTTAAAGACCTTAAGGAAGCAAACAAACAAACGACGAAGCTTGCCAAGCGTGGAGCCGTTGGGGCAGCTACGCGCGGAAGTACGGCAGCGTTTAGTGCGGTGCAGGCGGCCAGGAGAGAAAGCGAGTTTCAAAAACGATTAGCTCAAGACCAAATAAGAGAGCAGCGAGAAACAAACAGAATTTTAAGCAGTATCGAAACTAAAACAGAACCAACAACCGTCAACGCGGTGAGGATCTAAAAATATGGCACACGTTTCTACAGATGTAATTCACGACGGCTGGCAAGGGACGCGCAAATTCGGCAAAAAGGTGCCAGAGTTTACCGTTAAATTTATTGTTAAGGTAGACGATCAAGCTGACGGCCCGGACTTTATTTTGAAAGAGTGCAACCTACCCAAGCCAGGTGATAAATACAAAAATATCGGCAATGACGATTTTGGCTTCGCAATTTGTAAGAGTGTTAGCGTTTCCCCGATTGGCTCGAAAGCATGGCGGGCAGATGTAAGGTATGCCGCCCCCATCTTTGCAGAAGGTGAGGACGGCGGCAGTAGCGAAGTAATGTTTGATGAGGACGGCGAGCCGACCGACGACCCAGAACTTGAAGGGCCAGAAGTAAGCATTAGCCTGGTGCAAATGACGCGGCCAGCTACCAGCGGCGGTTTTCTGCACAAATGGAATAAGGCGCTAGGGGGAGCAACTGATAGAACGAGCTGGCCAGGCGGCCCGATAGCGGGAATAAAACCGAGTGTGGATAATGCCTTTCCTGACGCGATTACCAATAGCGCTAATGTGCCTTTTGACCCACCGCCAGAAATAGATTACAGCCGAGTAGCAATAACGATCAGCCGCAACCATAAAGGGTTTAATGGTAACGCGCTGATAGGTTATCAGGACACGCTCAACAATGACGTCGTAAAACTAAAATTTGGCGCGGCTGGCAGGCGGTTTAAATATACCATCGACCCCTACGCTGGAAAGATGCAGTCCATAAGCTGCACGCGCCGCCACGACAGCGCTGGGGATTTCTACTGGCGGGTATCTTTTGAGATTCACGTTGATAACGTTTTCGGCTGGCATCCTGCAATACTAGACAGGGGCTATGGCCACACGGCGGCATGGGACCCAATAAAAAAAACCTGGCGCAGCGCTGGAGAGGTGGCCACAAGTACCGCAGACCCTGCAACGGTACCAGCGGCGGTGCCGATTGTCACGCCACAGGGCCATACCGCCAATGAGCCAGCGCTGCTCAATGGAAACGGTATTCCATTAGGCCACGGTAAAGATCCAGTATTTATAACCTATCAAGTTTACGAGACTAAAAACTGGACCCCGCTTAAGCTTAGCCACCGCGGCTGGCTAGGTCCCTAAAGGAGAAGAAAAGCATGGCTGATATTTTTTGGAAGGGCACCGATGAAAGCAGCCCCACAGACTGGAACACAGCCGCCAACTGGTCTGGCGGCGCAGTGCCAACGGCCACAGATAACGTCCGGCTGATAGCGGCCTACTCCAACGACCTGGCGGGATACGATGCCAGTGGCGTAGCGTTATCTGATTTTATTGTGATGCCTGGCTATACGGGCAAAATCGGCACCGCATCAGCGGACCTCCAGATTAGTTGCTCTTATTTTGAGTACAGCGGAGAGGGGGAGGCGTACATAGATGTAGGTTCTAGTAGTGTTAGTCCAAGAATTAGAACCACAGCCACTGCGCCAGGCACTGGAGAAAACGGGCTGTATTTAATTGGTAGCGCGCTAGATGTGCTATCTATCGAATCCGGTAGCGTAGGCCTGGCGGCCATCCACGGACAAACAGCGACGGCAACCACTGTAAGGCAGTTTGGCGGGACGTTTAACTGTGGCACGGCAGCGAGCGTTACTACGTTTAACGGCCACGGCGGCAGCGCTGCAATAGATTGTAACTTGACTACTTGCAATCTGTTTGGCGGCACCGCGACCACTGGCGAAGAAATGACGATAGGCACTCTAACAATCGAAGCGGGTACGCTGGTCGCTAACAGCTCTGGCACAATTACCACTGTGAATATAGACGGCGGCGAGCTTGACCTGTCAAGAACTGGCGTAGCGCGCGTGGTGACTACGCTAAATCTTAACCCAGGCGGAAGCCTGCGCTACGATCCAACCTCCGTAACCTTGTCAACTATAAACG
>VTLG01016078.1_pt1 | contig 10177 bp, 8 predicted proteins | sample 4694571 | NCBI WGS metagenome assembly VTLG01 (sample SAMN12604809, study PRJNA352737) | marine metagenome | biome: ENVO:00000447; feature: ENVO:00000209|ENVO:00000569|ENVO:01000036; material: ENVO:00002151; isolation source: viral sequences binned using virsorter ... | reverse complement strand
TTCTTTCATAGCCTCACTTATTTGATGAGGTTGAATTTCAAATGGTAGATAATCTACTATTAATTGTTTCATTAATCTTTCTCCATCATAATTTCAGTTCTGAGACTTTCCAATTGTTCAATCCATTGGTTAAGTCTCCTTAACATATAATTCTTTGTTATCTCTTTATTTTGTATTTCAATCTGCCATCTCTTTAACAGAGTCGAAATACTAAAAAGAGTATCCATATAGGATTTCTTTTTATCCTCAAAGGCCATAATAGCACTACTGTAATTGACCGACTTTATTTGCTAGTTTGACTAACCTCTCACTTATCTTATGTAACGCTTTATGTGTATTTTTCCAATATGATTGTGAGTTAACATTTAATTCATTCTTTAACTTCACATTCATCTTTACCAATCCTTCTAAGTGTTGTAGACTATCTCGAACCTCTCTCATTGAGCGGCCGATTTTTTGTTTTGGAGTCATTGACTCATCATTTCTATAATCGTGATACCTTCCCTCTTTAACTACATTATATCCCGTAGAATTTGTAGATATATCCTTCCTTTTCTTCTTATCCTTCTTTCTACCACCGCTAAATGCCATCGGTGTCTCATAACCAGCAACATTACTGGTAGTGGAAGCTTCCGAAAGTTCTTTTCGGATTAATTCACGAATAATTTCTTTGAGTTTATCTAGTTTTGACATTTTTTAGCTCTTTAACTAGTTGATAATACCTCATAAGCGTAATTACCTGTTTATCTTCAACTATTCTCCCTTTCATCAGGGTGTCTGCTTGATTTACAGCCTCATTAAGCTTAATTTTTGTAACTTTATCATCAACACTAGGTAAATAAGATTTTAATTGCTTTTTTACCCTCGCAGTTTCAGATTCTATAAATTCTTTAAGAGAATTTGTATTTGAAATGTTATTTATGTATTCTTTTAATAATTTCTTTTGTGTTGTACTAAGTGAACTGTATTTTTTATTGAACTTTTCTACTAATATACCGTATGCCAACAATCGTAAATCTTTTTCTTGTTTTTGAAAGTTTTCACTAATAGTTTTTTTCTTAATTTTAGCAGATAATTTTTTTCTTGTAATATGTTCAATAATAGTAAATTTATTTTCTGTTTTATGGGTTGGATTTGAGCTCTCTGTTAAATTAAATAGTTTAAAGATAGAAGCGCTCACTTTATAGTTAGGTATTCTAGCCATAAAGAAATCATTTACATTGTAATTTTTCTTAATTTCTTTAATTAAATTATATTTTTCTCTTTTTAAAGAGCTCTCATTTAATTTTTTACGAGCAATAATTACAGCATCTACTAAATGATTAGCTTTGGTTTCAGATTTATAATTTTCTGTTGTCAAAGCTCTATATAATTCGTATTCTTTACCCAATTGAGTATTTTTATTAAAAAATTCTTTAAGTAGGTCAGCAGCTTGTGTATTTTTACTATTATTTAACACATCAACTGTTATTTGTCTTGTAAGTAACTCAAACAAGATACCTGTGTTACGGATTTTTGAGTGTTTTACATTTGAATTCATTTTCTACTCCAATTTATACAATTCTTCATATATAAATATATGATTACTTAATTTTTGTTAGTATTAAGTGAAGAAACTTCTTCATTATAATCCATCTCAACCTCACTTGCTTCAGAAATTAGTGATTTTTCATGCGAAGGTAAATTTTTGTACAAAGTTTCATAATGAGCTTTAGCAACTTTACCATACGATGTCTTTTTACTATGAGCTCCTAATGAATCTCTACCTCTCGCACTCCCATCTTTATTATATTTTGTTGCTTCCTTTGGACGACCAGCACCTGGCTGACCCCCCTCTTCTGAACCACCATTGTCAAACAAAGAACCCATCGGAGAATCATCCCTCTCTTTAGCCCTATCCTCTGGACTGGTATCGTCTTTCTTACCAAACATTCCACCACCACTCTGTCCAGCCAAATCACTTGGTGTTCCAACTGCTTCACCACTTTTAGCAGGATCATTACCTTCCATTTCGATTTGTGAACGTCTGAATTTAGTTTTAAAGTCAAGTGCTATTTGGTCATCCATATCTCTTATTTCTTCATCTGAAAAATTATAGATATTTTTATAAATCCATTCTGTAGAAAGTATCCCATCAGATATCATAGATGAAGCAAGAGAAGTTTTATTGTTCCATAGTTCAATTTTTTCCTGTTCATATATTGTGGATGGGTTTGTAAGTGATAAATCAAAATTAACTAACTCTTGGTCTCTATACCCTTGAGCATAAAGATGTACTACAGCAATCTTAGTTAATTCACTAACCACAATCCTCTGTATTCTTTCGATTGTTCTGGCAAACCTAACATCCTCAGCAGCTAATGTAGCTTTAGAACCCAATCCCTCTTCATATCCTAAGAAAGCTTTAGGTACTCTTAGAGATGCTAGTAATCTATTTTTTAAATATTCGATATCTTCTACTGCATCATAACTCAATCCAGCCAAACTATCAATAGATGTTCCACTATCACCACCCCTTACAGGTAAGAAAAAATCCTCTGTTAGATTTTGTATGTTATAACGTAAGTTATATTCACCTGTTTTCTCATCAATAACAGGAGCCTTCTTCATCTTATTGACTACTTGTTGCATGTAGTTATCAACTTCAGCAGGTGGTATGTTACCGATATCTAATTTAAAAATCCTTTTTTCAGGTGCTCTCATTATCCTATGGATTAGCATAGCATCTTCCATAAGAGTTAATTGTTTCCAAACTTTACGACCAGCCTCTAACATAGAACGACCATAAGGTACATAATTAGCATCAGAAAGTAATCTAAAGTGCGCTACTTCATAGTTCTCAAAAGTTAAGTCTTGTTTCGTACTATGTGTGTGTTTATTAGTATCTGTATTTGGTGTAAGCACAAATTGTACGTTTTGAGGATTTTCAGGATCGTGTCCTTCCAATCTGGCAATATCATAAGCAGACATCGGAGTCACATTTATAATCCCATACTTATCAGCAACTTCTAATTGTAAAAAGAAATCTCCATACTTATTCATATTACGAATCCAAGGCCATAAATTAAATTCTATATTTATAACATCATAAAAGAGGTTATGTAGTATGTCGTGTATTTGATTATTATCAGTTTCTATTGAAAGTACATTCCCATACTCATTTTTCATTGTTGATTCGTCTGAATAAATATCCAATGCAGAAGCAACAATAGAGTCCGTATCCATAGATTCATAGTCTCTAAACAATCCCAATCTCATTTGTTGTTGGTACAATTGGTCGTTATATCCATACTGTTGTACCTGACTAGCATTACTATATAATTTTTGATATCTGTCCACTAAATTAGTCTGTACATTTGATTGTAAATTTCCTGTATCAACTACTTTTAGTTTTCTTCCACCGATATTTCTTACTATTGTATTAGTAGAAAACAATCGTTTTAGTCTTGAAAATATATCTCTTTCAGCCATTTTTTTACCTCTTAGTTAATCAACCAATCTAAATTTTCTTTTTCACCATTGGGTCCTATTTCCATTTCCCAAGAGTTATTTTCTTTGGTTGGTTTTAGTGGCATCATCTGTGATGATGCTCCACTTAAAGTTCTTTTAGTTAATTCTATTCCTTCATTTCTTAACCTCAATGCAGTATCTCTTATCCAAAGAGTTAAAGCAAAACTCATTACCAAATCATCGTTATATCCCTGCATCGCTTCAGCTTTATTGTTGTTATATATAAATACAAAAAGTTCATCAATTAATCGATTTGAACGGACAATTACTGACTTTTCTCTAAAATATTCTTCTAATTTAGATACAACTAGTGGTCTTGTTTTCATTGTCATACTAAATCCAGCAACCATATTACGGTCTTGATTTCTATATCGATTATTTATTTGGTGTTCTGTATCTACATACTTTAAATCTTTACTCATATAAAATAAATTCTCATAACCTCTATCAATACATTGTTGTAGAGCAGCCCACCCTATGTTATTATTCTCAACAACCAATAAAGCATTATTATATTCCGTTGCCGTATTCACGCACAGGTTTCCAAAATCTTTTGTTGATATCTTACCTTTGTATTCAGCAACTTGTTCCATAGTCTCAATATCCATAACATGAAATGCGGAATAGTCTGTACCATCTCCTCTACTAACATCAGCACATAATATATAATCCTTAGTATAGTTTGCTGATTGCCATATCCAAAAATTACTATCTATTCCCCTTTTCTCTAGCGGTTCTGTAACGTGTATTCTTTTATACTCTTCTAATATAACACCATCAATTACAGATTGACCAGAAGTAATGAAGTCACAATCACATTCTTGAGCAGCTAATGAAGGACCCAATAGTTTGTCTTGTTCAGCTCTCCATCCCTCATCTCTTTCTGGATGTAAATTCCAATGTAATCTTATAAAGTTCCAATCATTAGTTCCATTTTCTGCGCCATCCCAAGTTTTATGAAACCAATTACCAACACCATTAGGTGTAGAAAGTGCAATACATTGTCCACCAGTAGAAAGTGTCTGTGAAGCAGCAGCCCATATCGGCTCAATCTTATCGATAAAAGCAGCCTCATCTAATATCAGTAATGATAGAGCTTCTGACCTACCAGCTTCCTCACCACTCGCAACTGCTTTTACTTGTGAACCATTATTGTATCTCAATGACAGCTTGTTATCCTCAACACACTTTTGCTTTAACCAACTTGGTAAGTTAGCGTGCATAACTCTAACCTTAGTAACTAAGTTTTTAGCAGTATCTTGTTTGGTGGCAATTACCAATATATTTTTATCACTGTGAAATGTCATCATCCATAAAGAGTAACCAGCAGTTAATGTTGATAATCCTAACTGTCTAGCCTTTAGTATGATATTAAACCTATGCTCCTCAAAAGTTTTTAGTGATTTTTCCTGATACTCATAAAGATGAAATGGAACTTTACCCTTCATAGGGTGCTGTACCACACAATACTTTTTCATAAAGTATACAGGATCTTTAGCGCACTTAATGTACTCTTTTTTAATTACTTCCTTTAATGGAGCAGGTTTCATTATATCTTTCCTAAAATAAATCCAATACCTAACCAAAGATATGTATTTTCATACCATTTTGGTTGAAGTGTTTTTATAAGTTCTTCATTTGCTTTTTCACGTTCTTTCAACAAAGCAATTTGTTTACTCTTTGCTTCTGATAGGACTTTTTCCACGTCAGCATACTCTTCTAATTCTTCAATGAATTCGTCAGTTTCAGAAAGCATAACTTTGTAATCCTCTATCAACGTATCTGCTTTAGCTAATTTACCTTCCCATTGTGCATCACGTGCTTTCAACATTTCTAATGCTTCATCATATGTAAATGATGTTGGTTTCTTACCACCTTTTTGTATCTCTTGACTATCCGCCATAGATAGAGCAAAAGATATTATTATAATGTATTTAAATATCTTCATAATGAACCTTATTTGTTCTTTGCAAAATTTCTAAGAAAATCTTCTGCTGATTCTACTTCATCATTGTCATAAGCCTCTTGCATCTTTTGAGTTTTCTTTTTGCTATTGGTTAATTTTCTTTTTAAGTTACCAACCTCTTTTTTAGAAGCAGTTTTTGCAACTTCTAACTCTTTGATTTGTTTTTCAACTTTCTTTTCTTCTTTCTTATTTTCTTTGATAACCTTTTTTAATTTTTTAACCTCTTTACTCTTTACTGCGCCAGCAGCAAAAAGACCACCAACTAAACCAAAAAATCCAAGTATTAATTTCCATATTTTCATAACTGTTTCTCCAATTTTTTTAATGTTTTTTTATATTCTTTCACTGCCTCTTCAGCCATAATGTTTATCTGAGTCATATCACCACCCCATTTTTCTTTTTCAAGTTCAGGATAGTTAACACCAACATTGTTGAAGAACTCAGGTGCTTTTACATCCTTCCACTCCTCAATTGCTTGTATTTGATCTTTTAACCAAGAAATTTTATTTTGTAATATTTTACTTTCTTGCCATTCTTCAAACTTTCCCTCTATACGAAGTTTATTTTCAAATTTTGACTGACAATCAAAGCATTGTCCAAACAATCTCCACATTTTATCATCTAACTTTGAATTTTTCATGACCTTATCACACTTAGGACAGAACAATGGCATTCTAACATCTTGCATTAGCTCCGTTATTTTTGGAATAACATCACCCTTTTCTTTTTCTTTACCCTCATAACCAACCATCACTCTTTTTTCAGGAGTTTTGCCTGTCAGCAAATCTCCTAATACTTTATTCTGCCTTTCTGATTCTTTACTATATCCCATAACCTACTCCTATACGAATTTTAACATACCTAAGATTTGATTTGCTGGTGCAAATGCTCCAGTATACTTATACAATTTACCCTTAAACATAAATGTAATACCCTCACTTGGCACCACAGCTTTTAAACCACCGATAGCATTTAATCTATCCAATTGAGTTTTTAAAGTGAGTAACACTTTTGGATCTTTGGATGTTCTAACCTTAGAAATTGCTTTTGATAAATCTTTTTTAATTTGCTGTGCAGCTTTGGTTGGGTTAGCAGCTATAAAATCTTTAAGATTAGAAAGTATCTCAGCACCCAACTCAAAGAAAAGAACTTCCCAATCCCTGATATGTTCTTTTTGTAATCTAGCATGATTCATTTTATCCGTAGTCAATACCCAATCCAAAAACTTTGGATAATCCTTTAAATCCTTTTTAATCTGTGGTATTTTATAGGATTTATCAAAGAATGCCCAACGTTTTGTCAATTTCATTAACACCCTATTATCAGGATGTTTATAATCTGTTTGTTTTGCACCATTGTAAATATACTCCATCCAATAAGCTTGATGATAATCAGATAATGTATCTTTGTCTCCAAGACCATATCTATTTTGGAGTCTAGCTAACTTACCTAAAAAGTAACTCTGCCTTTGAGAGAAGTTTTTTACTTTTGGCAAAGATGTAACAAATGGTTTCGTAATACTATATGTTTTTTGTATGTTCTGATTTATCTGTTTTATCATACCAGCTAACATTCTAGCACTATCTCTGTCATCTCCAATTGGATTTCCTGTTTCATCATACTCTATTGTTCCGTGAAATTGTAATAATGATTTATCATAAGGTATTACATTTGCTGTCTTTGGATAAATAACTTCCAATGACATAAACTTTTTACCCTCTGCGAATATTTTATCTTTTTGTTTAGGACTAAGTCCACCTATTGCTCTTTCTAAATCTCTCATAGCATAAACAAATGCTTTTTCTATATCACCCCTACCAGAAAACATACTCTTAACACCACCAATATCTAAAGCTCCAGCACCAAAGTTTTTAATATGTCCTTTGTTACGAGCAGCGATAAGTTTATTATTTTTCCAACTTATCATTATATTTTGGCCATCAGTTTTTTCTGTAACTGTGCCTTCGCTACTAAGATTACCTTGTAACGTATTAATAATTAGTGTCTTAAAATCTGAAAATGTAAGATTTTTATTATCAAATGGATGATTAAGATGACCATACGCTCCGCCCATAAGCAGTAACTCCTTTCCTCTATTTTTTTGTGTTAAAACATTTAATGAATTTATTTGTTCGTGAAAATTTTCTTTTTGTTTTACCTCATAACTGAAGCCGTCAGCACCAGCTGCCATTATACTACCTATTATATTATCTATAGCAGCACTAGTACCCATCCAATCAATTATTTTCCATCCCAACGGCTTCACCACTTCTTCCATCCAAGCTTTGTACTCATCAACCGCTGTAACAGAGCCCTTTGCTTGACCCGAGTCTAAATGAGTTACATCGGTTGATACATAATGTTTTTTTCCTGGCTTTCTTCTTGTATGCTCAGTATCAGCTTTAGCAATATTGTCCTTTGGGTCTATAGCTCTATCGCTTACCATATAATCTATTATCTTCCATCCAGCACCACCATATATATTATCTATCCAATTTTTTGTTGATTCTTCATAGTCTTTAATATCAGTAAAGTATGTTGAAGGACCATCATCTAAATTTCCTAGGAAAGTTCCGGTAGCTTCTAATAAAAACTCCTCTATTAAATCATTTGTTATCACGAATGATTCAAACAATTTTTTAAATTTATTAGTCATCATTTGATAAATACCCTTATCGAAATATCCAAATGATTTTTTGAAAGCCTTTTCTCTTTCACTATCATCGATTTTTGGACTTCCCAAAAGTTGTCTCATCTGTGTGCCGCTGACACTACCGAACTGTGGAGCAGTTACAAAATATCCATGCTCTTCAAATCCTTTTACATCACCCTTACTTTTTTTGTAATCTTGATAATAAGTTTTACCACCACTTTTCTTTGTACCACCCTTTAATCTACCAGCATCCTTTTGACCAAAAGCATACACTACCGCTGTAGTTTCGGGATTAAATTTCTTTAATAAGTTTTTTGCCACATATGGTGTCCTCTCTTCAATGATACGATTTTTAGGTATTCCCATCTTAACCATATGTCGAACTTTTTCCTGAAAGTTCATAGGATGTCTTGGCGGCTGTTTGATATTAGATGTGGTTATATAAGCCTCATCAACCTTGGACTTTAACCATTTATAAGTGGCTAGATGACCTGAGTGGAATGGTTGGAATCTACCACCGAACACGCCGATTACTTTTTTAATTTTTTGTTCTTTCAAATTGGTCGTATTATCCTCATTTTCAACAATAGAATATACAACATTTTTCATATACAAGTCAAGGGTTTCTTTTATTTTTACTCTCTTATCTATAATATCTGGCTTTTTTACTTTATCCGTTGTAATATATGTATCATATTTATCATCAGGTGAATGTTCATATTGCCTAACTTCTAAACTTATCTTTGGCTTGTAATTTTCAGGTAGCTTATTAACAATTCCTTTAAAATGTACTTTTCCAGGAATTAGATAAAGTATAAGACTTAGTTTATTTAAATTTACTAATAATTGACTTGAAGTCCATAGTTGATTCTGACTTCTTACTATATCATATTTTGGTCCTAGCTTCTGTGTATGATTATAAAATTTTGGAAATACCTCTTTATAATTATTTGTAGAATTAACCAATTCTTTGGCATACTTCATTCTTGTCTCTGATGAGATTCTATCTGGTCCTCTTGTGTATCCTTGTTCAGGATGTTTGATTCCATGATTGGTTCTTACAAGAGGTTTTTGTAAATTATGTATGGTTACATAAGGTTTTACACGCGAAGTATTTTCAATTACAGCAACCCTTTTACCATCACTAACAATTGTATGTCCTTTGATACCCTCATGAAATGTAACTAAAGACCTAACCACGTCGGATATCTTTCCGTAACTTAAAGCCTCTCTTATACGAGCACCATCTTTTGAGGGAGCTTTTATTTTTTTTGTTTTATCAAATTCTTTCTCATCTCTTTTTACAAATAATGCTGAATTTACGATTCCTATTCCGTGTGAATTTATACCCTCGCACCAATCGGTGTCCTTATCCATTAAGTAACATATTTCTGTTTTTTCTTTAACTAATTCTCTTACCATCATTATATTTGGAGAATAATTTCTATCTCTATTCTTACCCAACACCACATCATTACCAAATTTATTTGCAAAGGTAATACACTCATCAATATTACCCATTACTTTATTTTTTGTTTTGTACTTATCAATTGACTTACGACTTGGTGATGGTAAAAATCCAGCAGGTGCTCCAAACTCTTCATTCTTCTCTTTGGTTTTTTTCTTCATCTTATTGATGTACGCACGATAGACAGCGGCTTGTGAACTCTTACCCATCTCCCTAGCTCTTTGTTCCATAGCAACAGCAGCCTGTATCTTATGTGCATGTGATTTACCACTTCCATTTATCTTACTTACAGAAGCCTTTGCATCTGCGACTGTAGCAAACTTTAATCCTTTTATTGTTCCTTTTGGATTCTCATCGGTGTATAAGTCTGAATGGCTTGATGATTGTCTATGCTGTCCTTTCTTACGAGGTTTTCTTGGCGCCTCATCTACACTTTTTAAAAAATCTTTATCTTTAGCCATTCTAAATTTTACAACAGGTTTTCCATTTATTGTTGGCATTCCGTGTTTGTCTTTTCCAATAGTCTTAACAACTATCTTTTTATTTTTAAACCTACCCACTTTAATCGTATCGCCAACAT
>VTLG01005090.1_pt1 | contig 10179 bp, 7 predicted proteins | sample 4694571 | NCBI WGS metagenome assembly VTLG01 (sample SAMN12604809, study PRJNA352737) | marine metagenome | biome: ENVO:00000447; feature: ENVO:00000209|ENVO:00000569|ENVO:01000036; material: ENVO:00002151; isolation source: viral sequences binned using virsorter ... | reverse complement strand
GATTCATCCAAAATATATTGTGGCAATTCATCTCCAATAGCATCTGCGACAATACTAAAAAGTGATTCTTTATCTTCTCCATGATGAGGATAGGTGTACTCCACCGTCACTAGTTCTTCACCTCGATCATAAGACCGTATTCTGGCAAATAGAGGTATTCTATCAAACTGTTCGCAAGAGTCCTTAGAGCGTCGTCTAGGGTCTCTACAAGAGGTTCTCCACCAAGGTTGAAGGATGTATTGAATATAATAGGACAATCTGTTTGATTGTAATACTCCTGAATGATATCGTAGTAATGTTTGTTAACTTCTGGAGTAACAGTTTGAATCCTGCATGTACCATCAACATGAATAATTGCAGGTATCTTTTCTTGAATACCTTCCTTACAATTAACTGCGTACATCATAAATGGAGTTTCATCCATTCCACGAAGATCAAACCAATCATGTACATGTTCTTTTAGAATGGAACCTGCAAATGGTCTAAAGTATTCACGACGTTTAACAACGTTAACATGATCCTTACCATCTGGATCACGAGCATCATAAAGAATAGACCTGTTACCTAATGCACGAGGGCCTGCTTCTGATTTACCTTGGAACAATGCAACAATATTCTTATTAGTAATAAGTTCTACTGCATCTTTATGATTCGCCTCATATATCCTATTCGCACCATAATGTTCGGCAATGGCCTTGATATAGTCTGTATCATATTCATATGAAGGACCAGTATACAGATCCTTTAAATGTGGTTTAACAGTCATGTCTTTAGTAACCCTTGCCAATTGCAAATATGCAGCACCTATCGCAGTACCAGCATCATTACTGACTGGTTCTACAAATAGATTAATATCTTCATGTTCTAGTTCCTGAAGGAACCAATAGTTAGCAACACAGTTTAACCCATATCCACCTGAGAGAACTACATTTCTTTCTCCACTTATCTCAACTGCCTTGAGAATAAGATCCAATACCATCTGTTGAGATCCAGTTTGAATGGCATATGCCATATCTCTACGGTTGTCTAGTTTAGTTAAATCATCTGTTCTTTTCAGATCAGGTGGATCTCTAAGTTCTACGAATCTACCTTTATTGACAACAGCACCATTAGGATAAGTAGGAACTATTACATCTCTATTGGTAGTTGCCCAATCAGACATACCATCGTAATCCGTATAGATTTCTGGTATATTATCATTCTCCTTTCCATATGGGAATAGTCCCATAGTCTTACCAGCTTCAATAGGAGCCCATCCACAATACTGTGTGACTGCTTCATATGCTTTAACTATACCTGCACTCTCATCCAATACCAATTCATGTGTTCCTTCTTCTTCATAAAATTTTGATTCAAACTTTTCTATTCTTGTCGAATCCCAAGGACCTCTACCTCCTTGATGTTTCCAAAGAGTTTGGAATTTATCTGGATAATTACATTTGTATATTGATTCCAATTCCCAACATATAACATCTTCATCTTGAATACTCATAGGAACAAAAGTTCCTGCCCCATCTACAATAACAGCAACTGCACTCTCAAATCCAGATCTAAAAAATGCACAAGAAGCATGAAGCTTGTGATGCATATGACTCATATCTATGACTTGAGGATGATTGTATAGATCAGCCTGTCTATCAATTAATCCTAACTTTCTCGCTATCCCCGTGTATACATTTTCACCAGTAAAATCAATCGTACCTGCTTGATTAAGTGGTTGTGTATGTGCAACCACAAGATAATCTAATCTATCAGTATACTCAAGAATCTTTACCATGCAAGCCAAAGGGCCTCCATCGTATTTTTTTCTTGATAATCTTTCCTCTTCAATGGAGAGAACTAACTCTCCATCCTTTAAGAGACATATGCCTGAGTTGTGACCTCTAGCAATTGCTGCAATCCATTGTGTCATTATATAACCTCAATTTTCAGATTTTCTTTCGATAGTAATATTAGATTTTTTATCCGATTTTAATAAGTTTTTAACTTCTTGTTTAAAACCTTTACTTGGTGGCTTTGGTTTGTTTAAAGTAAAGGTAGGTTTTGGAGCCCCTGTCATAGGTTGATTATCTTGGGCAACTGGTAACCTTTGACCCGACTTCTGCATCGCATTACCATACGGAGTTTGAAGAGGCCTATTCGCATCAAATTGTTGCGTTCCAGAGTTAATCATCTGAGAATCAGGTGGCATTATCTTTTGTTGAGGATTATCACAACAAGCATTTTGTTCCTGTTGAGGAGGGACATATGTTCCTGTAAATGCTCTTGGTTTACCTAACCTCTTTCTGCAAGATGCAATAATTTCTTTTACTTGATCCTTATCCAACTCCATGGCTTCATCGTTGAAACGATCAACCCTTTCATCCATAGTAATTCTAATTGGTGCATACTCTCTACGACCATTACCAACATCTAGTATATCAAAATCCTTATGGCCAGGATAAGATATATTCTCTGGATAAGTAGATCCCACAACAACAGTTGCAGTTTTATCTAATGCTCTTGCAATATGTTGTCCCATACTATCACATCCTAAGAAGTGATCCGCAACCTCAATTACTGCAGACCATACTCTCATATCAGAAATTTGAGGTCTTGCAATTTTATTTTTAGCTTTATCTTCATTTTCCTCTACAGGGAAATGAATTTCACTCATAACAATAACTGCATAATCTTTCTTAAGATCATTGATAATATCTACAGTTGCATTTGTAGGCATACTACGGGAACTTGAATCCGCAATAAATTCTCCCATTTGTTGGATGGATCTACCAAATGGTTGAATTACAATTACTTTGTCCTTTTTAGTTACTGATTTAACTTCCTGTACAACATTATATCCCTGAATGACCTCCATCTTATTGAGTTCAATTCTTGGTTTAGGTAACTCTCTAGGTTCTTCTAGACCGTTAACTTCTATATCGTATGCCTGTGCTAGAGTACACTTCTGATTGTAATAATGCCAAACCCTGTATGGTTCTGGACTAACACAATCTCTTTGTTTGATATGTTCTTGAAATAAATTCTTGTGCCAGTGATCATATACTTTACCATCTAATGTTGGGTGACCTTTGAAGAAGTCTGTACCACCCTCACATACAATAACAAAATCGTCATTGGTTTCTGCATACTTTTCAAATGCAGGAATGGAGCTAATAACTCTTCCAGCTCCGCCATTTACAAAAAAGGCTTTTGATCTCATTGTAGTTTCACCTCAACTGAATAATGATTTTTCATGATTCCTGTTCTATATAGGTCACATAAAAAAGACCTGTGCCAGACGAGGATATTCGGTAAACATCCCCTTTTCTAGAATCGCTCCATGAGTCTGTCTTGACTCATACATAACCATTCTATTATATTTCATCTCACTTGTAAACACTATATCTTGTTTTAAGTCATATCTATCACCAAGAGGCCATTCTTCTTTCCATTGATAGAAATTCGTACCACCAGGCCCATCAGACAAATAAACCAATGCTGCCCATTTAGATCCTTCATTATCTTTATGATGAGTAAACTTGCCGTTTATATCTTCATCCTTGGTCACATTAACCATAAAACTTTGATTATCCCATTTAGTATTAAAATCCTCTTCATCCCATTCTAAGTTATACCATTCTTTATTTTGACAGAGTTCTGAGAATATTGGTTTAAGTTTATCAACCATTTCTTGATTTTCTTCAAAAACTCTCTTTCCTATAAGACCTCCACAATGTTTTTCTCCTGTTTTTAAATCACATGATAAAGCATAGTCTCTTATCTCATTGGGGTTTTTATAAAAGTTATCTACAATAAAAATCTTTCTCCAGACATATCCAAAATCATTATACTTATAATGATCAAAACATTTTTCAATTTTTAAATTTGTAATGGGGTTAGTTTCAAACATAACAATTCAAAGCATTAAAAAAGATGATCTTTCGATCATCTTTCTATATATTATATTTTTTGTGAACTAGCCAGTAGCAGGAGGCATCCAAGCTTTTGTCTTGGTTGGGTCACCATCAGCAGGATCAGTTGGGGGATCAGTAAATCCAGGCTCTATTGGGAACATCATGTCTGCGACATTAGGATGAACACTTGCAGCCTGCATCTTAGAAGGAAGATCTCTTAGCTGTTGACGATATACTTTCCACTCTTCTTTAAGAGCAGCTGGCATATCTTCTGCAATTTGACCGTCACTATTCTGAAGAACTCCATTTCTGTGCTCTCTTACCATATCCCAAGTCTTGTCTTCATCTACACCATTCAATTTCTGTTTGGCGGTAAAGTTGGAGATACTAATATCATCAGGTCCTGCACTGCCAGGATTAGCAACAGTTATACTCTCAAAGTCATAGATGTCATCTGGATAGAGTACAGATCCATATGTGAATCTTGTATATCCATCAGCAGACATGTCTGGTGAGTTTGGATGAGCTACATCCGATGAAATGTCACGACTTTCTTCCTTTTCGTCGATAACAGGGCCACGTAACTGACATATTAAAGTATGTTTAGCTGATCTAGCACAATCTACTTCGTACCACTGTACTACATCTGCAGGTTTTGGACGACCATCTGCGATGTCATCTTCTGTAAGTGGACCATACAATTCTTTTCCGTTAGCACCGATCTGCAAGAAGATCTTGTCGGGGCCATCGTATGTTTGATCTCTTTGCTTTCCATCACTAAATGAGTGGTCTACAAGGAAACTATTAGGAAGATCTAACTTCCAAGCTTGTGAAATAATTTTGGTTGCCATTTGTTTCGGATTTCTTCGGGTTTACTCCTTCGCCTTCTATTTATACAAAAACAAAAAAATAGAGGGGTGGATGCCCCTCTATCTCTAATTTTTATCTTTTTTTTTAAACGTAAGTTATCTTAACTAGTCCTGATCCTCCTTGTCCACCCTGTCCACAGTGTCCACTTCCACAATAAGAAGTAGTACCACCCTGTCCACCGTGTCCGTATGGTACAGTCCAGCATCCACAACGAATCCAACAATGTCTTACACCATAACTAACACCTAGAGTTCCAATAAATGGAGCACCAGTTGGTATTGCGTCGTTGTTGAAGTAACAGTGACAGTTGAAACCACCAGCCCTATATGAACCACCAGTGTGGTTACCCATTGCAAAGTCTCCACCCCATGCGCCAGGTTGTACACAACATCTTTCATAACGTGTGTTACATGTGACACTCCAGTCATTAGTATAACAACCTCTAGTACCACCCATGGCACAGAAGTTCGATAAGTTATGTCCGTTTACATAGGATGAACATCCATGACATCCTACACATTCTCGTGAACAACAGCGATATACGCCACCTGCACAAACTGTATAACCGCAAGCAGTATTTGTATCGATAGTTTTTGTATTGTACCATCCACCGCCAGCACCGTGCCAGGCACCACACCTGTTACAGTTACATTGACCGTGACCATTTCCTCCAGCACCCCAAACTTCAAATGTTATTCTTTTAACATTTGTAGGTACTGTCCAATAACAACAACATCCAGTGGTGCAAACGTTGGGACTACCATAGACCCATTTTACACACCAATTAGAGAACGCTCCTGCTTGCACAGCAGATGCTGGGATGGATCCATCGATGATCCGATCACTATTAATTTGCTTGTAAGATGCATAACTTGCCATCAGTGGTCCCCTTAGAAGTATGTAATTTTAACTAGTCCACCGCCGCCTGTTCCGCCCTGACCACAGTGTCCATTACCACAATATGTGGTTAATGCGTTTTGTCCACCATGTCCATAAGGAACAATCCAGCATCCACAACGTACCCAGCACTCTCGAATTGACTGGTATGAGGTAGTACCAATTAGAGGTGCAGATGTGGGAGAATGAGCATAATGATAACAGTGACACCAACCTCTGTAGGTATCATGTCTAGAGTTAGACCACGCAGATGAATGAGTACCGAATCCAAAGTCTCCACCGTTAGATTCAGGAGCTCTACAACATGGCCAAACAGATGAACAAGCAGTTGTCCAACTTGGGTTTGCGTTTGCACGACAACCACCAATAGCACAGAAGTTAGAAAGGTTATGTCCATTTACATAAGAGGAACAACCTACACATCCATAACATTCTCTAGAGAGACATGGATAAACTCCACTAGCACATACAGTATAACTGCAGTTACCATTTGTCTCGATCATCTTGGAGTTGTAGTATCCACCCTGAGCAGCCTGCCAGTGATGACATCTGTTACAGGTACATGAACCAGTTCCGTTACCACCTGATCCCCAAGCCTGAATCCACATGTTGTTTACATCACTTGGTGTTTGCCAGTTGCAACAACAACCAGGCGAACACCTACACATGGTTCCATAGAACCATTTTACACCGTAGGATGAGTTTGGAGAACTACTAAAACTCGCTGTTGATAGCGAGTTGTCAGCGAACTGATCTCCATTAATCTTTTTGTATGATCTATAAGTTGCCATTTCTGATCCTTAGACGTAAGTGATTCGTACCAATCCAGAGCCGCCTTGACCGCCCTGTCCACAGTGTCCACTACCACAGTATGTAGTCATGGCACTTTGACCACCTGTTGCATACGGAGCAGTCCAACAACCGCAACGAATCCAACACTGGTCTAACTGGTTTTCCGTACTAGCAACTAGGAACGGAGCACCTGTTGTACAATGGTTGTTAATATCACCAGTACAGTGACAGTTCCAGTGACCTGAGAAACCGTCTTGGTGACCTGCCATTGCAAAATCTGATCCATAAGTTCCTGGCGCAACACAACACCAGAACCTAGATGTACAAACAACTGACCAGTCAGCGTTTGCACAACCCCTTGCACCACCGTGGGCACAGAAGTTACTTAAATTGTGACCGTTCACGTAAGATGAACATCCGTTGCAACCATTACATTCTCTAGAACAGCACCTATAAACACCACCAGCACAGACTGTGTAACCACATCCCTCAGTAGTTGAAATTGTTTTAGTACTGTATGTTCCTCCTGCAGCACCTTGGAAATGTTGACATCTGTTACATGAACATGCACCAGATCCATTACCACCAGCACCCCAGACTTCCCAAGTAACTTTTCCTACACCAGCTGGTACTGTCCAATAACAGCAACAACCAGGCGTACAATAACAAGGATGACCAAAAATGTGTTTTACACAATATCTTGGAGCGACACCTGTTTGTAACTTAGTTGCAGCATCGATTGACGCGGCCGCAATCTGGTCGGATTGAATCTTCTTATATGATCTATACTGGGCCATTGACAATCCTATGAATGAATGGGTAAAAAAACATTATAAAAAAGGGAGGAGTTACCCTCCCCGAAACACATTAGATGGAGAAGATTCTCCAACCGTATGTATCTCCAGAGAAGCAGAGGCTGAACGCAGCGCCCTCTGTGGAAACGGTTAAGTCTGCAGTATCACCCTGTATTGGTTTTCCGTTACGTGCGACTGTCAATGCGTTAGAATCGAATGTCTTAGCAACGTCATAGAACGTGATTGAATCACCTAAGTTAGGAGATGCAGGCAAGGTTAATGTTAATGTACCGCCATTTGTGTTGACGAAGTAAACATTAGATGCAAGAACAGATGTACTTGAGGAAACTGTGCTGAAGGACAACTTACCAGGCTGAGTCCAAGTTGTACCATCGTAGTACTCAAGAGCACCGATAGTAGTGTTGAATCTCATACAACCTGTGTTGAACTCATCATCAACGCCGCCAGGTCTTTGTCCTGTTGTACCTACTGGAGGTGTCATCGCCTTGGTGCCCATGGCGCCGCGAGTGATGAATCCTCTAACTGAGTACTCAGTTGGAACTGCGTTGTTAGAGTTACCTGCCAATGTTTGGTCGGAGGAGAATTCGTTAATAGATTCACCAATCTGACCACCGATAGCACCCAGTCTCAATTCTGTCAAACCAGACAGGTTGAAGGCGGAAGCATCCAAGGTTGCACGTCCAGTTAACTGGTCAACCGAGAAGAATTCACCAACTCGGAAGTTACCACCTTGGTCGGTAGATACGAAGAACACCTTACCAGGCCCGTGTACGTTAGTCTCGTTACCCTGAATAACTCCAGCGAGGTCAACGTTAGGATAGTTAGTTTCAGTCTTGTTACCAGTACCAACTGCGAGGAAGTCGTGACCTGTTAGACGACACTGTGAGAAGAGTGTTCTGATTTCTATTGTAGAACCAGCACTTACTGCCTCTCTAGTATCCCATGTACCGATTGTCTTCTCTGGCGAAACTGTCAGAGTAGCACGGTTTGCGTATGTAACAGCAACACCTGCGGTTGATCCTGCCTGCCACTCGTAGTAAGTGCTTGCAGTAGCAACGTTCGTTATTGTGTTAATGATGTAGAACCTATCGTCTGCACCATATAATGTTGTCTTAATTCCGATTGCGTCACCAACTAGGAGTGTTCCAGAAGTTTGGTCAACTTCAAGGATTGTACCCTTCTGTCCAGTTGTGGAAGATGCTGCAGCGCCGACGGTAATTGAACCAATACCATTACTGGCTTCAGCACCAGCACCGAACCATACAACCTCACCGTCTACGAATCCAGTGGTTCCTAGACCAACTGAACCATAACCAGATTGATACTTGAAGTAAATCTTATCAGCAGAGATCTGATCGTTCAACATCCATGCACTTGCCTTAGATGTTGCACCGAACATTGTAGCACCAATTGCAACTGTTCCAGCCTTAGATGTACCAAGAACAGTCATCATATCTCCAAAGAGTCTTGCAGACCTTGGAACCTCATCAGTTGAGAATCCAGAAGAGATGACACCATAGTCACCGTAAGAGTTGTTACCACCAACAGCACGGATTCTTGATCCACCACCTGAGTAGTATCCCCAACGGGCGTAGTAGGTGAAGCAGGAGACAATCTCAGCGATTGCACTTCTGTCTAGAATATATCCAGCACCATCAGAACAAACGTGTGTGAAGGCGTCAAACACCATCGATTTTGCACCTTCATCATGGAGTCCACCATCAGCAAGTACACCACAAGCACCACCACCGAATCTAGCAGGAACCTGTTCTGAAGCATTGTCTGAGAACGCAGTACAGTCCTTAACGTATGGTGATTTGTCGTTAATTGGAGAATCTGGGTTGAAGGAGATAAACACACCGCAAGCAGTTGTACCAATACCAGTTCTGATATTTGTATTGTCTAACTCGAATGGTGCGTTAGGATCATAATGGAATCCTTCTAGACCCTTCATGGAGATCGCCTGAATCGTTGTAGAGTCAGACATCTTGAACATGTGAGCTCTACGGTTTGGTGTAGAACTATCGTCAGATGTACCTGTAGTAGGTAGAACTTGAGAACCTCTAAGTGCGTTACCTACGATAGCAGTGTAAGGAGGAACAACAATTGGAAGTTGCTCATAGAACTGCGATGCAGATAGTTTCAGGATAGCAGGTGTTAGGTCAGTAACAGTACCAGCCTCTACGTATCCGTGAGACTGAGTAGAGATACCAACGTTAACCTTAAATGTGTCTCCATCTGGAGTTTCAAGAACCTCGAAGTAGGACTTAGAAACTTTTTGTGGATACTTGGTTGTTGTTAGACCAACGAAGGCAGTACCAGCAGAAACATAGAGGTAATCTGTGGTCGAAACACCAACGTTCAATACAACAGAGTTCGCATCGGGAACAGCCTGTACTAAGAACTGATAGGAACCTTGTGTATGTACAGCAGGGAACTTACCTGTAATTGTAGTGTTATCAGATGCAGCACCAACGTTAACAGTAATTGTGTTAGTTGAAGCAGATGTGATATTCAGAGCTGTGTTGTATGCAGGGTCAGGTGATCCATCTCCAGCAACCTGACGAGGATATGTATGGTCGGTTGTATATCCGTCCATAGCGCAACGGAATGTTATAGAATCCGTTGTAAGTCTGATTGAAGTACCAGCAGTTAATGTGTGAGTACCAATCGTAAGTGTCATTTCACCAGTATTCTGGTTATATGTTGCAGCACTTACATCGTGGTTAACTAGAGGTGATGAACCAACGTTAACAGTAATTGTATTACTTGTAGTACCAACAATACTTAACTGTTGTCCTGCCGCTGGGTCAGTTCCGACTCTAGGATATGTCTTCTGAGAAGCATTACCGTTCATCGTACAGGTGAAGGTAAATGCGTTGTTAGCAATAGTAACCTTGTCAGAAGTT
>VTLG01017290.1_pt1 | contig 10180 bp, 13 predicted proteins | sample 4694571 | NCBI WGS metagenome assembly VTLG01 (sample SAMN12604809, study PRJNA352737) | marine metagenome | biome: ENVO:00000447; feature: ENVO:00000209|ENVO:00000569|ENVO:01000036; material: ENVO:00002151; isolation source: viral sequences binned using virsorter ... | reverse complement strand
CATAATATTCTTTAATAACCGAAACATCTTCTGAACTCTCGCCTTTCACCCAATCAGCAAACCGTTTTCGGGGTCTTAAAGTATTTAGTAAAAATTCGTATTGGAGTTGGTTGTCGATGTTCGGCCGAATGTTCATCTCATTTGCAAGATACACTGTATCCGCGAATAGAGAATAATTCCTATTAACAATAAACGCATTGTAGTCGCGCTCCATAAGGGAATCATTATCTGTTCCCCTCATGATATTCTTACCAGCATTGATGGACTTTACATAATCGAATGGACTAATCATTTAAAAAATTTCTCCAGAGTACCTGTTCCCTCTTTCTCTGTTTTCTTTCTAGCATGATATAGCTTCTTATATCTCTTACGCTGTGCTTTACGCTCTGGTGACGCATTACGTTGTCGAATACGGTTCTTCTCTAGATATTCTGGTGTTCTTTGATATGCTCTTCTACGTTCTTTATTTTCTTCTGGCCAGTTAAACCAATCATTCTGGCCAGCACAGATACCATGTTTATATAATGCACTATTCTTACCAGACGTATCTACATAACGTGGATTACCTAAGCTCTCATTGTAATACTTATTCCAGCAGCGATTCTTTCTATTGATTAGGAGTTCATGTTCACGTTTACACATTTTTTCATAATTTGTACCATCTTCTAAGATGATGCGTTTTGATAATCTACGATAACGAATACCTTTTATTTCACCCCTATGATACTTCTTCCAAAACTCTTTTCTTTCCTTTATAGGTGTTTGTGAATGTGGAACTATAGAGCGAAATTCCTCTGATGACCTTGATGAATGTGTGTAATATGGGTCTTTTCCATTATGTACACCCAGATAATACATTTTAGTTGCGACTACATACCACATATATATAAATGACACATATGCCATTCTTTACTTCCACTCACCTTCCACCATCAATTCAGTTAGACATGCCATCATATTCAATTCTTGGTCTGCTGCGAATGCAGCCTTGTATTGATAATCAGCGAGTGTCACAACAATCTGTGGAACACTTGAAGGTTCTGCATACTGATATGCTTTGTCATATATCCTACGAAAGATATTCGATGTATCGCTCTCAATATTTTGTGCTACCCACTTACGCACTTCGGTAAACTGCTTACCTTTCAAGTATTCCATAAGGTTGTTTAGATTCTCATCTGAAACATTTACCAGAATACCAGCATCTATTTTACCAGTTGCGCCATACCGTTGCAATTCATTTAGAACCCTTCGGTTGTCTGGAAAGAAGTTCATCAGAACTTGCTGCAATGCTTTAGTGTCGTACTCTACACCTTCTGTTTCCAGAATAGATTTAATTCTACCAAAGAACTGCCTGGCCATATCTGGCTTGTCTTTCTTCGGAATAGAAAAGTTAATGACACTACATCGACTATGCAATGCTTCAATAATCTTCTTGGAGAAGTTACAGGTAAGAATAAACCCACAGTTCCTGCTGAACTCTTCCATGAAGTTTCTCAATGCAGGCTGAACACTTTCCGCATTCATGTAGTCTGCTTCATCCAGAACCACATACTTACGACCACCAGATAGCGATACAGATGAAGCGAAGTTCTTGATACGCCCTCGTAGAACGTCAATACTTCTACCTTCATCTGAACCATTAATCATCATGTAATCAGAACCTAGTTCATCTAACATGGCTCTAGCGATGGTAGTTTTACCTACACCCGCTGAGCCAGTTAGAAGAAGATTAGGAACATTTTGTTGATCGACAAATGTCTGAAAAGTTTTCTTTAACTCATCTGGCAGTATCGTATCATCTACAGTCTTTGGCCGATATTTCTCGACCCAAAGAAAGTCATCCTTCATATTCCGATCCTGTTTCTGTTGCCACCCAATATTCTACTGCGCGGTTGGTATTCTTGAAGTAACCAACACCCTTAGATGATAACACAACTTCATAGTCATCGTCAAGAAATTTAAAGTTTTCAGTTTTAAAAATCATCTTGAACTTGGAAGTCGAATTGCCTACCGAGCATGAATAATCATTTGATGTTGGATTCTTAACATCAGTAGCAGTCATAGAAACGGACTCACCATCACCGCTGATAACAATGTCAGGAAGTTGAAGAGCATGTGCTGCCTTGACTACATTCTTATAGTCTTCTTCATCCATCTTAACTGAAACTTCCGCATTATCAACATTGATATTTTTCTCAGGTGGCTGAGTAATCATTGTTGGATCAGTATACGTATAGTTACCCTTTCGGGAATTTTCATCCGTAACCTGTACATGATCTTCATTGAAAGTCAAATCAGGATCATCAAACAGACTTACAAAACCCAAGAATTGATTGAGCTCATAAACAGCAAAGTCTACAGGAAACGATTCATTAACAACTGCCTGAACCAGAATATTCTTCTGCTCAGAAATTGTCCTTAGAACACTACCCTGCTTGACAGCCAAAGATGAATTGACTGTTGCAAAATTCCTAAGAACATTCAATGTATCATTACTAATTTTCATCATACTTCTTCCTTAATCTCTTTCACTCTATGTTCTAATACTGCTATTGTTGTGTGCAAATGTTCCGTATCGTGGGGGTCAAGTCTTGAGCGAAGGACTTCTATCTCCTTCTCCAATACTTGATAATGCAACATATCAGCACTACTCATACTCATTTTGTCTCACTTTCTGTTTCCAAAATACTAAGTGCTATTATAGCATAGTGAATAATCTTTTGCAAGTCTTTTTTGTTTTTTCCTTCCTTTTTTCCATACCTTTGTGCGTACTTGATTATATTACCAAGGCAAAAGCCGTCACCATGACCACAATCCACAATGAACTCAGTGGATTGGAATTTATTTTTAGAATAATGGCCATCATAAGTTGCATCAATGTATTCTTTAATTTCATTTATGATAGCGCCTTCATTGAATTTATAATCAACACTCATTTAGTTCTTCTTCATATTCTTAATAGCCTCAGGGTCAACAGTTGCAGCTGCACCTAACTGTGCAATGTCAACTAGACTACCGCCGAATTGATATGAACCGTTATGGATAAGTTTCATCCAAGGGCACATCCAAGTCTTGATACCGATTTCTCTTGCCCACTGGCAGAACATATAATCTTCGGATAGATACCTCTTGGACTTCTCATCAATGAGTGCATCGAAGTAACACATAATCTCTCGCGTACCGTCAAACGATACGGTACGAACATGGTCCGGCAGATAGAGTTGCTGTGGGTATGCTTCGGCAAACTTCTCAAACGCACTACGCTGGATACACATAAACCCTGTGCCACCCTCTAGGACCGGCACTGGTTGGTCTAGTCTAATCTCATCTGCCCCATCATCAGGATTAAATACGTAGTCGCCTACGAACCTATCTAGCTCGCCGGGGTTCTCATCTGCATAACCCTTATCTACTGCACGTTTAATCTTTTCCCATGCAATAGTCTTTTTAGGATACGGCCCACAGATAATCTCTTTTCTGGTTTTAGGGTCATGGTCATCAGGGTCAGCTAATGCGGCGAGTGCTAAAACGTCATTGGGGTCAAACCCAATATCACTATCAATGAAAACCATATGCGTATAATCGCTACGCATGAATTCATCAGCGCAATAATTTCTTGCTCGGGTGATTAGGGATTCATTGAACATATACCACATTTTAATTTCGATGCCATAGGCTTGGCACATTTTGCCTAGGTCAACAGAAGACTTGGTATACATACCGTGACATTGCCCACCGTACATTGGCGTGGCAACAAAGATTTTTCTTTTGCGTAATTCTTCAATAGGAACTTCTACTTCCACATTCACACTCCTTAATATAGCATTATAATAGTCCTATATTTATATATACAAAAAGAGCGACGATTTTACACGCCGCTCAATTTTTATTGATTAGACAGCCAATCCTTCTTCACCAGACACAGCTTCTTCTTCTGACTTGATAACATCGGCATCTACCTTGGTGTACAAATCGCGGAAAGAAGTTTTGGTATCTTCATCAAACCGATTGATGCAAAGTTCGATTGCCTCAAGCTTGTCGTTGAAGATGCTGTATGCTTTCGCAATGTGGACTAAGCGACGGGTTGAGACAATTTCATCAACGCCACCATCGTAGAACGTCTTGCGAATGATATCAGCCCAGTCTACCAATTTCTTGACAAACTCGCCATCATCTAACCCAAGGTCAGCAAAAACCTTAGAGAGAATCTTACGCTCTGTCGCGAGGGGCGGATACTCTTGCTCAACCGTGATGGGGAACCGCTCAAGGAACGCTTCGTTCAGAACGTTGGTTCCGATAAAGCGACCATCATCTGAACCCTTACCTTTAGTATTCGCAGTTGCAACAACCGTGAAACCTTCAGCGGGTTTGATGTATTCGCCGGTCTTCTTAATGAAGTAGCCCTTACCTTCAAGGATTGACTGTAAGCACATAATCCGAGCGGGGTTACCCAAGTCGATTTCATCAAGAAGCAGAACGCAACCTTTTTCCATTGCGTTAATAACCGGACCCTTGAAGAACTTGGTTTCACCATTTACCAAACGGAAGCCACCAATCAAATCATCTTCATCAGTTTCAATGGTGAAGTTGACCCGAATAACTTTCCGGTTCAGATTGGCACAAGCCTGTTCTACTGAAAACGTTTTACCATTACCAGACAGGCCGGTAAGGAACGCCGGGTAGAACATCTTAGATGCAAGAATCTTCTTGACCGTATCATACTGGCCGAACGGCACAAACAACTTATCCTTTTCGGGAATAAGGTTCTCTGTAAACCCTTCAGTCTCGACATTCATCGAACCAAGTTTCGGCATAATGTATGCTGCCTCTTCAGTAGCAGGCGGGAAGGCCTTTTGGAGTGCGCCGGCACCCAACTCAGGAAGTTTAAACTCGTTATATCCAACGCGCTCTTTTTTCATCCAAGTGGGAAAAGGGACACCCGCTTCTTCTGCGGCTGCGCGTAAATTATTCTTATTGACAACTGCACCATCACCGAACATACCGGCGGCGGCCTCAACAAACTGTAATTTACGTGGGGTTAATTTAACTGACATTTCATTCCTCTCATCATCACTATATACATGCTACACTATATTGTAGGCAAAGTCAAGGCCTTTTCCTCAAATAAAATCCCTTGACCAACTTACCCTGCATTCGATATGCCTGGATTTCCCATGGCTGCTTACTATACACGGTTTTACTATGATCCTGATATTTACCAGTTCGTTGATTCTTCCACAACCGGCGATACCCAAGTTTCTTAGGCCTAATCCGGTCAATCATAAGGTTCTTGGCCTGTTGCCAAACATGAACCATTTCATGGCAGATAGTCTCAATAAATTCATGTTGCGAGATTTCATACAAACGTTTATCGATTTCAATATGAAATTCACGATTCGTATCAATCGCGTAGCAGCTGCCAAACGCACCCTCATCCATACATTTATTCAACACAACATCAATATCTAATGTGCGAAGTCGAGGCATAAGTTCCCGAATGCAATAATGGATAACCTCAGCGGCAAGTTTCCTACGGAGTTTAGTGCCACCGCGAACATCGACTACATTACCGTTTTCGCATAATCGCAACGTTCCCATGGCAATCCCTTTCTGTCTCATCACTATATACATTCTAAGCGATATCGTAGGCAATGTCAAGGCCACCAACTTATTGATATATAAAGGGATTTCACTAAGTCCTTGATTTTAAACAAAAAGAAAATTAATTTTTTTATCCTTTAGAATCAACAACTTAAAAATTATTTTTTTGTTGACATTGCCTACGATATCGCTTAGACTATAATAGTAATCAAGAGATATGAGATGAAAAAAGAACTACTCGCAAAATTACTCGCCACCGAGAATATCACGGTAGTCCAGAAGAATGTAGAGACTGCTTCATTCGACGTTAAGAATCGCGTTCTCACCATGCCTGTCTGGAATGACGAGCTGATGAATGAAGACACTGAAGATCACTTAACGGGTCATGAAGTGGGTCATGCACTATATACACCCGCTGACGAGTGGCTAGACGCTGCCACAGACGCTTCTAATGGTCTTCGGACCTTTATTAACGTAGTCGAAGATGCACGCATTGAGCGGATGATACAGGTACGGTATCCTGGCCTGCGTCGTTCCTTTATTCGGTCCTACAACAATATGCTTGATAATGGGTTCTTCGGTAAATCCAAGGATGCCGTCAATAGCTATAATTTGATTGACCGTTTGAATGTGTACTTCAAATGCGGTACTGCCGCAGATGTAGAATTCGCAAAAGACGAAATGCCTTGGATTAGTGAGATTGGTGCCGCTGAGACTTTTGCGGAAGTTGTCGATATCGCCAATCGTCTGTATGATCTCGCCAAAGAAGAACTTGAAAAAGAAAAGGAAGCAGCAGAAGAAGCGTTGGAAAATATCAATCCTTCTGCTATGGAGTTTGGTGATGGAGAACTTGAAGACGATAATATGGATGATGAGGCTGAAGAGGCCGATTCGATGGAAGATGGAAATGATGGTCCTACTGATGGTAATGAAGATTCTGATTATATGGGGGAAGATGATAGAGAAGGATTAGGCGAAGAAGAAGATGAAGATGAAACGTTCGGCACTGGTTTGCCGGAAGAACCTTCTTCTAAGACTGATGAAATGTTGAATGATTCTATCAAGTCGGAATATTCTTCTAAGAATGATGATATAAGCATAGTCGGTAATCTTGTCTTGGATATGGAATATCCCGCTGACAACATTATTCCACCTTCGCAAATTTTATCGCATTATAATAACCAGGCTGGCGAAGAGACAAAACTCGTTGGTGCTGCTGTTTTCAAAATGTTCAAAACCAACAATCGCTCTGTCATCAACTACATGGTCAAAGAGTTTGAAATGAAGAAGCGCGCTGCTGAATACTCGCGCACTACTCTTGCTAAGACTGGCGTCATTGATCCTGTTAAGATGAACAACTATCGGTACTCTGATGATATTTTCCGTAAAATGGAAGTGGTTCCAGAAGGGAAAAATCATGGCTTGCTGATGTATCTTGATTGGTCAGGTTCAATGTGTAATGACCTTCTGGCCACTGTTGAGCAGTTGATGAACATTGTTATGTTCTGTAAGCAGGTTCAGATTCCTTTCCGCGTGTTTGCCTTCAGCGATAACTATGCAAACAATAAAGAATATAAAACGGATGATGGTTCAGGCTTGCTGTCTATTGACCCCGATTGCAGTCTTTTGGAACTCTTCAGTGATAAGATGAGCAATAACAATTTCAATAAAATGTGTAATGCTCTGATGGGAACTGCCGCTTGGTACATGCAACGGTACGATAGGAAGTCTTATAATAATAAGTACTTTGACGTTATCACTGCCGCCAGTAGTCGCTTCTGGAGTATTCCGGTGGCAATGCATCTCGGCGGTACGCCTCTCCAGACTTCCATCATTGGTGCGATTCCTATCTATCATAAGTTCAAAAATGATAATCGGCTGGATATCGTAAACACCATCTTCCTGACTGATGGAGAGAGTCACTTCACAAGTTTTTATACACAGGAAGGTATTTACACTGATTTCCATAATAGTGGCCGGAAGCGAATTACGGTTGTTGATCCAACTACTCGTAAATCAATCCGCGTTCCAAAGGCTGATATGCGCTCAGCTTCAACAAATTTCCTTCTCAAGATGTATAGGGAATTTACGAATTCAAATGTAATCGGGTTTCGCATTCTTCCTTACAATAAGCGGGCGTTCCGCAATGAATTGTACACCTATTTGGATTGGTTGAAAATGGATGAAAAGTATAGTCAAATGAAAAAGGATAAGTTCATTACTATTCCTAACAGTGGCTATTCTGAATTCTTCGGTATCGCTGGTGGTAAGAATCTTGAAACTGCCAACACTACGATGCAAGTTGCAGATGATGCGAAGAAAGGTGCTATCACTAACGCTTTCAAGAAAGCAAACGGTAATCGCAAAACTACCCGCGTCATGCTCAACAAGTTTATTGACATGGTTGCATAACTGCTCGTAGCTCAATCGGATAGAGCAACAGACTTCTAATCTGTAGGTTGTAGGTTCGAGTCCTACCGAGCAGGCCAAAAAAAAGGGGAACAAAAGTTCCCCTTTCTCTATATGTGAAGGTGGCGGTTACGTAGCCATGGCTTGATAACCGGCGGCGACAACCGCTCGGGTTGGCGTTCCAAGGCGATACTTAGAATAAGTATTTCCGAAACCGTTAGTCCGCTTATTAAGATAAATGGGGAATCCCTTCATCCTAAGACCAGAAACCAAGGCTCGAGGGTTCTTAACCCCATACCGAGAGGTAATCTGTTTTGCGGTCAACTCTTCACCGTTCGTAAGAGCTGTAATTACACGTTCACTATTTGACATACTATTTCCTTTTGTCATTACGAATTTGGAAATCGGGGCTTTCCTTTATGGTTGCCAGACACACGCCTCCCGATTTCCTGTCTGGTGTAATGCACTCTTTATTGAGTACATTTACCTATAATACTACTTTTCCTTATTCTTGTCAATCCTTTTTTTAATTCTATTCAACTTTTTCTGTTCTTTTCTTGCTTTATCTAAATGATATCGCGTGGCACGTTTTAGGTAATCAATACCTTCTAAATGGTCATACTCATGCTGAAAGATACGTGAAGTCATACCACTAAACTTAATGGTATCAGTAATACCTTGATGGGTAGTATACCGAGCACGTATCACGTTATACCGCTTAATCTTAACGTATAGGCCGGGATAGGTAAGGCACCCTTCTTCAGCGTAATACTCTTCACCTTCATAATCAACAATGCGCGGATTAAATACCGGAATAAGGTTTTCCTCATTACCCATAACAAACATACGATAAGGTAATCCTACTTGATTAGCAGATAACCCTACACCTTTTTTCTCCAGCATCATCTGTGACATATTAGCAAATAATATCTCTGGGTCAGTAGGCGGATTATCAAAATCAAACGGTTCCATTTTAGTTTTCAACAATGGGTGTTTATGCTCAACTAAAGTGTTCCACATAATAGCATTCTGTATCTCGGCCGCCCTGACTCTGTGATTACCCATATTAGTTAATTCAGATCGCATTTCAATACCTTCCTCAAGTCTGGTTTTCTATAATCTGGGCCTTTCATAACCTTACCATCATCACGGTAAATAGGATTACCATCTGGGCCCAGTTTGCTCATATTACTTTCATGAACTTCTTCAAAGCACTCATCTAGGTTTATACCAAACGCATGGCCGGCACCATATGTAACATATAGTATATCGGTTAGTGCGTCAGCAATACCTACTAGATGCTGCTCTTCTACTGCTGTTTCTAGTTCTTCATATTCTTCTAGGATAAGTTTTAATCTCAGCATTGCAGTTTTGCGGTCTGGCATAGAAGCACCCTTTTCTACATCCTGACCGAACGCAGTCATAAAGTCTTCTACCATACCAAAATTTGTGGTGAAATTCTTAATTGTCAAATTCAAATATCTAGACATTTATATACTCATAGTTATCTGTTACATTGTTAGTGCGTAAAAGGATAGCACCATTGCGCGTATGAAACCTATATGCCATTTTAGTTTTTGGACTAAGTGTGACATAGCGCATAGGACTGTTTGATTTTTCTTCTTTAATTCTATCTACTACATCAAAGATTATCTTTCTGCCAGCACCTTTACTATATGACCATACAGTATAGAACACAGCAATCATAGGTGGATCATTAAACTCTGGCCAAGCGTATAAATCTAATTCCTCTACTGTGGTAGGAATTTGGTCAGTATAACCGACACATAACACAGCATCTATATTATCACCCGTCTTCAATGTGTAGACTTGTCTACCGTTATTAGTGCGAAACTCATAATCCAATTCTGGTCGAACAGGGTCTTCTGATACAATTGGGGCATCTTTCTCATTTAACAATTTTAACTTCATGCTACTATCCTCGAAAAGTTTTTAACTTTCTCAAACTTAATTTGACTGTGGAACTTATCATAAAGGATATCACCCTTATGACTAATGACAAATACATTTGTCTCTCCGCTCAATTGCTGAATGAGCTTTAGAAACTCATCGCAACCGTTTGTGTCTAATGATGCATCAAACACTTCATCCAATATTAAAAGATTAGTATTGGTTGAATTCTTCAACTTAGCAACCGCTCTCCATG